>Ga0307992_1002151_pt1 | contig 11340 bp, 17 predicted proteins | sample EllFjometagen133_FD_203162 | JGI IMG/M metagenome (GOLD analysis project Ga0307992, IMG submission 203162) | Marine microbial communities from Ellis Fjord, Antarctic Ocean - #133 | ecosystem: Environmental > Aquatic > Marine > Unclassified | place: Southern Ocean | collected 2014-10-08
CGTAAAGGACTTCGCTGAGTCTCTTGACATTGATAATCGTGGGAAGTGTATAATTTTAGACGAAAGCGACCAATTATCTGGATCAGACACTGCACAACTTGCATCTTCAGCTCAAAAAGCATTGAGGTCTATCATTGAAGCCAACCAATCAGATACTCGATTTATCCTCACGGCCAATTATGAGAACAAGATCATTGGCGCGATCAAATCACGATGTCCATTGGTAAGACTTAATTACACTGCGAAAGATCTGATCACACGTCTTAAAGAGATCCTCGAGGCCGAGAGCATTACTTACACAAATGAAGCCTTGAAGGAGTTTGCGACAAATGTTATCAAGCAACACTATCCCGATATCAGAAAAATTATCACCATGTTGCAGAACTCATGCTCTTCTGGCACGCTCCAATTAACTGGTGGTGAAGTTGCTGAGACTGAATACGAATCATTCTCAAAGGATCTATATGAGCGCATCAGATCATCTAATGGTAATGCTCTTGATGTTAGGCGTCATGTAATACGGTCAAAGAATATATTTGACGAAGACTTTAACCGACTTGGTATATCAATGCTGAATTATGCAGCTGAAGATGATGCTCAGATCAGTTCTGAGACGCTTTCTAGCGTTATTAATGGTATCTACCAGATGAACCAATCTATTGACAATGAGGTGCAATTCTTTGGTCTTATTTTTATACTATTGAATAAATAAGATACATGAAGTCTATTACTGAAATATACGAAGGTATTATTAATGAAGCACGAGGTATTAATTTAGTATCAGTTGATATCCAACCGGCATATAGTAGTCATATTAGATTTTTAGATAAATTTGTAGATTTTATCAATACTGAAGATTTTGTAAAGGTTTTATATTTATTTAATGGCCCCGATTTAGGATATGAATCTGAATCTAAATTAATTGATTGGCTTTATGAAATTGGAGTCAATCCAGATAAAATAGATTCATTTGAGTTTTTTGATAAAGGATATGCATTTTTAAGAGGTTGGATGGACACTAATGTTGATGATAACGATATAATAAAAGTCGGCCAATATCTATTAAAAAATAATCTAAGATCATCAGATGAATTAGATGAAGATGATTACAGTAAATTAGGTCTTGATGAATTATATAATAATTCTGATTCAATATGGCTTCCAGAAGTTACTGACGAATTAAAACGTTTAACTAAGCCATTATTATGTGGCGGTGGAAAGAATGAATGTCTAGCTGAAGTTGAATTATTATTTAAAATACTAAAGAAACCTTATAAAAGACATAAGCAATTTATTTATTAATTCCACCCATCTCCTCCAGTCATTCCGAAAAATATGTCAGCAACATTAATCTCAGGATCATCATCAACCATCGATGACCCATCACCGGTTCCCCACTCTTTCTCATTTTGATGCGCATGTCTAACTGTCTCTTTGATGACCTCTTTTTCTTTCCGCCATTGCATATCAAGAGCACTCGGAGCCAACTCTTTATCTTGCTTCTCTAAATCGTAGAAATCAACGGGAGCAATCCTCATAGGCAACACTTTTCCCAGTTGAGTAGTCATCGTCTCAATTACTGCGTAATACTTACTCAACACCGTAGCATGCAAGATATACATTCCCCATATCCAAGCCATCATACAGTCGTCATGATTATTAGCACCCAATGCATTATAGACCAGATGATTCTTAGTGTCTTTCCGGACGAAGTTATCAGCTTCCTCAATAACATCCATATCATATATCGTAACATTAATCTCAGGTGTCGTCAACATTTCCTTAAACCATAAGCATGCCTTTGACTTAATTTGAACATGACTCATAATCCCATCACGATCACCTTTGCTCAACTTGACGAAGTTATCATATTGATACGTCACCTTCATCTGATCAATCAAACCACGACCAATACTATTTGACTCAACAGCAAACACCGGATTCAAGTAACGACCTAATATCCGCGAGTTGATATATGCAAACTCTAAGACTGTCACATTATTACTACTGAACTTAGCACACATCTTGATATCAGCAATAGATGTAATATCCCAAACGTATAAAACAGACGCATCTCCACCACTACCATCGGCTACATCAGCAGACGCAAGATATGTTCGTGATGGATCAAAGTCGTGCCACATCTTAAATGAGTAGTTCTGATCAGCGACTTGACCGGGTATACTAATGTCTTCACCAACTATTTCAGCTTTCTCAAATGCTTTCAATTGCTTACGATATTTGTCTAATACATCATCAGGTATAAGCTTCTTGAATGACGAGGCTAAAAAACTACACCCGAACTCCTGATCCCAGCGCTCAATAGAACCTAATGAGACGATCTGCTTACGCTTCCATTCTTCATCTCGGCCTGGAACTTCCCACCAGTCAATTCTAAACGGTTGCCATCCATCATCATTTTCAACACCTCTGGTCGCGGCTTCCCATATCTGATGATATAAGTTACCAACTCCATTAGGTGTACTGACAATAATAACTTTTGTGCCTTTTGCAGAAGAAATTACAGGATAAACAGCTGCCCAGAAGCTTTCTGAAATATTGTTAGGAATGAATGCCATTTCATCAATAATAAGAATATTAGCAGCGCTGCCTCGTGCCGCATCTGAACTTGTTGATACACCTTTAATAGATGATAGATTACTGAAGACGATTTCACCTTTGTTCCATGTTGATAGACCAGGTTTGAGCCAATTAGGCAGATTCTCATAACCCAATTGAATACGATTTAACACCTCAAGCGCAGTATCCTTCTTATTGGCCGCGATGAGGATCTTCTTCTCAGGATTAAAACATGTGTACCATAATGAAAAGATCGTATAACAAGTCGTCTTGCCCACTTGGCGAGACGCGAGGGATATACTTCTATCATTGTCAACCATATGTCTAAGCATATCTTCTTGTTTATCATATACTTCAATCTGATGCAAACCTCTACCAGGTGAAATAATCTTGAAGTAAGTGTTGGCAAAGTAAATGATGTCATTCTTACATTTGATGATTTCGTCAACTCTACGTCTATATTCACAGTCTGGAATATATTCCTTAGAGTCTGGACCTTTAAGTTGAGCGTTGCCTCGTAAAGCCTTGCCATCCATCTCATATTGTTCCATTACATTTGCTCCTATTTTACGTATAATACATCTAGATGCTTTTCTAACTAGTTCTATTTATTAGATTTACGCAAATTTGATAAATAGATATAATCATTTAACATAATAGGAGTATTAAATTATGAAATCACTTGTAGAAATATATGAATCAATGAACCACCAATCCCAGGCTAAACCGGTGTTAAGAAATTTAGAAGATATAATTGGTCAACTGGAAATATTAAAATCAGTATCAATAATTCCAACACATGGAAATGATGTATCAGATAAAGAGAAAAATAAAGCAAAACAAGAAGGTATGGTTATTTCAAAAATTATTGATCAATTACATTCTACATATTCATATGCAAAAAAAGCTTTAAAATAAATGAATACTTTAAATTACGCAACTCAAAATAAATGGATAGCTCAAATTCCATTGAAACAGATTCTTGACGATGTTGATGATCTGTCTTTGAATTTGACTACATTCGCGATTCCTTCTATTGATATTAATTCAATCGAAGTTCCATTCAAAGGCATTCCAATTGAGTTACCAGGAACTATTGTCCAAACGGGTGGAAAAGAGTTGCTATTTGACTACATCATCGATAGTGAATGGAAAAACTATAAAGCGCTCTACTCATGGGTCGACCATTTAGCTAGACTAACGAAGATAGTCCAAGGTGATTATTCGTCAAAGTTTGATGACGATGATATTTATAAGAACTTTTCGATTCCCGTCACAATGCACCTATTAGATGAATATAAGAATAGAGTGCTTGAGTTCAAATATTATAATTGTTGGATAAAGGGATTTAGTGAATTATCGATGAGCTACATTGACGAACCCGATGAATTATCACATAACTTTACAATTGCGTATAGTGATTTTGAAATGATACCAGTTTAATAAGGAGAGAATATGAAGACCGTTACAGAAATATATGAAGAAGTAGTTAGTGAAGTTAAATATAAACATTTAGACGACATTATTACTAGACTTAATAAAGCTGATCAATTTGGCGGTGATCGAGGCGTTAGTATATTTCAAGGATGGATTAAGGATAAAAATCCATCAAAGGATGAAATCAAATATGTTAGGTCAATGATTAAAAATGAATCACTTAATGAAGCCAAAACATTCATGCGGTTACCAGGACACGTCATTGGAAATGAGTTATATATGGCAAAAAGGCATATGGAATCAATTTATTCAAGACTAACTGATGGTAATGATTATATAGATAAAGAAATGACAACACTTATTAAATTGTTACAGTCAATACGCAAAGAGTCTAAATCATTTGGCAACGCTGATGAAGTTCCACGTTCATATACATGGTGTTGACAACACTTAACCCATTTCATAAATATGCAAAAGGAAAATAAATGGCACGTTCTACATTTACAAATCATGGCATAACGACACTTGAAGGTCTGAAAAACTGGATACTTACAGAATTGGGTTATCCACTTATTACTGTTGAGCTCACAGATGATCAAATTGATCAAGCAATTAATAATGCATTTGAGATCTACACGAAATATGCAGACTTTGGCGAAAAATATTTAGCTTTATGTCTAGCTGACTATGATCAGACTAATGACTATTTTGATCTATCGGCATATAATATAGCAGCTGTCTATGGAATGGATACTCAAGGTAATTCATTCTTAGGTGGCGGAGATACGATCTTCTCAATATCTAATGCTATGTTACAGTCTGGCTCATATCCATTCTTTGGTAATGGAGGCATGGGTGGTGGATGGGTTACATATCAATTAGCGCATGAATTCACTGCACTAGCTAACAGAATGTCAGGTAGTGGCTACTCTTATGATTATGATGTGTATAATAAGACATTGAAACTTTACCCGAAACCCGTGAGTACTGCTACTGATTATATTATTATCACATGTGAGATGATACCTTCAGATGAGCAACTATTTGGTAATGAGTATCTTAAGAGATTTGCTCTGGCATACTCTAAGATTATGCTAGGAACAGTCCGTAAGAAATTTGGTGACATTCCATTATTAGGTGGCGCAACTGTAAATACAGAAATCGGTGATGATGGTAAAGAAGAATTAGCAACACTTATAGAGAACGTTAGAAAAGATGAATCAATGGGAAATGGGTTTTACATTGCATAAAGGAGACGAATAAATATGATTTCAATAATTAAGACACAAGAAGCATATAATGATATGATTCATGAAGCAAAAGATGTTAAATCACTCAAAGCAGAACTTAGTGATATGCCAATAGAATCGCAAAAATCTGTATTATGGCATCTTATTGGATATTTTGGAAAAGATACTAAGTTTTTTAAGGGTCTAGAATCTGGTATAAAAACGTTTAAATGATAAATATAAAATATGGTTAAAGACATGTTACATGTTAAATCAGTTTTTAGCGAGGTCGATATCGTTAATATAATAATTGATGAAATAAATGTATTAAATAAATCAATTAAAATATACGAAAAAGATTCACGATCACACGTGCCAAAATATGAAGAACATGATAAGAATATTAATAAAATGTTTATATTAGGACATTATTTAGAACAGTCATTAACATTTATAAAAAATTATCAAATGGCATTAGATATATAATAGGAGTAGAAAATGGAAATAATTAATGAAAAAAATTACACGATAACTGGTGGAATGGCTAATGCTTTGAAGAAGGGTGAGAATCTTAAATGGGCTAGAGTATGTAACACATGTGGTTTTAATATACCATCATATTCTGGCGCGTATCCTAAACGTTGCCCAATTTGTCAGGCTCCATTTGCTAATACTAATGAAGAATACATAGTTTTCAAAAATGATGGCACACCTATTGGTTCAGCTATCAAGAAAGAATCAACACAAATTAATGAAGCTGACGATAAACAGAAATTGATGGATGCTAAGAAGTGGATCATCAAGAATGTTGAAATCACCGGAAAAAATAAGAAGGATGTTGATGAGCTTGAAGCAATGAGAAAGATCATGAAGCTTAAAACATTTAAAGACATTTGGAAGACTCTTGAAAAAGACTATCATTTCGATAAGTCTCAAATGACTCAATTGAAGATGGATCTAGTCGATATTATTGCTGATTCAATCGATGAAGCTAGTTTGAATACATTTCAAAAGCATCAAAAGAAAATCGCATTAGATACATTAAAAATGTCTGATACAGGTGCATCAATTATGGGCGGGATGAATAAAGATGATGCTCGTTCTTTTCTAATGACTATTGGATATAGTCAAAAACAAATCGACAAATTAGAAGAATGTATTGATGAAGCAAAATATAAACATCAAGTCGCTGATAAAGATTTGATCGAGTTTTTCATTGGTGAATTTCAGTATTCTAAAAAAGAAGCAACAGAATTGATAAAAGATATGGATGATGAAGAACGTGAACAACATGAAGACGAATATCTATCTAGATAAGTTAAAGATTTAAATAAGGAGAATAACATTATGAAAACAGAATCACAAATAATTAAAGAAGCATATAAAACAATATCAACAACCCTCGTTAAGTCACCTAAAGAAGAAGGTCGCAAACAACAATATGTTGGCGACTTTTCTATTGAAGAAGCCGTAGGCAATCTTCTTGGCATCAATGAAGAAAATGACATGATGAAGAAAGTCAAAGAGATGCTTGGTAATCCTGACATGAATGAAGCTGAAGAGTTTCTTAAGGGTTGTATGGTCATGAAAGAGATTGATGAAAAATGCGCTACTAAGATTGAGAAGCTTTATGAGCTTTGTAAGAAAGATAAGTAATGTCAGCTAGATCATGTTCAAACTGTTTCTATTTTGAAGAACGCACTTCTTTTTGTAGACGATTTCCCCCACAACCTGTAATGGGTCGTAATTGGAATTCATCTGATGAAGAAGTAGTGTTTTCAGCTACAATATTTCCAAAGATCGATCGACCAACTATGGATTATTGTGGAGAATGGGAAAGACGATAAGGATATATAATTATGAAAACAATAACTGAAATATATGAAGCGGTAATGATAGAATCTAAAATTCCTAAAGGTACAAAATCATTCCAAGCTGGTTACAAAGCTGGATTGAAGGCTCGCGCTGATGATTCTAGATATTTAGATCAAGGTTTTGATTATAAGCTTGGATATAATAATGCTCTTAAGGATCGTGGAATGGAAAATGATTATGATAAAATGATTAATGAAAAGCTTCCAGACTTTGGTGGAGCACCTAAAGGCGTCAAGACACTGAAGAAGCCTAAAGTAGTTGGTCAAGTCACAGGTTATTCACATGGTAAGAAGATTGAAAATGATGTTTATGAAGTAGTCATTGGGCCACCTACATCAACAAAATATGGTGATCATGATGCATTCTATATTACCTATAATAACGGAGCATCACGAACACCTGATTGGGATCTCATGAGCATCCTATATGATAATGATTTTGGTAAAGCAATAGGTGATAGTCTTTATATTGATATGGGTCAAAAATGGTTAGTCAAAGGTCTTGATCCGATCCTTAAGAAATTGCGCAAGATGTATGATAAATATGTTGATTAATAATTGATCATTTGTTAAAACAGACGATCCTCAGTGTATAATATATCAATTAAACATTGAGGATTTTTCATGAATAACAACAAAATTTTGGTGGTAATTGATACAAGCTATCTTTCATATTATATTACATTCGGCGCGGTAAAAATCTGGTCTAAATCTAGCCCACATTCAAATATACTAAAAAATAAAGAGGAAACTGACCAGTCAAATCTACCCGATCTTACAAAATATAGAGATTTTTGTACTATATTAGAAAAACAGGTAATAAAAAGAATAGACACTATTTTTTGGATTCTCAAATCTAATAATCAACAGGATATTGATTTATCAACGGATGTTGATATATTTTTCTGTTTAGATGAGCCACTAAAAAATAATTGGCGAAAAAAATATTTTCCTGAATATAAAGCACAGCGAAAAATGCTAGAAAAACAATTTAATACATCATCGATTATAAAATATATAAGGAATGTTGTATTTAAGAAAATAAATCTTGAAGATACATATGGATGTCAATTAATATCAAGTCCGGATGCTGAAGCTGATGATGTTATCGCAATCCTCATCAGAGAACTCGAAGGTTACAGCAAAAAGATCATTATTGCAAGTGATAAAGACTTTCTTCAGTTAGAAAATATGACGATGTATGACATGATGGGCAAAGAGAAGACTATCTTGCCTAAAGTTGAACATAAGCTTACGCCAAAGAGTTATATTCTATTTAAATCAATTTTTGGTGATACAGCTGACAATATCCCTAAAGTTTTCAGTGGATATGGTGAAAAGAGGTGTCTTAAACTAATGGAAGACATTCAATTGCTAAAAGAGAAGCTTCATTCAGATCCTTGTGCGGCTGAGCAATTCCTAAAGAATAAGAAAATTATTGATTTCACTAATATTCCTCAATCACTTATTGATGATGTATTATCAAAAGTCAAAATCAAGAAACCACTAGAAGAACAAATAGATTTATCAGATTTAATGTCACTATAATGAAACCACTAGAAATTAAAGTAATTCCGTATGAATATATCGTATCCGAAAGCATGAAGATGTTTTTCGACAATCATCAACATTCTTTCTTTAAAGAGAATGGCCAATATATCTTCTTGGCTAATATTAATAAGAAAGTTTTATCAAATATTCTATTGACATATCTGAATACTATTATAACTGAACAATTTAGTTTAAATCTTCATACTATTGATACTTTATATATAATATGTGACAATTGTTATCCTCATATGAACTGGAGACGTAATCAATATGTAAATGATGTAAGTAGTGAAGCTCGCAAATTTATTATAAGAGAAACTATGTTAAAATATTTATTAAAAGAACGTGATATTAAAATAGATGAATTGACATTGAATATAGCATTTGAAGAACAATTTGATGACTTCTTTAGAGATGCGTCCAGAGTGTTAACAATATTAGGCGTGAATAATATTATCTTCTTTAAAAATATCTTCATGAGTGAACATGATTTATTCAACGCTATAAGAGATGTGTTTGGTAAACATAATGTCAAACATCAGTTTCATTTTAAGAAAGATATCAAGCATATCATCAATGCAAATAATCTAGTGTATAGAGATAAAGCCATTATGAATGCTAAGCCACCCGAAGAACTAGCTTCAACGTGTCATCAAGTTATCGATATAATGTTCAGCAAGTTATTTAATAGTGAAGGATAAATACAATGACAGATAAAGGATTATGGGAAGATAACGATTAATGGCTAAAGCAAAACCAACAATATATGATCCAAATAAAGATGCTACATATGAACTTGATTCATCTGAAGAGTGGGATTTTTATCAATGGTTACTCGAAGGCTATGAACATGGTCTCATCGATTCATACACTTATCACGTTAAATCATATGAATTAATACCAAAGCATGTCTATGAAGTCCTTAAACAGCTCAAAACGAAGACCAAGACTATCCAGAAGACTTTGTTACGACAACATGAGTACACGCCCGATTTTGAGGTTAACGTATCTGAGCACTTCTATGAGATATTTGGAGATAAGACGATTTTAACAAAAATTGATCATGTATCAAAGAATCCATATGTTATTGACATTAAGGGCGCCTTCCAACGAAATGGTGGTAGTAGATCATTTGCTATCGATTGTAAGCTAATGTATGAAACTCATGGAATCTACGTCTTTAAGGTGATACCTGATAAATTATTTGAAGAGACATTTTTACCTGAAAGATGTAAATATACATTGAAGAAGAAACAATTAAAGAAGAAATATGACAATGAAAACTATAAAAGAATATCTGAAGCAGTGGCTTGATTTTTTATCTATCAAGTGTTCAAAAGTAAGTGATCATCATTGTTCACTAGCAATAGAATGGGATCCTAAGTTGCAATATATTACTTCAGATGATTTTAGACATAAGGTAACATGTATTCACATCAAATTTAAATACATCTATTATATTGTTAATATCATATTACCAATTAAGATAGTGAAGAATGACATAATATACAATGAAGTACCGATTGAATATGGATGCGCTTAATTAAGCCATTCTTTAAATGAGCGCCCGTTTAATGATTCAGTTTTGGTACTAATTAAATCGTTAGAGCTAATGATTTCAAAATGTGTTTGATATTTTTCATTTGACATTTTGTTCATATCACATACTATATTACACCAAAATGGTCTATAATGGACTGTCTTACTTGATGAAACAAGTAACACTTGACCAGTTGTAACGTAAATCTTCTTACCATGAGTAGGAGCTTTCCTAACAGGATTCATCATCCAATCATCATGTGGTGCAATCGATATAGCATTCATAAGATCACGTGGAATGTTGAGTGAAGCTGATTTGACTGACTTGAGAGCTGTATCATGACGACTAATTGATGACTCATATGAGCGCATTTTGATAGGATCACTCTTATCAGGTTGGTATCCGGCTTCTTTAAAATGGTGACCATGATTTGTGCGAACATAGATTTTACTCTTATCACATTTAGTTACATGATACTTATATTCACCAACTTCTGCCTCTTCATCACTATTATCAATAAGCTCATTATATGCCTCAAGAATGTATGCATTATCTTTATCGAATATTACAGAAAAACCTTCCATCTCTTGATCAATCATTTTCTTCAATGCTTTGTCGACTGTCTTTTCGAAAAGAGCTATTCTAATCATCTTACCACCGGGTGATGCAAACTCTTCAGAGTGAGCATCTTTTCCAGACTCTTTAGTATCCTTAGAATTCATCAATGTAACATTTGAGATACATACGCCCAAAGAATTTAGGCCTTCGCTCCATTTTGAATTTTGGTCTATAAGTAAACAACGTTCTATTCCTCTACTCATTGAACGCTTAATGTCAATATCAACTTTCATTGATCTGTCTCTATTCTTAGCAGAACACCATCCATAATCTTTTATATGAGCGACGGCTAAAGTACACATTTTAAATCTTTCGTTAAGTTAATGAAATTGTTCTATTCTATTTATCAATATTCACGATATTATAAACGTATTACTCAGACGCCCCCGGTCACATCACTATATCAACTAATATATTACCATTAATATTAGAAACAAACGCACTGGAGACTATCCTGAAGGCCTTAGATGACATAAAAACATTCATCTGTTATAATGTATATGATTATCAA
>Ga0307992_1002152_pt1 | contig 11340 bp, 5 predicted proteins | sample EllFjometagen133_FD_203162 | JGI IMG/M metagenome (GOLD analysis project Ga0307992, IMG submission 203162) | Marine microbial communities from Ellis Fjord, Antarctic Ocean - #133 | ecosystem: Environmental > Aquatic > Marine > Unclassified | place: Southern Ocean | collected 2014-10-08
GTCGGGAATAAACTTTTAAAGATAATTTGTGCTATGATAAACTCCGGTAAACCTTACATACCTAATTATCGCTCTGTAAATCCGATTTTAGTAAAATAATACTTGTTTTGGTCTTGGTAATCGGGGTAACGAAGCGGGGTCAATTTTCAATTGTCAATTATTTACTCCGAACCCCCACACCAAAATTATTGGCACACAAAAGAAAAGGACCCCGAAGTTTCGGGGCCCTTACATTTATATTTTAATTAAAGCTTACTTCAACGGTTTAACCGTAAACGGGCCATCAAATTTGAAGACATTGTCATACTCTTTGGTTGAACCATCGCGCAGCATACATGTTAACATTTCTTTTTCAAGATGTAGCATAATGTTCTCACCGTTCGTGCTGTCAGGCATAAAATAGACCTGTAAGACTGTATTCTCTTTGAATTCGGTCCGTAGACGAACAGTACCGGGTTCAAAAGACATATGTAAGGTTAGATAACTCATTTTACGAAAAACCGTTGAGTTCTCAGCATTTACAAAATCCACTTCAAAGATTTCCATCTTCGTGGGATCTTGTTTTTTATAGTTATTAAAGATTCTATCATATGCTAAGAAAAATGATTTGCGATACTCAAGATAAGTTACCGTATCAACCACTACACCATCATTCTCCAGCTCGAAGTCAACTTTTTTCTTGATAGTTTTATCTTTTGAAACATATTCGTACTCATCAACTTCTATCATTTCTTTAATCTCTTCGATCTCTACTTTTTCAGGATCCATGTAAATAATAACATAAACGGGTTCACCAAATTCTGTAGAGAAACCATAAATTCCTTTATTTTTCATGAGCAAACGATAAATATCCGCATTGTCGTTACCATCCCACAATTCCCAAACACCTACGCGATATGCCAGCAACATGTCGGGAGCATTATCAAGAGTAACGCCTTTTTGAATATTGTATTTTGAAGATGAGAAAACAGCACGTTTTACATCTGAGACAGTAATAGTAGAAGAATCAAAGAAAATTGTTGCTTTGTGCTTAGAAGCCCAAACGTCAATTCCAACAATACCCTTAATTCTTGCAACTTTGTTCATCATGGATTTAGCCGAACCATAACATTTAACTGACATTAGGTCTTCAAAAATAACCTCCTCAACATGCTTTAGTGAATCGGCAGTTTCATAAGTACCCCAACGTTCAGACAAGGTGCTCATAGGGAATTGTTTTGCCAGGATCAAGGCCAATACAATCACGATCACCAAAACTATCGGAGGCATCCATTTGCCCCCTTTTACCTTCAATGTATCATTGACCGGACAAGCTTTTACACAATCCAAACATAGTGTACAATCGGGATGCGTAACGGTATCTTGCTTGCTAACCTCAATACCTTCAGGGCAATGAAAATCACAAACACTACAATTCGTACATGAATCCGTACTTCTTTTAATTTTAAATGGAGATATTGTAAAGAATTTATATCTCAGTGATTCTGTCAGTGCTGTTGCGGATACCAATACAAGCAACAACCAAAACAGCGGAATCTTTACGCCAACCCATAACAAGATCACATAAACAAGTATGATCGGACCTGTAATCAGGATATTTGCAAACAGATTGCTCAAAGCTCCAAGAAAACAAAAATATTTACACCAGAACTTTTTAATAAAGATCGAGCCAATCACAACGGCAGCAATGGCCAACAATGAAAATAATAATACCGTATCGAAATTAAACCCACTGACCGCTCCGAAATAGGGGCAAAACTTCTTGCACCATAATTCTGAACTATTCATAGTAATGTAGGCTGCAAAGAAAAGTAACACATACTTTCCTAAACGGAGAATACGATCAAGAACTCCTTTTATAGTAAATGAAACGCCCAATCGTACACCAAGCTTGTTCAACCATTCACTGACTGTTCCAACAGGACAGAGCCAACCACAGAATAGTTTACCCACAAATATGATCATCAGGGCAATACCCAAGCCAATAAACACTTGTGTTTCGCTGATTGAACATGACATTGTGCCAATATTTAATTTTGATCCGAAAGACATAAGACCGCCAAAGGGGCAGAATTTTTCCATATCAGGAGTATAATTTGCTTTTGCTGCACCGACAATAAGTGCGCCGACAACAAGTGCAAGAACAAGTAACTGAATAATCATTCTTGTCTTATTGTGAAACCATTTTTTCTTCATGTTTAGTCCCTTAATTTTTTTACCGTTGAATATAAAGAAGAACAAGGAAAAAGCAAAAAGAAACGATGAACAATAAACGATAGATGAACTAATTTTGAGACCACTAAATAAGTATAATTTTGGATCACAGCCCTCCCCTTCCTTCTTCTTTCAACTTTTGGACAACAGCTAACAGGCTTCATACAAAGTCATAAATCAATTTTTTATAGCTTATTTTGTAACATATGCCACATTCTTGCTTCATCAATTTTTATTTGGCAACCCAATCCTATATATTAAGCAAGTTTCTTTTTCAGTTTACACAGAAATGTTTTGCAAATTACAAGTCATAATATTGAGATGAATATGACACCACTAACGATTGCAGTAGAGATCTCGCAAGGATCTAAACAGTACAATAAACACCTTTAGCTTATTCAACCCCGTCGGGGTTGCGGTAATTAGAGACTAAGGTATATACTGTTATTCGATCCCTTCGGGATCCTTGTAACAGATTTCATGCGTCAAGCGTTTACAGTAGAAATCTCGCAAGTGTATATAATCAAAGCACATCATCAATCGATGGCAGTAGAAATTCTGCATGGTCATTTTTACAAATTTTGTACATCAAACATTTGCAATGGAGATCCCGTAGGGGTTATTATAACAAATTTCGTACGTCAAGCGATTGCAGTAGAGATCCCATAGGGATCTAATAATAGTACAAGAATTCAACGAAACCTAACAAGGACCCCGACGGGGTCCAATAAGCTCTAGGGGGGGGGCAAAATGGGTACTTTCACTCGTCACACATATCAAATAGTATTTCATACAAAAAACTGGGAGCCAACATTAACCGAAACACATCGTGAAGAGTTCTTCACCTATATATCTGGCATTATGATGAAAAAGAATTGTTATGTTTACCAAGTGGGAGGCTTTGATAATCATATTCATATAATTGCTGACATTCCTCCAAGTATTGCAGTTTCACATCTAATAAAAGATGTCAAACTTGCTTATACATCATTAATAAAGTTAAAATATATGTTTCCCAATTTTAATGGATGGAATGAAGGGTTTGGTTCATTTACCTATGGTCTTGATGCTCGGAAAAATCTAATTAACTATGTATTAAATCAGAAAGAGCATCATAAAAAAGAAACTCCTTTTGAAGAATTTAAGAGATTACTAAAGGAGTTTGAAATAGAATATCAGGATAAATACATTTAGCTTATTCAACCCCGTCGGGGTTGTAGCAATTAGAAATTAAGTTATATACTGTTATTCGATCCTTTCGGGATCTTGGTAACATAATTTTTACATCGAGCTATTTCAGTAGAAATCCTGTAAAAGTCTTACAACGAATTTTGTATGTCAAGCGTTTGCAATAGAGATCTCGCAAGGATCTAAACAGTACAATAAACACCTTTAGCTTATTCAACCCCGTCGGGGTTGCGGTAATTAGAGACTAAGGTATATACTGTTATTTGATCCCTTCGGGATCCTTGTAACAGATTTCATACGTCAAGCGTTTACAGTAGAAATCTCGCAAGTGTATATAATCAAAGCACATCATCAATCGATGGCAGTAGAGATCCCGTAGGGTCATTATAACAAATTTTGTACGTCAAGCATTTGCAATAGAGATCCCGTAGGGGTCATTATAACAAATTTTGTACGTCAAGCATTTGCAATAGAGATCCCGTAGGGGTCATTATAACAAATTTTGTACGTCAAGCGTTTGCAATAAAGATCCCGTAGGGATCTAATAACAGTACAAGAATTTGACAAAACCTAACAAGGACCCCGACGGGGTCCAATAAGTCTGAGGAGGACAAAATGGGTACGTATCCTTAACTTCAACTCTCAACTTCTTCAAAAACCTTAGTCATAAAAAAAGCCCCGTCCCAAACTCGGAACGAGGCTTTCTATTATTAAGTAAATAAATTAATTACTTAAGCAGTGTCATCTTCTTTACTGAAGAGAACTCACCGGCAGTTAAGCGATATAAATATACGCCACTGGGGAGTGCACTTGCATTGAAGTTAACTGTGTAGAAACCAGCTTCAAGTTGTTCGTTCATAACTTCAGCAACCTTACGTCCAGCGACGTTATAGATGCTAATAGCTACCATATCCGCATTCGGGATCTGGAATTTTAGAGTTGTTGCAGGGTTGAATGGGTTCGGATAGTTCTGCTCAAGAACAAACTCTGAAGGAACATCATTATTTAAAATTGCTGTTTCTTCTTCGAATTCATATACATTGACGTTAAAATTATCAAATTCAACGTTTCCACCGTATACATAAAGTCCAGGATAACCGGCTGTTAGAGCAGGTGTTTCTTCTTGACTTATAGGACAACCCGGTAGTAATTCACCATCGATGTAACACCAGAATTTATTGTCAATAACTTGTGCTTTTAAGTTATGAAATCCTGTTTCGAGTGAATCAAAATCTTCACCGGCATTCCACAGCGTAGTTCCATACCAACTTGCGCCATCATATCCTCCGAACTTCAAAGCACCATTGCTGCTTGAAGAATTTCTATAAACAAATCTGTAATACTTCATAGCAACCGGATCAACTTTAATTGCAATACCTTTGTATGTAGGTTCTGTTGCACTTTGTGGTCTTACACAATAAATGTCAGCAGAAATTTCATAATTTTTCAATTTCTTGCCTGTATCAGCATAAAGCAAACCAGTATTAGCATCATCAACATAAATACCAACATTGGTCAAACCGGCTGAATCGGCGGCAACTGTCAAATTCAAACCACCCAAATTGGCAGCAGCAGTATTTTCAAGCCATGTCAAGTCAGCTGTTCCGTCTGTAAATTCTTCAGAATAGTCAGCTTGAACTTCAAGAATATCACGGCTCATAATAACACCAGGTTTACCAACTGCCCAAAGTTTTTCACCATCATACTTTACATCATATATATAATTGTCAGAACCAGAGAATTCTTGTTCCCAAGTTGTACCAGCATCATCTGTACGATAGATATCACCCTTTGAACCAACAAAGAAAGCAACGGTGTCGCTTACCCATTCAAGAGCATAAGCATCGTTGCCACCAGGGATATCAAATACCGAGTATAATGAATCCATATCATCATTGATGGTATAAATGTCATCATTTGCAGGAATAAGAATAACACCATTACGTTCTTTAGCTTCACGGAAACTCATTGTACCGTAATCTGCAACCTGGTCAAATGTATCAAGAACAGTACTGGTGCTCATACACCATCTACCTGCACTTCCGCCCAAGAATGCTTTTCCATTTGAAAAAACTGTCATACCGTAAAGGGTTGCGGTGCTGTTAACTTCAACTTGTGTCCAAGTATCACCATTGTCATCACTTACAAGTAACCAACCGCTAGATCCACCGGCATAAACATCGCCATTGGGAGCGACATATAACATGTAAACATTTTTATATGTCTCATATACCATCGGATTGTCGATAACTGTCCAGGTAGAACCACCATCAGTTGATTTTGCAATGTAACCGGATGAGCCACCTATCAAAACAGTATCAGCATCAATAGATGCAGAGGCATAGATCGATCCTATTGCACCAGTTTCAACATTTGTCGGATAAGACCACGTTGTACCGCCATCATCTGTCATACTAATCTCACCACCGCTAACACCTGTAGCGATCATTTTATCTTCAGACGGAATAGTTAAACTATAAAAAGAAAATGATGGCCATTCTTGCATAGGAACAAACGTTGATCCGTCAACAGTTGAATATGTTTGACCATAGTCTGACCAGATCATACCATTTGTCATAGAAGAATAGGCATGTGCTTTATAAGATTGTGCTGAACCGACACGCAAAGTGTCCCAGTTTGCACCACCATTACTTGTTGTAAAAACATGAGTCTCAGAACTAAACGCTATAAAATTATTATCATCAAAGCATTGAACATCAACCATGCGTTCATTACCATAGGTATTTTCACCTGTTTGTGCCCAGTTGGCACCAGCATCAGTAGACAACCACATAATATTATGGTAAGCACTTACAAGAAAAGTTGATGTACCGGCTTTTGAAGCCTTATACATACGTTTTGAAGATAAACCAAAAGGCAGTGCCATCGCGTGATCTGTCCATGTATCACCGCCATCGTCTGTAACATGGATGATTCCACCTACACCATCATCAAATACAATACCATTCAGTGCTGTTGTAAACGCAACACCACCATCAAGGACTTGGTCGCTCACAACGGTTGTATCCCAATTAGCACCACCATCAGTGGTTTTAAAGAACCATCCTGTATATACACTGGGACTACTTGATACTTTATAACCACCTGAAATGAATACAGTATTAGCATCTAACACATCCATCTCGAACATGTCTACAGTAAAACTAGCTGTATCTCCGACTTGGGTCCATGTGTCACCGGCATTAACAGTTTTATAAACAAAACCGTCATCACCACAAGTGTAGGCTATTTTATCTGTTGCCTTGGCGATCTGTGCCATATCAACACCATCCGGCAATAATATTTCTGTCCAACTAGCTCCAAAGTCAGTTGTTTTTTTAACAACATTATCCAGAATTGTTAATATTGTTGATGAGTCTAAAGCAACAGCATCACTTGGGTTTTCGGTCACAATCGGACCTTTAACCATATCCCACTGTCCGAATGCCAGAATGGCAATCATTAGACAGGAAAGGATCGTTAGCATCTTCTTCATGTTTGTCTCCTTTTTTGACTTACATTTATTATTATTTCTTTAAATGCTATTTTCTACGATATGACAAACCAATTTGCATAACACTTATGCTTTTGCTATCATTCGAAGGTTTTCTATTAATATTTTCAAACTTCACTTCAATATAACCGAAAGAAAACAATTGTTCAAGATTTATTCTTAGGCCTGTATTTAAAAAATAATCTGTATTCCAATAAAATTTTGGGTTTTCTTTTGCATATTCCAAATTAAAGTTTAGTCTGGTTTTTGAAGAAAGATACAATTCAGCTCCTGCATATAACTTCCATTCGGTACCTGTCTGAGAATCTTCAAAAGGGAAAACATATTCTTTATAATCATATGCTACCTTGCCAATTTCAGCTCCAACAAACGCTTTCTGGATCATGGACGGCTGGTATGCGAGCACAACACCCGCTTGAAAATAACTTTCCATATTTTCAAGTATTAAAGTTTGAGAGATCATAGATTTCCCCCAATCATTATAGTACAAATACTCGCTATAGATTCTGGATGCTATCGAACTTTCAGGATGTATATCAATACTTCCTAGCAAATGAATCCCTTCTCTCAACCAAAATCCACGTTCCCTTGTTGATGAGCTACGCAATAAATCCGCTTTAGAGCTACGGCGCAAACCCGAAGCACTGAAATTCATGGAAAAAGCTTGACGCCCGCCAATCCTAAAATGTCCGCCATATTCAAGACCATTTCGAATTCGTCTTTTTTTGATAGTTGACGAGGAAGCTTCATTAAAAAATACATTATAACCAATATAGGTTTTGGTTTGAACATCAGAATAACTTCTTACGGCTTCATAGTATTTTTGATCATCATAATAGCGCCCATGAACACCAATACTCATTGATTTCTTTCGATAATCAAGTCCAATATGGTATTCACTGTTTCTCATAATTGTAATAGTTTTTGGAAATGTATCTTTTAAACTTCTCTCAATACCATAATTCCCCTCAACACCCAAAAACAAATGGTCAGCCAACTGAATATTGTACATAATTGCAAGTTTAGGACCATAGTATTTCGTATTTCCCAAAGTTGAATCGATCATTGAAAAATAATCATCATAAAAATCTTTTTCCATTGACGAGAAAAGATCCTGCTGACGATATTCATCATAAGTTATTGATGCAGAAAAAAATGATCTTTCATTAATTCTACGTAAAGTAGTAAAATCTGCACGGTAGGTTTGAGTTGCTAATGGATCATAGGTACGCTTATATCCCAGATCTGCAAAAATGGTGTTTATACTGAATACCTCCGTATTTTCTTCATAGATTTTACTGGCAGGATTATTGTTAAGATCATATGCATTGATTGGATCTTCAATGTTATTGTAAAAATTTACCGGTAATGTAAACTGACTTTCAAATGCAAATATTGTGGACATTCCCAGTAAGAGTAAAAAACAAATTCGTTTGACAATATTATTCATGGTGATATCCCGGTGTAGGTTTATTAATGACCTCAAAGTCAATTCTTGAATTATTTGTATCGAATCCCGGCAAAATACGTTCAACAGACTGTCCTTTGTATTTAACCAAGCCAAGACCCCCAAAAGACATATCAACTGAATAAGGTACTTCTTTAGTATGTGTTGGACTTGCCGATAACTCGATACAATCAATCACTGTACTTATATCAATGCCATCTGTTTGGTCATAATCAGTACCATCACACAAAGCTAAACCATCGCCGGACATCCCAATTAAAAAACCAACTTTACTGGATTGGACAACTTGTCCATTGTTGGTTGTGATATTTGGCACATTAGAGTTATCAAGTGCACCGGGTTCGATCTCGTTTAAAAATTCCCAGTCTGCATGTGACAGATCTACAGTTTTGCCCCTAAGGGGTCCAATAAGATTATGATTAAATGCCTGTCCGGCTAAAACGACAAATTCAGCGGGCGCAACAGGATATTCACGCCCCGTTAGAGGAGTACCGGGAAATTGATAGATGTATGTAACCTTTAAAACATCTGAGAACAATAGCGAAGTACCAAGCCTCAAAACAACCATTCCATCAACATATACAGTATCGCCTGAGCCATTATATAATTCAAGAAAAAGGTCATTCCAATATCTTAAAGAACTAGCCGGCCCACTTGAATAAACCTCATTGATTTTAAATCCACGCTGAGATCCCATAACAAATGATGTTGTAAATATTGAATCTGAAGGCGTTTCAGATATTAAATCGACAATTGCTGCGCCACCGATCTGGACTTTTTCATTAGATCCCGGTTTAGTAAATGACAAAATGCTTTGGATGGTATAGCTTGCATAAGGAAGATTTTCAATCAACACTTGCCCATTCGAATCAGTTATCGCATAGATCGTTGGAAAACTATAATCATTTGTCTTTATTTCAACCGGAAGATTAATTGCTGGTTTGGGAGCACTTGATTCTGCAACAGTATCAATATAAACTGTTAGAAATATTTTCCCTGCACCATCTTTTTGTGTTGGTTTCTGCACGTCAAATAAATAACAAGATACTATCATACCAGCACAAATAAGCAATATGATAAAATTAATAATTTTATTTTTCATAATTTCCTCTAAAGTTTTACACTCATTTCAAGACCATAATAGATTGGTGAATTTAAATTTGTTTCATATCCACTGTAGGGACTAACGTAGGTTGCCCGATTATCAAAGAAATTATTTATGTACAACGAAATCTCTGCGTTATTGCTCAAAGATTTGGATATACGCAAATTCATTAGCCACTGCCCTGTATAACTTTGTATTTCATTATCATACCAATAAGACATGCCTTGATAATAGTCATAGGGATCGCCATATTCGTTTATAGCTTCAAAACTGTTACTGGGATAAATGTATTGTTTTTTATAGAATGGCGTATACTGGACGTCCATGGTCACCCATAAACCAAACCTCTGATTCAAATAGGAAACCTGACCATCCAAGATCAGCTTGCTTTGCAAATTTGTTCTATCAGGATACCATAATACCCAATTTGAAGATGTAGCCTGAAAGTCCGGATCATATTTTAAACTATTTGAACTGGAACGAGAAAAACGATAGGTTGCATTTATCGCATACTTAATACCATTGATCCGTTTAGTTCTAAAAGTTAACTCAGCTCCATAGCTATCGTCCCAAGCACTATTCTCATAAATGGAATAACTATATTGTATATTGACTGTATCGGGGTCCACATCATAGCCTTCAGGGTATGTTTTTACTATAGGTCTGTCCTTAGTATGAGAATAATAACCGGTCATGGATGCACCTAAAACATCATTGATCCGCCAATCCAAAGAGGCTTCAGCTTTTTGCGAAGCATAAGATTTAAGATCTACATTTTTTTGATATAGTACTTTCTCCGCAACTTGGTTTGTACTTGTATCTAAATAGGCAATATGTTTAGGAACCTTATATATCTGGGTTAAAGATACGGATTTAATGCTTTGTCCGACGCCCATTCTTAAAGCAACATCATCAGATAATTGATATTTTATATTAAAACGGGGCGAAAAGAAATCACCTTGTTTTGCATCAAAAAGAGAAAAATCTTCATCAAAAGAAAGATGAAAACGTTCCGGATTGATAAGATCGTAACGCAAACCCACAAGAACATCCATCTTACGATCGAATAGATCAAAAGATATTTGGTCTTCAGCATAAAGAGAGAATTTTACATTTGATGGAAAATCATCAAAACTGTAAGAGCGTTTGCTTGATTCTTTACCATAGTAATTAAAGACTGAATCAAGCACCACACCTTCACCGGTATTCTTTTCGTAATCGGCTTCGAACCCATATAAGAGTTTATTTTTCGTATTACCCAGTTCAATTGTTGATTTACGTTTCAATTTGAGAGAAACATCCCATTCTTGCCCATGTTGACTAATTGTAGCATTAAAAGGATAAATTGTTAGAAGACTGTCGACATATAAAATTGAATCTGTTCCTTCAGCGTACACTGTATCTCTTAAGGTAGTGATCGTACAATAACTTTGATCAATACTGCTTACGTCGGTATCATACGGGAGAAACAATTGATCGGATACCATTTTTTGTTTGACTTCATCCTGCTTTTTGTAATCAAGCCCCGCAAACATTTCATAGCGTACATTTTTATCCGTACGATACTTTAAATTTAGCTTGCCGGATGTTCTAAATCCCCGATTTGTATTTTGCATATGGTACTCATCATTGGGTTCCTGGTCATCAAAGATACGCGTATAAGTCAAGCCCAATCGTGAATCCAATTTATCGTCAAGAAAAGAACGAAACAAATTTGCAGAACCATAAAGTCGTTGATACTCATCCCCTATCTCTCTCAGATCACGTTCACTGAAGGAATAATTGACATGGTAATCAAAAACGGTATTTTCATCACCAAATTTATAACCACCGTTATAAGAAAAACCTTTT
>Ga0307992_1002156_pt1 | contig 11324 bp, 17 predicted proteins | sample EllFjometagen133_FD_203162 | JGI IMG/M metagenome (GOLD analysis project Ga0307992, IMG submission 203162) | Marine microbial communities from Ellis Fjord, Antarctic Ocean - #133 | ecosystem: Environmental > Aquatic > Marine > Unclassified | place: Southern Ocean | collected 2014-10-08
TGCACGAATTGCGAATTCATATGGTGATAGTAGCTCAACTGGCAGAGCACCTGATTGTGGTTCAGGAGGTTGCGGGATCATACCCCGTCTTTCACCCAAATTTATGGCTCTTTAACACAAGTGGTAAAGTGTGTTGGACTGAAAATCCAAAAATCCAGACTCGACATCTGGGGGAGCCACACAAAGAAATAGAGTGCAATCTGGGTACAACACCAGACTTTGGAAATAGCTACCAATGAAGCATTTGTGTTGATGCGGCTCTAAAAAATAAATTTGTTAGTTCTTATATCTAACAAATATCTGGGTTTATAGGTTAATTGGCAAACTAGGTGACTCTTAATCATCGGCTCCGAGTTCAAATCTCGGTAGACCCACAAAAAAGCGTCTGTAGCTCCTAATAGTGCAGAGCAACAGGTTTTTACCCTGTGGGTTGTAGGTTCGAATCCTACCAGGCGCACAAAACTTTTAATGAATACGTTCAGCAATCTTAACGGTAAAACACAAACTGAAATTTTGTTAAATAGGTTCAAATCCTAATGTATTCTGTAAAGTTTTTAATGGAACCTTCGTATAGGTGGTCATTCGTACACTGGTCTGAAAAACCAGAGGCACCAGTTCAACTCTGGTAGGTTCCACTAAAAATACGAATAGTTTGTCCTAATTGTAATGCTGGTTTAGAAACGCATTGTAGAAGTGCATATTAAATTACAAATGGTACAGTAGCTCAGAATATCGGTAGAGCACTAGAGCACGAGATAAGTCTTTAGGTGTCGTTGGTTCAAATCCAACCTGTACCACCAAAAATAATAAATACGTCTGTAGTTCAATTGGTAGAATGCTACTCTCCAAAAGTAGAGGTTGAGGGTTCAAATCCTTCCAGGCGTGCAATTGATTAATAATATGGAGAGTAAACTCATCAGGAGATGGGCTCAGTTTGCTAAACTGCTGGTACCCTTACGGGTATACGGATCAAGACCGTTGTTCTCCGCAAAGAATACTAACATCAATTCAAAACTCAAATTTTTAATTTGAACAAAAAAGTATTCTGTAATATGGATTCAGTAATGTTAAAAGGTAAACATGGGCTGCTAAAAAGCATTTAAAAATGTCAAAAGTGGGTTCAAATCCCACCTGAATCCCTAATAGTAGGTTGACAGAGTGGTCGATTGTGCTTGCTTGGAAAGCAAGTGTACGGTAAAACGTATCATTGGTTCAAATCCAATACCTACTTCTTTAAAATATCAATTTGGGTATAAATAGTAACAAATTTTACTTTTTTTACTCAAATGACTTAAAACATTAAATGATTTATTTAATGGAACTCTGTATTTCATTTCAGAATTTTTTATTTTAATAAAAAATTCTTTCCAAGATTTTATATGATATTGATTAAAATATTCCTTCCAATGGTCTTTTAATCCACTAAAATCAGGATAAAATTTTTTGTTTTTTAATATAATCACTTCATATCCCCTTCTACCAATTTCTATTGATGCATTAATTGGGTCTGAATAATTATAATTTAAGTTTCCAATGAAACTTGTATTATAAAGAATATGATGCTCCTTCAGATATTTTGTAAATTTAAAACTTAACATCAAAACTTTCTCAATATTTAAACATACAATTTCATATGAGATTTAGTGGTTCAAGAGATAATACAATAAAGAGTGGTAGAATATGGTGGTATTTAAGTGACTACTATTCTGGAAATATTGGTTTCGAATGGTCATTTAGACCATTAGATATTTTCAATTTCAACATAACCTTTGATGGTGGTGAGAGAGATTACACATTTTCATTTTGGTGTATATGGGTATTTTACATTAAATTTTCAAACATTTTCAAACATTATCCAAGAGAGTGGAACTGTCAGACAAATAATAAAGAAGGTGGATTTTTAAATTCTGCTAGAAGGCGAATAGGTTTATCTCAATATGGTTGGGGTATTTCCTTTAATATTTGGCATGATGGTGAGAATTCATGGTATAAAAAAAGAGGGCAAAAAGATTGGCAAAATAAAAAGGATTTTAAAATATATCACAAAACAATTTTTCTTGACGACATACTTATCGGCTCACATAAATATAAAACTATAGAAGAAGATGAAAATTTAATATTGGATTTAAAATTACCTGAAAAAACATATAATATAAAAGTTCAATATAGGTATTGGGATTTAAAATATAAAAGATTTTTATCTAAATTTTTAAATAAAAAAGGTAAATCATATGCTGTTAATGACGAAAATGGCATTGAATGCCCAAAACAAAAAAATATCTCAAGATATTGGTGTAAATTAAAAGAAACCGAAAATCATGAAGATTTTTTAAAAAGATTCAGAAAATATATAATAAAATTAAGAGGTGGTGAAGAATGGGTTCCAAAGGAATATAGACTAAAAATTGAACGAAAAAGAAAATTAGAAAAAATAAATAAAAAATAATGTTTTATTTACTACAAGACGGCTTATTTCAAGATGAAGAACGATATCAATTAATTCGCAATTTAAAAACTTTAAAGTTAAATTATGAATTAGTAAAAGTATTACCTTTCATTGAAGATATTAAATTCAACACAGACAGAACAGATGTTTTTTGTTTTGGTGCATTGAAAATGGCTCGTCTTGCTCCAAAATATAATTGGAATCCAGGTGTTTATATGACAAAAAATCATGATTATTTAGTTTATAGTGAATATTATAAAGATAATCTATTAAATAGTGATTCAAAAATCTATAAATTTGGTGATAATATTTTAGAAAATTATTTTTTTGCAAGACCAACAAAAGACTCAAAAGTATTTACTGGTAAAGTTTTTGATAAAGATACTTGGAAAGAATTCAGAAATTGGAATTTAACAAATGGTCATTCAACTACTTTGGATGAAAATACAGATATACAAGTATGTAGTGTTAAGAACATTCAAAAAGAGTATAGATTTTTTATTGTTAAAGGCAATATTATAACTGGAAGTCTTTACAGATTAGGTAATAGAGTTACACACGATAATTTTATTGAACAAGGTGCTATTGATTTTTGTTATGATATGATTAACACTTTTCAACTTGCAGATGCTTTTGTGATGGATATTTGTTTAGTTAATGATAAATGGAAAATCATTGAATGTGGATGTCTTAATTGTTCAGGTTTTTATGCATCAGATATACAAAAACTCTTAATGGCGATAGATACTATGTTATGAACTACCACTACACCAAAGATGTAGTAGTTTTCTAATGTAGTAGTTTTCTTTGACGGGGCTTTATAAATTATTTTTTATTTAAAAACTTTTTATATATTTGCAAATAAATACAAGAAAATGAATAGTATATTAGAGAACATATTAAAAAAAATGTGCAAATTTAATGGATTAAATTTCAAAGATTTTTCATGGAATGATGATAAACATTTATTAACTATGTCTAAATATCCAGATGGAGAAAAAAAATTTGAAATATGGTTATCTAAATATATGAGAGGATTAAAAATATCTGAATTAAGAAATATTGTAGATTATCCTTATACTTATTACAAGAAAAAAAAGAGTTGCGAAAAATTTGCAGCAAGTTTTACATCTTTATATGGGTTTAAAACATATAAAGAAAATTTAGCAAAATCAAGATTAAAAAAACTCAAAAAAATTAAAAAAAGATTAAAAAATTAAAAAATATGAAAAATAACAAATTTAAAAATGATTCAGAACGAATTTTAGAATTAAAAACTTGTTTAGAACAAGTACATTCATTTATGATGAATGAAAACGATACTGATAAATGTCGGACTTTAATTAAAGATGTTCTTTCGAGATATGATAAAAATTTAAAATTTATGACAGCAAAAACAATAAAAGAAGGCGCATTCGAATTTTTGAATGATTAATATATGAAAATAAGAATACATAATCCAGAATTATTATATTTCACTTCCGATACACATTTTGGACATCGGTCAATTATTTCTCATGCAAATCGTCCATTTGCTGATTTAAAAGAACATGATGAAATGTTAATCAAAAATTGGAATGAAACTGTACCAAAAAATGGTATTGTAATTTTTCAAGGAGATTTTGCTATGGGATTAAAATCTAGTAAATTGAAATGGATTTTAGAATCATTAAATTATGAAACTATATATCTTGTTCAAGGTAATCACGAAAAAGATATAATGAAAAAGTTTTGGGCAAGAGAATATTTTGATAAAATTGCTCAAAGAATAGAATTTGAAGTTGAAGATAAAAATGGAAATTTCAAAGACAAAAATTCAAAATATAATGTAATTGTTACAGATCACTATCCAATGTTATCTTGGAATAAGAGTTTTTACGGTAGTTACCACACTTACGGACATTCCCACGGCAAACTAAAAAATCACCCTTGGGACACAGCCTATGAAGTTGGGGTTGATGTTAATGATTATAGACCTATATCTTATTTTGAATTAATGATGATATTTAAAGAAAGAAAAAAAATTACAAAAATACAATAGAAAAAAAAAATTATAATATTTATATATACAAAATGGCATGCGAAACTTGATCCAGTTTATAATGCTGAACTACAGATCCGCTAACAAATATAACATATAATATTTTTTTATTACAAAAAAATTTATATCTTTGTAACAATATTTAATAACAGAGGGATCATCGCTCTACGGAGAGGAACCTCAGAACACACAGGGTGAATGTAGAAGGTGTAATAACCAGTTGACTACAAAAGAGTGTGCAACACAAACATAACTTGGATCTTATTCCCCATCTATAAGTTAGGGTAGTGGCAAACAGATAAATGATGGTTTAAAACAGGATTCTGGGTACGCTCATTATTAAATATTTTTATTATTTTTCAATTCATTAAAATTTAAAAACCATGAAATATATAAAAAACACATTTTGGATATTATTTTATATCTACATATTATTTGGATTTACATTAACAGCTTGTGATACTAAATACGAAAAATATAGTTGTATTCTTATGGACGTTGAAACACAAAATTCGATAAATTCGACAGATTCAACAAGATTCTGTTATGAAGTTGTTGTGGAATTAACTGATAGATATGATAATGGTGCAACAATTGATATTAAAGGAACAAGACAAAATTACACGATATTTATTCATAATGAAAACTTAAGAGGTGCTTTTGTTCCTGATGTAACAAACAATATAGAACTTGTAGGTGGGAATTTTAAATATTTAAAAAATAATCTTGGTAAAGGAAAGATTGTGGCTCAATGGGCAAATATTGCATCTTATATAAAGAAATATAAAATTAAAAGCATAAAGAAAAAATATTATTAAAATAAAAATTAAACATAATTATGATGGAAAAACTAAAAATAAAAATCACAAAAGACATAATCTTACTATTCATATTAATAGCAATAGACATCACATTTCTTGTCAGTTTCTTTAATGGCACAATTATACTAAATTCAACATTCAATATCATTAGCTTCATTTTGGTAATGGGGTTCATAAATGGATTCATTGGGTTTTTAACAAGGGTAATTATAGGTGGGAAAACACCAAACTTTTTAAGAAAATTAATTGGAGCTTTTAAAAATAGAAAAAAATAAAAATCCTTATGTCACAGATATAGATGGTGAAAATACTTTTGATTGGGCGGATGATTGGAGTAAAAAAATGTTAAAACAACATATTTTGGATTCTTTAAAAAATAAATAAAATTTAAACCTGACACAACAATTTTTGGCACAATAGTTGACAGATAATATAAACAAACTATAAAAATTAATATATAAAATAAAAAATAAAAAATCATGACATAGGTACACAAATTAACAATCGTAACAAGAAAAGACATCACACCTGGATATCAATTAGTTCAAAGTTGTCATTCAATAATTCAATTCACATTTGAACACCCTGAAATCGCTAAGGAATGGTACAAAGATCCATATTTAGCAGTCCTATCAACCCAGGACGAAAATTCATTAAAAGAACTTATTAAAAAAGCAAAAGAAAAAGATATTAAGGTATCCGTATTTCGTGAACCTGATATTGATAATGCGATTACCGCAATTGTATTAGAATCTTCAGATGCCACCAGAAGGCTCACATCCTCTCTACCCTTAGCTTTAAAAGAATTTAACTTCTATGGTATAGATAAAAATAACAAGAGAAGGGAGGCGACTTATGCCTAAAATTCCAATAAAATTTGTCACAGAATTTACTAGAAGTAAAAATCTATATGTAAAAAATAAGAAAAAAATTATTTCTTTATTTGAAGATACTATTGCAAGTAAATATAACAAAAAAATATGGGAAATCACCAACGTTGAAGTATGTTATGATGAAGATATGAAAGATTCCCCAACAGAATATGAATGGTATGAAATATCAGAAGAACAATATTATAATGATGTTAAATATCATAGAATAAATGATAAAAAATGGAAAATCGAATATAAATATGAACCTGAATTTAAAGAAAAATACTTTAAATATCAACCTAAAAAATATGAATATCTCAGAATTTGGGTACATGAAGCTTGGGGTTGTAGTGGACATGATGATGTATATTACGACTTTTTACTCACAGACATTTTAGAATTAAAAGATTTAAGAAAAGAAAAATTAGAAAAATTAGAAGAATTAGAATTATGAAAAAAGAAAAAGAAATATTTATAAAGGAATTTGTTGAACAAATAGGCTGGAATATGTACGACTATGAAGATGCTTATGATTATTCTCAAGGCATGAAAAGAATGGATGATAAATTAATAGAAAGCATTGCTGAAGATTTTTTTGAAGAAATCTTCATAAATAACAAAGAATTAAGAAAATTAAAATTAAGAAAAATAATGAAGGATTAAAAAATGAAAAAAGAATTAGAAAAATTGAAAAAGGCATGTGAAGAAATGGAATTAATTACTAAAATAGCAAAAAAGTATGGTTATAGTAAAGTTGGTGAAATGATGTTACAGAAAAAAATTGAAGATAGTATTATTTCAAAATTTCATACTGCAAACTTACATCAACTAAATATGATGAAAGATAGTTATAGATTTCAGTATTATGATAAAGATGTAGTTAACAAATTTGTGAATAACACAATAATTAAAGTTACTAGATTAGAAAAATTGAAAAAAATAAAAAAGTTAAATGAAAAAATTAGAGAATATTAAAATATTATTTCATAGTAATTATTGGGACGGCCCAATATGTGGAATATGTGAATATGAAAATAGAATGTATCATTACAATATGATAGAAGAAGGTGGATGGTTTATCGAAGATGGTGAAGAATATGATGAAGATGCTGAAGATACATGGACACCAAGAATATATGTGGTAAAAGAAATTGAACCTTGGCAATTAACATATGAACTTTATTGGCACAGTATATTCTCAACAAATGTTGCATCATATACAGATTTTGATAAATCATTAATAAATGAAAGATTTAAAATGAAAAATGATTTTTATAAAAAAAGAAAAAAAGAATATAAAGAAATCGATTACACAAAAAATAAAGTAATTGGTCAATTTGAAAGATGAAATAAAACGACCTGTAACAAAAAATGAGATTAATATACGAGATATAGGCAACTATGATAAGCGTCTTGTAGGAGTAACCCCAAGTATTAATCAGAGGTTTTGGTGTTAGACATTGGTTCTTAAAAGTATGATTTGAATAGATTCGCTTAATATTTAAAATTATCACCCAAAAAGGAATCAAGGTGGGGGGTTCGAATCCCTACCAGGTTGACAAAGGTCGGAAACGAAGGGTATCGCAATCTGATTAGCGTCAGGTGATATGAGAAAATTAGCTGTTTTCTCCCTTTCAAAACGAAATTGATTAAGAGTTAAAATTAGTTGCAAATGATTTTATCTTAAAATTAACAGAAGTTTGAATTGTTGTAGGTTCAAATCCTGCTCCGATCACAATTAATTTAGTATTAACAAAAAAAATAGACTTATGAAAACAAATGAAACGTAGGTAGTTAGACCTCCTTAAAAATATCTAACCATTAAAAAAAATTATTTAAAAAAATTAAAAATAAAATAGATTTAATAAAAAACAATCAATAGGAGGAAATAATATGAAAACTTTAGAAAAAACAAAAAACGTATATGTTTATACAGAAAAAGAATTAAAAGCAAAAATTAACAAAACACTTGAGAAAATTAAAACTTGGGTTAGAATTATGGATTATAGAATTATTGAGGATATCAACATCTATAAAAATATGGATATCACAACTCTTAATCTTTCAAAAAATCAATTAAAAAAAGTCAACAAATATTTAAACAGAGTTAATAAGAAGATAACTTTAAGAAATGTCAACTCACTCTTATATCTTTTATATAAAACTTTTGAACCAACTGAGAAAGTTCAAATTAGAAAATCTTTGAAAGAGGAAAAAATTCAAAAGAAAAGAAAAAAATGGTTGAAACTTCGTGATGAAGCAGGAAAAGCACTTTTGGAATATAAAAATGAAAAAGGCGATTACTATAAAAAACGAATGAAAAGACAAAAAATGTTCACTTATTAATTTATATGTCTAAAGACTATAAATGTTGTTTATAGTCTTTAAACACTATAAATGTGTAGTGGTGAAAAGGTAGACACACACTATATTGCTTACTTACCTCAGGATAGAGGGTCATCATAAATGATGATAGTCATTGAGTGGAAGTCTCAATATTAAGAAATAGTGATTCCTAAAGTACAAAGGAATGTTTGGTTCAATTCCAAACCTACACATCAAAAAAGGGTGTAAAATATTTATGGGATAATTCCAGTTAATTGAAAATTTTCTACCACACCCTTTTTTATTAAAAAAAAGTTGTATATTTGCATTATTGTTCAACTAAAAAAAAAATAACTATGAAAATCAGAAAAAAAAATTTAAAAACGAAATTAAAAATGTCATTCAAATTGAAAAACTTGATCAGATAGACTTAACAGGTTTGATTGGTGAAAAAGACACTGCTGTTGTATTAAAAAGTGGTAGAATTGTCAGAATATTAGATTATATTGCTAAATCTGGTAAAGCTGAACTTGAATATGTTGATGATATAAAAATTAAAATTAAAAAATAAAAATGGAAATTGTTTGTAAAGTATTAAAAAATAATAAAATATATTTTAAATGTGACACATTTTGGACTTTAAGCCCAGATGTAACAAATGCTAAAACTCATAGTTTAGAAAAATTACCTCAACTCTTAATTAAAAATTATTTAACATTTATTAATAGACAATCAAAAAATAAATCTAAATATGATGGTGTAAAAATTGGTTATGATGAAGTCTTAGAGAAAAAAGGATTTGATGTTCTAAAAACCAAACGTGGGGAATGGATATTCAGATTTAAATACATTGCGGATAAAGATGAAATTATTGTAGTTGATGCTTCAAGATTAGCAAAATTAAAAGAATTACAAAAATCGATAAATGGCTCGTTAGCTCAGGGGTAGAGCGGGGAACTCTAAATTCTTGTCATGCCGTGGGTTCGAAACCCACACGAGCCACTCAAAAAAGCCACTCATTTTTGAGTGGCTTTTTTTAATATAATGAATATAAAAATATTACAAGAACTTTATTATTCTTCTCCAATAAATTCAATTTTTATAGCAACAATTTCATCATCTTTTTTAGCAACATAACAAGTATAACTTCCATCACCATATCCTGAACTACTCACAAACCCACCATCGATAATTCCACAACTATTACCACCACCTGTTTTTTGACAGCATTTACCATAAAATTTTGTGGTATCACCATATTTCCCTCTTTCATCTTTTGAATTTGGATATATGCTATTGTCAAAAATACCTGCTTGGCCAGAATCAACACCAACATCAATATCAGTTAACTCCCAAAAGATGTATTTTTCTTCAGAGCCTTCGATACTTTTAAGTTTTTCTGAACGTTCTACTTTAATATCATTATCAACAACATTATCAGATTTAATATCATTATGAATAATTTTTATCTCAGCATTTCTAATACCCCATCCACTTTCATCTGATTTTTTCAAAAAGCAATTCCATTCACCTTTTTTAACATTGTCAAGTGAACCAGAGCACCAAATACCTTTATTATAACAAGGATCTGTTACTATTACAGTTCCACTTTTTAAATTTATTTTACCTACTTTCATATATCATTTATTTTAAATTGTTAATTCTAATGCTACTAATAAACTAGTATTTTCATTATCTACAAGTAAAAATGAATCAAAAACATAAACTTCTACTTCAGTTGTACCTGTTGGATATTGTAATGAATTAAAATATTTCTTAGGAAAAGTTATTGATAAATCCTTTTCATTTGTATCACAAACTGTTAATTCCCAAGCAGTTTCTGCAATAGTTAAAATATTATCTTTGATATTCAAATAAAGAATATCATTTTCTAATTCAATTTTTGACATTTTTTTAATCTTATCAAAAACATCTTTTGGTAAAGAAAATTTAAAATCAGCATTACTTTTATCTATTGCAGATTTAATTTGTTCAATATCAATATCTAATGTTGCCCCTCTTGGATCACCACCAATTTGATTTAATTTTAAAAATTTATTTTTAATAAAAAGATTATCCGCATATTCTTCATCATTCATAAAAAATTTACAATTGAGTTTTTCATTATAATCAAGAAAGTTTCTAATGTTTGAATCGAATTTTTTACCATTAGGAATAATATATTTCATTTGCTTCTCTAAATCTTTAAAAGAGAATAAATCTTCAGTTTTTACAATAAAAGATTTAAAAGCATTCACATTTTTCTTCTCACCAACTAATGAATACATTAAAATATTATCATTATCAACTTTCAATAAAACTTCTTCACTAATACTAACTAAGTCTTTTATCTTATCCAAGAAGTTTTTTAGTTGTTCATTCGTCATAGAAAATGGATGATTAACAATTTGAGTTTTTGCCATTCAATAAAATTATTTTTATTTTTATATTATTCTAAATGAAAATAGTTTGAAAAATATATATATAAGATATGATAGTTAATTTTAAATTATTTGAAAATAATAAAGAGTGGCAAGAAAAAAATGGAACAAAGGAATTTATAATTTACCACTCATCAAATAAAGAAGATTTAGAAGCAATCATACAAGCAAAGAAATATAACATATGATAGTTAATTTTAAATTATTTGAAAATAATAATAATTATAACGTTGGGGATTATATTTTAATGGATGGTTCTTATTTTGCTGATGGAAATGTGAAAGAAGCAAAAATAATTGAAAATAGATATGAAAATAGTCTTAAAAGATGGTATGAACTTATATTTATTTTTAACGACACAATTAAAGATATGACTAT
>Ga0307992_1002157_pt1 | contig 11323 bp, 12 predicted proteins | sample EllFjometagen133_FD_203162 | JGI IMG/M metagenome (GOLD analysis project Ga0307992, IMG submission 203162) | Marine microbial communities from Ellis Fjord, Antarctic Ocean - #133 | ecosystem: Environmental > Aquatic > Marine > Unclassified | place: Southern Ocean | collected 2014-10-08
GCTCAATGAGCATAAAATTCGTTACTGGAATGATTTCGCTGATAAAAACGGCGACCTAGGCCCAGTTTATGGTTATCAGTGGCGCCAGTGGCCAGATTATCAAGGTGGTCACATTGATCAGCTTAAAGACGTGATTGAAGAAATTAAAACTCAGCCTGATTCCAAAGCTATGTTAGTCTCAGCTTGGAATCCGGCTCAATTAAAAGAAATGCGTCTGCCACCCTGCCATACTTTTTTCCAATTCAATGTCACTAAAAATAAATTGCGCATGCAGTTGTATCAACGCAGTGCTGATGCCTTTCTAGGCCTACCCTTCAACATCACTCAATATTCACTATTACTCATGATAGTGGCCCAACTGACTGGCCTAGAAGCCCGAGAGTTCATCCATACTATTGGCGATCTGCATCTTTATCAAAACCATTTAGAACAGGCTAAAAAACAAATTAAGCGTCAACCAAAAAAACGACCATTAGTCTGGATTAACCCGAAGATAAAAGACATTGACGATTTTACTGCTGATGATTTTAAGTTGCTCAACTACGATGCTCACCCCCACATTAAAGCAGATTTGGTGATCATCTAAAAAATTGAGCCACTCTTTGACTAAAAATAATTTATGCTTGGATAAATTCAAACTCTCGGCCAAACTCTTGGCTTAAATCTCGATCTAGTGTAGCGATGATTTGGACATTTTCCAACCGAGCTTGAGCAATCAAACTACAATCAGCCCACGACAATTTATGATTTTTTTGTTCGACAAAAACATCATGCGTGGCTTGCCATAAATCGAGACTAATTGGAGTAACCGGCACCAAGGCTTGATCACTAAAAAATAAATCATCAACTATCTTTTGAGTGAAAACAAGATCCTTACTATTTATCAGAACAACGGTGGCAACCTCACTAGCAATTAAATAATTAGTAACTAATCGCTGATGAAAAATTTTTTTAAACATCCTCTTGGCAATTAAATGTTGGGAATTATCTTTTAAAGCCGCCGCAATAAAAACATTCGCATCGATTAAGTAACTACTCATTTTCTTCTCCTCCATAAAGCAATTCATCAATTGTTTTATCTTGATTGTAAAGTTTACCTTTAAAACAGTTTTTCTCAAAATAATCACTCAGACTCATTTTTTTAACTTTTTCTTGTTTAATTTTAGCGGCTTCCTTAGTCACTGGCTCGACAAAATGACTACGGATAATAGCTGCCATCGAACGATCAGTTGCTTGAGCCACATATTTCAAATCTTGATAGACTTTGGGTTTAAGTTTAATGGGTAATACCTTCATGGTATATACCATTTTATAATTTTGTATATACATGTCAAGTAAAAATAATTAAATTATCAGCATTTTAAAAAATATAAACGAGAATACTGACAAGAAGCTATTACGGACCCTAAATTTTTGAGTCGAAGACGAAAAAAATTTAGCAGGTACGCAAGATGCAAAGCTATTACGGACCCTAAATTTTTGAGTCGAAGACGAAAAAAATTTAGCAGGTACGCAAGATGCAAAGCTAACAAGGGGAAAATTAGTGTTCAAACAGTCACTCGCGCGTTTTAAGCAAGGTCTGATAGATCTCCTCATAACCGGCGACCATCTGTTTTAAGGTAAAACTCTGTTCAAAACTTTGACGACACGCTCGTCTATCTATCCGTGAATTCTTTTGAATGGCTGAAGTCAAATTTTGGACATTAGCTTTAAAATGTTGATCTTGTCGAAGTTTGGCCCAATTCTTATTAACCTGTTTATCATTTTTTTTAATTCTATCTTCAGCTTCATATGGCACCACCCAGCCGTTCGTCCCGTTTTCAACCACTTCCGGGATGGCTCCTTGATCAAAGCCAATCACTGGTGTGCCACAAGCCAATGCTTCAGCCATCACCAAGCCAAATGGTTCCTGCCAGGTCGAAGGCATCAATAAAGCTTGTGCCCCACCCAACAAAGCCTGTTTAGCCGGCGTCTCACGCACAAAACCGACATACTCTACTTCACTCTGTTTTAACTCCGGCTCAATAAACTCTTGCCAATACTGATCTTTACTTTGACCAGCATAATGCTTGCCGGCGATTTTTAGCTTTAAACCAGCTTGCTTGGCCGCGACAATGGCATAATGTACCCCTTTGGGTTGAATAATCCGTCCCAGGTATAGCAGGTAGTCCCCTGGTTCTTCTTGAAACTGATATTGAGTCACCGGCAAACCATGATAAACATTGCCCACCCAATTCACTGATTGATGAGCTTGTTGCTCAAACGTTTTTCTTTGCGCTAACGACATTGAAATCCAATTTAACTGAGCATATTTAGGAAATATAGCTCGGTAACGGGTTAAAAAATTAAATGGCTCGTGGTGGGTAAATACCACCGGCACGCGACAAAAACGAGCATTAACCAAAGCTATTTCTTCTTCATTACACCACACATGAACTAAATCAAATTGGCCAGCATTAGCTTGTTCATAAGCCTTAGCCACCAACTCCGACTGCACCTGACGAGCCAAGGTGATATAAGTTAAAGGATGTTTCTTCAGTAATTCTAAATAGGTGTCACCGCGTTGGGCTAACTCCGCTTCGAATAACGATAAATCGGCAGTTACGTTCTCAACAGTTGTATTTTGTAAATATTCTTTAATTGATCCGGGTGAAAAAATAATGACCTCATGCCCTTTTTTGGCTAAATTTGTAGCCAGATTGATCGCCAATTCTGCTGGAGAAAAAATCACCTCAGGTAAAATAGCCTGATGCATAAAAATATGCGGAACTAGTAGAGCAATTTTCATGAAATCAATAATTTATTCTGCTGTAATTGATTGATTCAAAACAGCTAAAAGACTAACAGCATCAGGAAAACGTTTTATTCGCCTTAAGCTGCTGCCATATTTGACCAATAATCGATTTCTTTGATCAAGATTTAACTGTTTAATCGCCTCAACAGCTACTCCGGTGTTAGAAGAAAGGCTTGTCTCTCTAAGATTTCTAATCACCGTGGCTATCAACTTAGAAGCTGTCGTCTCTAACGACATAGTTTCGTTCTTAGGTTGAACCAGAGTCTCCAAGTTTAAGCTCACTTGGACTCCTCATCCAAAAAACTTAAGTCCAACTCTTCGCTGTCCAAATTAAGCTCTTCATCTGAATAATAACCATCAACTGGAGTTTGTGGTTTGTCTGGCATAGTCTGTTTCTTTAAGACCTACTTAATAATGTTTTTATTGTAGCAAAAAATAAAAGTTTAAGCAGAGTAATTGCTAAATAATTTTCAAAATAATATTATTTTAACCGCTGCTACTTCTCTATCTTTACTCCAATCATATCAATTTGATCAAACTCTTCTCTAATTAAGTCCCAAAACTTTTCTGAAACCTGCTGAGCATATTGCCCATAAACCGTTCGTCCCATAGCCGAGCACAACCGACGCTCCCAATGACGAATCACTGTGACTACTTTTTCACCCTCAACATTATATTTTTTCTGCAACGCAGTCTGGTTAAGTTTATATTGATCATGCACTACTCTAAAATTTTCAAACAACTCTTTTTCTTGCTCTAACATCTGTTCAAAATACTGTTTGTACTTGGCCTTTGCCATAGAAATTCCCTTCTAAAAATTTGATGATTACTAGATTAATTCTTACTGATAAAGTCGGTGTTCTTGAATATAAGTTTGGATCGTAGGCAAAACTAAGCTCGTAATCGATTTTTTAACTTTTAAATTTTCTTTCACCTGAGTTGACGACACTGCCATTTCTTTCACTTTCTCTAAAACTGTCATCGACTCATACCACGGCTTTAGTTCAACTCCGGCTCGCGGATAGATATAAACTTTAAACTGAGCCATCAAGTTATCATAATTCTCCCAGAGATAAAATTTAGCTAAGTTGTCTGACCCCATCACCCAACTAAACTGGTGTTGTGGATATTGTTCGGCCAATTCTACCAAAGTGTCATAAGTTTGATTAACCCCCTCACGTTCTAGCTCAGAAGAATTAATTTTAGCTCTTGGCTGAAAATCTTGAGGCAAAGCAGCAATGATTAACTCCAGCATCTTAAGTCGATGCTGGGGGCTAGTCATTTTCTTACCAAAATCGTGAGTGCCAGTCGGCACCAACCACAGCTCATCAGCCAACCAACTTTCGCCAGAGCGATAATTTAATACACCTTCAATAATCTGCTGATGACCAAGGTGGGGAGGATCGAAGGCGCCGCCAAAAATAAAAATGTTCATAGATTATTTTTTAGTTGACTTTTTAGTGGTAGCTCTCTTACTTTTCTTCGTTTTTTTCTTGCGCTTTTTCTTAGCTTTAGTTTTTTTCTTAACTTTACCCCTAGCCTTTTTCGCCGCATCGCGCTCCGCATATTTAGCTTTACGCTCTGCTCTCTTCTTTTGCACTTCAGCCCATTCCTCCGGGCTGACCTTCAAGTCTGGTGAAGGTTTTTGCCAGCTAGCCCAATTACATTCCGGGTAGCGACGACAGCCATAAAACTTTTTACCCCAACGCGTATTTTTAATGACCACATCACCTTCGCCACACAAGGGACATTTCTGCTCACCCAAAGTTTCTACATAATCCTCAGTAAAATCACAATCTGGGTAGCGACTACAACTCTTAAACTTGCCATACCGACCGGTGCGAATCACTATTTCACCGTCTTCTTTATCTCCACACTTAGGACATTTCTCGCCAGTTTTTTCGACTGGGATTTGAACGCGTTCAGCTGTTTCAATCACGGCATCAATCTTAGCTGATACTGGCTCCCAGAACCTGCCAACTACTTTCTTCCATTCTTTTTCACCTCGAGAAATGCGATCTAAATCCTCTTCCATTTCAGCCGTAAACTCATAATCCATAATTTTTGAAAAATGTTTAAGTAAAAAATCACTGACTGTTGTCCCAATTGCAGTCGGAACAAAAGTTTTACTTTCTCGTTCCACATAAGCTCGATCCAAAATCACTGAAATAATGTTGGCATAAGTACTTGGACGACCAATGCCTCGACTTTCTAACTCTTTAACTAGTGAAGCATCATTAAAACGAGCTGGTGGCTGGGTAAACTTTTGCAACGGATTGATGTCTAAATATTTGAGTTTTTGGTTGGCTTGAACTTCAGGCAACATGGTATCACCCCCGGCTGGGAATAATCGACGCCAGCCAGGAAACTTCATAATTGAACCAGTCGTCCTTAAGCTATAAACATTATTTGTCTGAGCCGGATTAATTGCCTCAATCACAATCGTGGTTTGATCATATACTACCGGATTCATCTGGGAGGCAATCAAACGACGCCAAATTAAATCATATAAACGAGCATGCCGAGGCCCTAATTTTTGACCTTTACCCTCTACCATTTCCTGACGAAGATTAACGTCTGTCACTCGAATAGCCTCATGCGCTTCTTGGGCATTTTTAGATTTACTTTTAAATACTCTTGCTTTTTCCGGCAAATATTGAGCTCCATACTCTTTTTCAATAAAATCTCGAGACATCTTGATGGCACTAGCGCTTAAATTGACCGCATCTGTACGATGATAGGTAATCAAACCCTCTTCATACAAGTGTTGAGCCAAACTCATAGTGGCTTTAGCCGAGAAACCCAAGCTATGCGCAGCTGTTTGTTGTAAAGTGGAGGTAGTGAATGGTGGTTTGCTGGACTGACGACGTTCTTTTCGCTCAACCTCCGCCACTTTGTAATCAGCTTGTTTTAAGTCTGCAATCACCGGTTGAGCTTGGTCATCGCTACTTACTTTTATTTTTTTACCATTAAGTTTACTTAAACTGGCTAACAACACTTCCGGCGGCAAATTTTCAACAGCCTTGCCTTCGGTAAAAATTTTGGTTAAATTTAATTGTTTTAAGCCTCCATTCAAAGAATCAACGGCCACCCCAATTTCCCAATACTCTTCTGGATTAAAGGCCTCACGCTCACGCTCACGCTCAACAATCAAGCGCAATGCTACTGATTGCACTCGACCAGCAGATAGCCCTCGACGAACTTTTCGCCATAAAACTGGAGAAATTTTATAACCAACTAATCGATCCAACACCCGCCTGGCTTGCTGGGCGTCAACTAAATTCAAGTTCATTTTACCCGGATTATCAATCGAGGCTTTAACTGCACTTTTAGTAATTTCATGAAAAGTTGAGCGTTGATACAACTTTTCGTCAGTTAAACCGGCATCTTGCAGTAAATATTTTATATGCCAAGCAATTGCTTCACCTTCACGATCTGGGTCCATAGCTAAGTAGATGGTGTCGGCTTTTTTAGCTAAGGATTTTATTTTTTTCACCACTGCCCCCTTACCCTTAGTCACTTGATAAGTTGGTTCGTAATTATTATCTAAATCCACTCCTAATTTACTCTTGGGTAAATCACGTACATGCCCTACCGATGCTTCCACTTTAAAATCTTTACCTAAATAACCAGTTAATTTTCTGGCTTTAGTCGGCGACTCTACAATCACTAGCTTCATAAATACTTTCTTTAATTTTTTTACTACCCCGTTGCCGGGTTGTTGCAATTTTACACTATACTAGACTTGTAGCGAAATAAGAAATGAATTAATTAGTAATAGATTTTAAGATATTTTCATAGTTTCTAGCTGACGATAGTAGCCGTAGCTACTTAAGGAAGATAAAGCTATGAAAATACTTACAAAGATAAAGTAAGTAGTCGTTTTTTATTACGTTATAAGTCTACCATACTGATTGAACTGTTTGACAAGTCGCTATTGCCTTAAATCAATCGTCAATCACGACAAAAAATTAGCTAAGCCCCGCTTAATTTCAATTTTTCTACAGCCTTTCATCCTAATCCCACCACTACTTAAGTAAATTCCATTTATTTGCTTGATTGGTAATCATACCCTTGAGCTCTAACTCTGTCAGAACCTGACTTAACTGAGTTACAGTAACAGTTTCTAATTGTTGTTGCAACTGTGAATAGCTAAGTGGCACTACTTCAATCATCTGTAAAACTTGCTGCTGCAACTGTGTTAATTCCAGTGTGGACAGATCGAGTTGTGGCTCAGCCGATACTCCCACAACCTCTACACATTGTCTTTGGTCAACAACTTGCTTCCAGCCAGTGGTAGTTAAATAGTTAATCACTTCATAACCGCTGCTAATCAGAGTAGCTCCCTGATTTAACATTTTCTTCACTCCCAAATGATAGGGGCTGGTAATCGGTCCGGAAACGGCAAATACCTCTCGACCGTACTCTAGTGCATGTCCAACTGTAATTTGAGTACCACTTTTAGGCCCAGCTTCGGTTACTACCGTCGCTAAGGATAAGGCTGCAATTAAGCGATTGCGTTTGGGAAACGTACCTCGATTAGGTTGTACAAACGGCGGGTACTCACTGATAAAAACGGCTCGACCGGTTTTAAGCATTTCGCCCATCATTTCTTGATGAGATTGCGGATATACATAATCAAAACCAGAACCAAGAACCCCTACTGTTACCCCTTGATTATCTAAGGCTGTTTGTTGAGCCAATACATCAACACCATACATAAATCCAGACATGATTGTAGCTCCTTCACCAACCAACTCTTGGGTAATCTTTTTAGTAACTAACTGTCCATAAGCAGTAATCTGACGCGTTCCGACTACCGCAATTGGCAAACGATTGCATAAACCAGCGTCGCCTTTCACAAACAATAGTGGCGGCCGATCTCCCGCCATTTTAAGCAATGCCGGATAAACTTCTTCGCTTTCAAAAACTACTGAAACTTGCTTAGACTCAAGCCAGTGCCAATACGACGACACATCATACTCTTTTTTAAATTTTTTGACTGACTGGACAATCCTTTTGCTCAGACAAAATTTTCTCCAAACCTGACTATTATCAGCCCAAAAATCTTCCCACGCTATTCGGTTTTTATTTAGGTATTCGACTATCCGTTGATAAGTCTTAATACCAACACCATCAATTGAAAACAAAGCCGTTAAATTTTGTTTTTGTGATAAAGTTAATGTTTTTTTAGATTTTTTCTGAAACATTAGCTGTCAGTATAGACAGGAAAACTGACAGGAAGCGTAATTTTTTAAAAATACTCCTCTTACTCCGCCTTCAAATACTTAAACAACTCAGCCACAATCGGAGCTGAGTGGCTCGATCCTTCCTTAAACGGCTCATTTTCGTCACTTTCCACCACCACCACCACCGCTAATTTCCTGGGGAAACCGCGCTCTTTAATCGCAGCCAACCAATCTGCCAACTGCTCGGCGGTTAGCCAATCATCTAAAGCCACTGCCCCTTGTTCTAGTTTTTCTAGCCGAGCAGACATCACCGTTTCGATTTCAGTTAAATTGACGCCTGTTACTGCCACAAATAAACCATGAGTATGACGATATCCGCGCTCATCTTCCCCGCCAAACTCAGCTGTCCCAGTTTTACACCCTACTCCACCAGCCTGAATTTGAGACGAAGGAATTTTTGCCATATTTTCAGAGCCATCACCACTCACTCCAATCAATCCGGCCGCTTGATTAAAGCCGAACAAAGCGCTGGCTGTACCACCGGGCTGACAAGCATCAAGCATACCTTGTAAAACTAACTCGATATTTTCCTCTCGTAGGCCTAAATTCTCACAATTATTATTTGTGGCACTCACCACTAAACGCGGATGACACTGTTCACCATCGTTAACCAATGTTTGAACTAACTGGACAATCTGCATTGGTGTCACTGATAGATCTCCCTGACCAATACCAAAGTGATAGGTGTTACCCAAGTACCATGGTTCACCTAGTGTTTTTTCCTTCCATGCAGGATCAGGCACTAAACCCGCTACTTCGCCAGGCAATTCCAAACCAGTTGTGCTACCAAATCCAAAAATCCTGGCCTGCTGAGCCAATGACTCTGCTCCAATCCATTCAGCTGCCTTATAAAAGTAAATGTCATTACTCCGAGCAATCGCCCTCACTAACGCGATCTCACCATCTACCCCACCACGCTGAGTGTAATACCAATTCCGATACTCATAATCGCCCACTTTTAAAATCCCTTCATCTAATACAGTCGTCGTTTCATCTAATGCCTCGGTTTCTAAACCAGCCATGGCTGTTACTAATTTAAAAACAGATCCGGGGGGATATGAACCCGCCACTGCCCGATTAAAAAAAACTTGCCGCTTATCAATAAAATAATTTTGGATATTAAGTTGGCGTTGTGTCTCCAAACTAGAATCAATTAAAGAATAGCTTAAATCATTAGCATCAAACGCCGGCCGATTAACCAAGCTTAAAATCTGACCAGTTTCAGCATCCAACACTATCACTGAACCCTGATGCTGTGCCAGTGCTTCATACGCCACTATCGATAAATACGGATCTAAGCTGGTAATCACGTCTTGTCCAGCTGTAGGCAGCTCCTCATCAAGTAAGCGTTGTTTTTCGCCCAAGGTATTAATCTCAAACTTTTTAAAGCCATCGCTGCCTCTCACTAAATCATCAAACTCACGCTCTAGCCCAAGCTTGCCCACCCAATCATTTACTTTCAGACGATCATTCTCCAATAATTCATCAACATCAGCCAAAGAGGTATAGCCTAAAGTATGAGCTAAAGCTCGCGGATAAAGATAGTAGCGCCTCAATTCATAGTTCACCAAATTTGAACCTTCGGCCATCAGTTGCAAAGCTTGTTGAGTGTCAATCGGCTGACTCTGAGCAAATAAGCCTTCATCCTCACTTAAAAAATAAAATTTCTTATTAGTCACCAATGGTTCACCATATCGATCCAAAAAAACTCCGCGTTCAGCTGGAATCATTTGACGAAAGTAACGATTCTCATCAGCTAAATCAAGAAAATGACTACCTTGCACAATCTGCAAATGGCCCAATCTAATTAATAAGAGTGAACTCATGCATAATACCGGGATCAGCATTAGTTTGATGCGGTATCTTAAGATTGCAATTGAATTTTGTTTAGGCCCTTGTTTCATGTAGTTGATGATTATTGTACTTTGAGAATTTGTTTCCAACGTTTTTCTAAACTAAACAAGCGCATCCAAAGCACAACCAAAACATAGCTCACTATAAATTGAGCCGAAGCTAAATAACCTACTTTCAACTTCAGCCACCATAATAAAAATAGATTTGTCATAATTACCACGGCCAGAAACCTACGCTTTTTATTTTTAATTTGATAGCCAACCAGCCACAACAAAGTATTTGCGGCTAATAACAAAAAGTAGGCTAATGGCCAACTCAAATGATAAGCACTAGCTAGCACCAAACTTAAAACCACCAATAGCATCGGCCATTGATAGAGCTGTTCGTGATTTTCATCCAACCAAATTAAACAAAATAAAATAAACAGCCAGGGCAAACCGATCACTCTTTCAAAACAGATTAAAATTATTAAGCTCAATAATTTAATTAGTGTAATTAAAATTTGTTTAAACATTTTTTTGTCTATAAGACGTTACTATTAATTTTTTTAAAAATAATTACTACCGCACTTCAACCAACGCCACCTCATAAAAAGAAACATACTGCTGAATAATTGCTGTTTTCACCGCCGATGAATGGCCACTCTGAATCGATTGAATTTCGCCCACATACAACCCCTGTTCAATCCCCTCCTGCCCGGTGGTAGCCACTCGCTCGCCAATGATTAACTCCTGATCAGTGGGAACTTCAGTCAACAACACATATTTACCATTACCTCGCAGAATCCCCTGAACTCCGGCTTGTGTTTCTACTAAAATTAAAGGTGTTTCTTCTTGCCACAACAAACTAATGTAAGCCAAATTAGCGTCAATTTTAGACACTAATCCCACCAGCGTTTCTTCAACTAAAACCGGAGAACCAACTCTTACTAGCGATTGATCCCCAAATGACTGATCAAAAAAAATCGCCGGCTGGGCTAAAGAGACAATTGGTCGCGTAATAGTTACTTGATTTAAACTTCGATCAGAACTGTTCAACAATTGCCTCAACTCGCTATTTTCAGCTTGCAGCTGATCGAGTTGACTAAGTTGTGCCTGGGCATGAGCTAATTTTAGCTCTAAATCTTGGACCCTTCTAACCGTTGTTTTCCAAGTTCTGATATTATTTGTTGATCGATAAGCCTCGGTTATTACTCGCACATTAAACCGCAATAACGGTTGCAGCTGGCAATGACCCCACTGAGTTAAATTATTACTTACTCCGGCAAAACTTAATAAAATCAGGAGCAAACCGACACCAGCCACTATTAACCAGCGCTTAGCTTGAACTCTGTTGGAAAATAATAAAAATGAACGCCACATGTGTGACCATTATGGGATAAAGGCGTGGTTTTGACTAGCAGCGGTCTTTTTCACAACAAACTTTT
>Ga0307992_1002158_pt1 | contig 11321 bp, 2 predicted proteins | sample EllFjometagen133_FD_203162 | JGI IMG/M metagenome (GOLD analysis project Ga0307992, IMG submission 203162) | Marine microbial communities from Ellis Fjord, Antarctic Ocean - #133 | ecosystem: Environmental > Aquatic > Marine > Unclassified | place: Southern Ocean | collected 2014-10-08
TATCAATATCGCTTTGTACAAAACTTAATACGTCAGTAACTTTATCTTTTCTGCGATATTTCTTATTTAAAGTTCTAATCCTTTGATCACCAACAATAACTATTGATATTTGTTCTGACTTTAAATTCTCAATTTTCTCAAATTTTTCAACAATTTTTTCAAACCAAGATTTAAGTTTAAATTTTCTAATCAAAACATTTATGTTGCTCTTCATCCCGTTAATATTACTTATTCATAAAAAATCATAGGTTAAAATATTCTATATCTTTCTTCGTTATTAAAATTAATTTGCTAGGATTATTTTACGGAATTAATGATTCAATAATTTTAAAACTATTACTAAACATCTCAAAAGTTTTGGAATAATTTAACTCTTCTGTGTCAATTATTATATAAGAAATAATATAAACTTTATCTTCATTTGCTATATAAATATTAAAACCATATTTTGTTTTTACGCCAACAACATTATCATTTTCAAAATATTTTAAATTATTTGTATTACTACCTGGTGAAAAATTAGAATACCATTTTTGAATTGTTAAAATTTGTGGATTTTCATTAACTTGAATTTTAAAAAAGTCTCCATCTTCATCACCATAAAAAATAGTCTCTGAAAAATCTGTTGCTATTTCTGTAATTGACCATTTAGCAGGGTACAAAACCGAATAATTAAAAATATCGTTATTATAAATACTTACAGCCTCTATATTATTTACTAAATCAGCACCATCATTTAACGGATCATATAAAGACACTAGTTCTTCTCCGTCTGAATATCCATCGAAATCACTATCTGGTAAGCCAAACTTTGTACCAAATAGTAGCTCTTCTATATTTGTTAATCCATCATCATCATCATCATCCCCTATTGGTGGTATTGGTAATAATCCCGTTTCTAGCCCTGGTTCAGGCTCTGGCTCTAGCTCTGGTTCGGGTTCAATTCCTGGTTCAGATTCGGAACTATAAGCACTAATACCAAAATTAGAGCTTAGTTCATATTTACCTTCCTCTAAAGTTAAATTACCAAAACTACCGCCACTTTCTAAAACAAAAGTTAAAGTATATGAATCACCATCTCCTTCTACTTCATAAAAATAAATTTCTCCGCCTGGCTCAGGATTATTAGGTATTTCAGATAAATATTTTGTTAAACTGGATAAACGATAAGGATATTTTCCAACATCACTATAATAAAATGACAAAGCACCTCTAATATCTAAAACGTCATTTATTCTTTTTAAATCTCTCCCTTGCTTTGTTGTTAAATCTATCTCATTACTATTGTTTATTTCATTCTCAATAATAACACCATCATCTAAATCCAAAACATCCTCGTCTGGTTCTCCTCCTCTTAAGACAAAGAAAGCAAATGCTCCCACAACTATTACTACTAAGACTATTAAAATAATTGCTACTATTAAAAAAAGATTCTTTTTTTTCTCATTTGTTTTTTCTGGTCTCAAAAATTTATCCGGCATATGATGTATATCCGAAGCATTTATATCCAGAGCTTTCCCCTCGAAATTCTGTTTTTCAGACCTTAGAGCAGGAGAATTAGCTTGTGCACCAACTGCTTCAGTTTCCACTGCCTCTTTGTTATCATTTGAATTATTAAAAACCTGCTCATACTCTTTATTGAGCTCATTTATTATAAGTTTTTCTCCGTCTTGATTAATTTTTTTTTCTGGAAGTTTATCGTTAAACATATTATTTAAAATTTATAATAAAAATATTATTTTGCCCCAAAAGCAGTTAATAAAACTATCATTTGAAATATATTAAAACTATCATTTGAATCATCATCACTAAAAAGATTAAAATTATAAACAAAATCTCCTTGAAAAATAAACATTGAACTCAATGGGCTCCAACTTGGATTATCACTATTAGCCACTAAAGCTATATTCTCATTAATTTTTAATTGATCTTGTCTAAAATCAGGATAATCTTCTTGAGTACTTAACCAATCAACTAAATCAAGCTGAAATATATTCTTTCTTCTTTCGACTTCTATATAATCACTAATTTGAGTATCCAAAGGACTAATTATAATTTTATTATCCTCTTCATTAATACTCCAATCAAATGGATATTGAAAACTTAAATTAAAAGTATTGCTACTAAAACTAGACCAGTTGCTCACATCAATATTTGGCTTAATTAATTCTTTGATAGTATTCTCCGTCAAATTATCTTCTGTAGATTCACCAGTAATTAGACTAAAATCAAATAATTTTCCACTGCCAAGAGGATTATATCCATGTTCAACTTCTGCTCCATCAGAATAAGTATCTAAATCTGTATCCTCATGTAGAGGATCAGTATGATAAATTTTTACTTCTTCTCTATCAGACAAACCATCTTTATCTGTATCAAAATCTTCTGGATCAGTTCCTAGAGCTACTTCTTCTTCGTTACTTAAACCATCTCCATCTATATCATTTGATATAGCTGTTGAATTTATATTAATACCAGGTTCTACTATTTCATCAACCTTATTAATTTTATTGTCTAATTCAATTTCTTCTGATTCTGTATCCAATATAATTTCTCCACTATCTCTTTCTCCTGTAAAAAATTGTTTATATGCCCAAAAACCAAAAGAAAAAATTAAAATTAAAATAACTATCAAGCCAATTATAAAATAACGCGGTTTAATCCTATCGCTTTGTAAATCCTTACTTTCTTGTATTAGATCTTGATAATCTGATAAGGGCTGTATTGGAGAAACACTATTTTTACCATTAAAATCACCAGGTTTCACTACTCCTTTACTAGGATTAGGATTTTTATCTGAACCCTCGAATATATCTTCAGCCATCTTGTTATTATGTAATTTTTCTTGATAGCTGAGATTTTTATCATCAGTATTTGATATTTTTTCATCATTACTTTGAACTAATTTATTGTTCAAAGTATTAGTCCCTTGTTTAGAAGAAACTTGGTCTTTTTCTTTTTGTAAATCTTGATCTTCAAACATAAAAATCACTAATTATTAGTGATTTAATTATAACATAAATTGAATTTTTAAAAAATAACAATCTCGCTCTTAATTAAGAATAAAGGATTGAATTATAATAGGTATTTTTAAATTTGTTCTATTTAATAATAATTCATCTCCCTTAGTAGCTATATAATAAAGCATATTAATTAATGCTTTTCTCTCTTCCGGTTCAGGAAAACCCGTAATATGACCTAGTTGAATCATTTCTACTTTTCCACAGGTGTTGGCCCAAGAAATACCAGCCCCATCATTATCATAAAACCAAATCTTTAATCCGTCATCAGCCTCACAATAATCAGAATCTAAAACCTGACAACTAGAATGAGTATTTAAAACTGACATTGGACTAGCATTAGATAAATCATAAGGAATAGTATACATTAATTCTCCTGCCAAAAAATTATTGTCTTGTACTTGATCGTATTGAGCTGAAACTGGAGCTTCGTTACCGTTAATAGTATTCCCAGAATATGGAATACCACCATCAGTTGAAGGAGCACAGGCATTAAAACCATTCCAATCAGCAATACCTCTAATACCGGCATAATTCATTAAACTATTAAAATATTGATGCACTCCTGCACAAGTATTACCATCCTCATCATTCCAGAAAGTATCGTGACCAAAAATAACAGCTCCACCAGCATCTATAAAGTCAGCTACTGCTTGAGCAGAACTAGAATCTAAATCTTGACTAGCATTACAATCCTGCCAACCAAAAACCAAAACATTATAATCTTCTAGTCTATTAGCACTTGGTAAATAATTTTCTGGATCACTATTAAAATCACTTATTAAAATTTCAATAGCATTCACAGTAGCCATATTATCAATGAACTCTGAATCACCCCTATGGGGATCTAATATTTGAGAATTAATTGCTACAGCACTACTAGAAGGTTTAATCTGTAAAATATTTAAATTGATAACAATATCACAAGAAGCATTACAAGCTTCTCCTAAAGAAGTGTCCCAGTTAGGATTAGGATCTGAAGGATCACATTCTTCTAGACCGTTTAATATACCATCATCACACCATTCTGTAGCCGCACAAGAATCCCAAGCTAGACAATTATTACTACAAGTTTGCTCGCCTCCATAACCATCAGGCATAGTACAAGATTGTGGAGTGTCTGTATCACAAACCTCATTTACTTGATAACCATTTGGTTGTTGAAGAATATTATCATTACAACGAGTAAATGTACAATTATCATAACATTGATCAGTATTATCTCCATTAGACCAGTCATCACATTCTTCACCTACATCTGTTATTCCGTTACCGCACTCCTCTGTGGTACATCCGCCACCAGATTCATTTCCTGAACATCCATCTCCTGAGATAAGATTACCATCATCACATTGTTCTGGGCCATTAATACTGCCATCGCCACAATATTCTGTAATGTTACAAGCACCCCAGAAACATTTATTAGGATCACTAACTGGATTACATATAAGATTTCCATAATAGCCATTAGATCCACATTGAGGACCAATATCACCTGGCTCACATACTTCATTTCCATCAATTACACCATCACCACATATACCATCAGAAACACATTGAGTATTCCAACCACTACAATTATTTAAACATTGAAAATGACCAGGGTAACTATTACCATGACTAGAGTAACTATTACTAGTAAAACATTCATCTCCAATACTAATTTCCGGATCACAAATTTCACCAACAGAAACTATTCCATCTCCACAAAAACCACCACAATCTCCTGGACAAGAATAAACATTTTCAAAATCTTCCTCACAAATTCCATTACCACAATCCCCACAATCATCATAACAAGTAATGCTATCCTCGATATAAATTCCTTCACTTAAACAAATACCATCTCCACAATATCGACAAGCCTCTAATTCAGGAGTCCAACCATCACAATTACTATTACAACCTACTGACTGAGGGTTATAATCATTTTCACAAAAAGTAAAAATTTCTCCATCGCATTGTTCAGATCCATTAATAATACCATCACCACAATACTGACAAACCTCTGGTTGTAAAGGCCATTGACAATCGTAACCACAACCCATTTCTATTTCATTATGACTACCTTCACAATAAGTTATAGTCCTATAAATAGGATTTGAAGAGCCTGCTTCACATTCTTCAATACCTAAAACAACATTATTATCTCCACAAATAGCAGATATTTGACCATTACAAACACTATTATTACTTATATTTATAGAGTTAAAAAAATTAAATGCTGAATTATAAACTCCACTCTCTGGAAGTCCACTCCATGAATATCTATTACTATCATTAAAATTAAATAAACTATATAAATTAAAACTCAGAGCTCTCTCATTAACATTATAACTATTCCCTGTTTGATAATAATATACTTGTGAACCTATTGGACAGAAAAAGGTCTCATTTGAAACACTCCAACAAGTTTGTTCATTATAAAAAACTAATGGATTATTAGGATCAGCACACTCACTAAATTCATTTATTGGATCTACTGGCAAAGAAGATCCTATCTCATTACTTAGAGTTGCAGTCCAAGAAGGCCAAGCAGATGTTGATATACCCTGAACATAAGTTCCTTCATTAATTTCTGGATAGACACCAACACATTTATCGAATCCCATCTCATGATTTTGACATTCAGAATCTGAATTACAAGAAACAGTTGTTGAGACATTATAACACTCTGAAGATTCTTCAGTTATTTCATTAAAAGAATCTATAACATTATCACCATCTATATCAAAATGATAATAATTAATTGGGAAAGTAGAACAAACTCCTCTTACTGGATCAATTACATAAGCACAATATTTGTTCTGAAAAGCATAATTATCAAGCTTTGTCTCCATTGTTCTTAAATCTTGCCATCTGATTACATCTTCAATTACATCATCTCTTAAATCAGGATCTAGATTAATATTAAATGTCCAGTCATTTACTAATTGATTAAATATATTAGTTGTTTCTAAACCAGCATTCTGATTATAGGAAAGTAGAGAAACATTTGTATAAATATTAGTATTTATACTATTAAAACCACCAATATAAGTACTAGCCGCATTAACATAGACAGTACGTCCATCTCGCAATCCACTATAATCATTAATTACGATTGGACTTGGTGATCCTTGAAAAGTAACAGCACTAGATGAACGATACCAATCAAGAGGAGATAAATGTCTTTCGTTTTTATATATTCTTAAACCAATAATATCTGTTGGAATTTCTGTAGCTGTTTGTGCCAATACTTTCTCATTAAAAAATTCCGAAATAAAATTACTAAACATCCTAGCAAGTAATTTGAAACTCAATCTATTATCAGTTAATTCTGAAATTCCTATTTCAGACAATATGCTCTTTTCTGATCGAACATCTACTAAATTAATAGTATTTGAATTATTCCTTGCCAGAGGATCTATATATTTAAATATATACTCTTTTAGGAGTCCACTTGATATTTCTTCCGAATTAAAACTACTTGAAGTTCTTACAATCGGATTATTATCTAAATAAGGAAGTCCTCCATCCATACAATACTTTAATTTAAAATTAAAATCACTATCTTCAAATTCCCAAGGATTTTCACACATAAATAATTCAACTTCAACTTCATCGCTTAAATCTACCCCCTTATAACCAACCTTATTTATTCCGCAAGCATCTAGATTAGCCGTACAAACACCATCATCCCAACAACAGCCACTAGGATTACAAGAAGTTTCGTCATAAGTATTACATTCATCCTCTTCTGGAACCTGAGAAGCCGTTACTTTAACTTTTGTGGTACCATTATTGTTTTCTGAAGTAACTTCAGCACTATTTAAATTATTATCAATTAGGGTTACTAAAGATTCATCAAGAGATTCCCATCTCCATTTCCAATCATAAATATCAGGAATAGGAACAATTGCTTCCCCAGATATTGATCGACCTTCAGCAATAAACTCTTTAACAAAATTAGGGTCATTAAATTCATAATAATCATCTGCTGGATCAAATATCTTTACATAACTTAAATTACAAACACTATCAGCAGTTGTAAAACTCCAAGTACAAAATCCTGTCACCGGACAGTTAAGTTCATTACCATATATAGATTCAATACCTCCACTATCTCCTGTTAAAACAACTTCATAAATAGTATTTTCCTCTAATAAATACTGAGTATAAATATTTAAAATACCGCCTCCATTAGAATTTCTATGTACAGAATAAGTTGTTGATGTGGCAAGGCTGCCAGAAGACAAAGTAACATTTCCATCTAAGCTATCACTATTAATTGGCATATCAAAAGTAGCCTGAATTAAAGAATTTAAACAAACATCAACAAAATTATTTTCTGGATAGTTTGATAATACTTCCATATCTACTATTGGACCAGGAATATCACAAATTGGATTATTTTCAAAATAACAATCTCCACTAGCCCAACAACAAGCTTCTGCTACACAAGTTGCTTCATCAGAATAAACTAAACAATCTTCATCACAAGCAGTCATGTCTTCATCACAAATACTTCCATCCCAACAACATAATCCACTAACATGACAAGTTGCTTCGTCTTGATATTGGGAACAATTTGGACCAGCAGTATTTGAAATAACTTCCAATTGAGATGAAGCATCTAAAGATAATTCGTTATTTTCAACTCTAACTAAAGTATCACCTAAACCTATTGCCTGAGCGACATTAACATTTAAATTACTCAATTCATCAACTACGGCTACACCAGGATCATCAGTGCCCCAATCATAGGTATAAACATCATCACAAACATTACAACTACTATCATAACAAAGTACTCCATAATCCATACTACTATTAATTTGAATAGAAGCACTAGAAGGTTGTAATAATATATTTTCTGTTTTACAAATTCCTGTTCCAGTTTTAAATTCCCAAGTTCTTGGAATAATAGAGTTTTCATAGGTATCAGTAATACTATTCTCTAAACTCATTCTATACCAAGTATTTTCTGCAAAACCAGAATGAGAATAATTAACAAAATTAGCACCACTATCAATACTTGTTATGCCTGGAATATTTGAGCTGGAACAAGTAGTATCAGGGAGTGCTCCGGTTCCACAATTTAAAATAGTTATACCTCCGGTAAAAGTAGTCTCATCCATAATGACGCTAACATTACTCTTAGCAAATTCAGCATAAATATGAGCATCTGTTACAACAATTTCACTATTTTCTGCTGGAGAAGGTGAAGCTAGACTAGGAGTATATCCAAAACCAACAGCTTCACAATTTCTATTTCTTACAAAAGGATTATTACAAATTTGACTACCAGTATTCTCACAACCATTATTATAATCATCCCAGCAACAGTCAAAATTAGAATGGTAAGAATCTGTTTCATCTAAACATTCGTCCTCATTACCATCATAAAGAGAACAGTTTGCTGTAATATATAAATTTGTATCATCATATAATTCTAAACTACCAAGAGTTGAAGTGGCTTTTATTTTTAAACTACCAATGTTATGAGTATCATTTAAAACCACATTTGTAGGAGATGTATTAATAACAGGAATAGTAGCTAAATTAGAATCGCTACTCTCCCATTCATAATCATAACCAACACTACTACAAACATAACAATTCTGACTATCAACTAATAGGCCTATATATGATATAGCATCTGAAGCTATATATTCTTTTACAAAGTTATTAGGTTCAATACTCAAAGTGTCTGGTTCACAAACTGCTCCATGAGGATCAATCCTAAAATACCAAAGATATTCATTTAAATTAGATTGTTCTGCATCCAAAATATCACTTGATAATTCTATTGCGTACCAATATCCTGCACTAAAATTCAAACCACTTATTTCCAAATAAGTATCTCCAGCTTCAAAATTATTAACTGTAACTTCAGTACAGTCTGCTAGGGCTGAAGGATTTTCTCCGTCAGAGCATTCATAAACTGTAAAATTATTTTCATAACTAGAAGTATTCATTAAAGCATCATCACTATTTTGATATTCAAATTCTACATAAATGTCAGAAGCCAAAGGTACAAATTGATTACCTGGAGCTGGTGACGGTGAAAAACCATTAACTGGATCACAAGACTGAATTCTTACCCTTGGACTTTCGCATCTATCACAGGTATTAAATCCCCAACCATAAAAACTCCAAGGTTCTGTTGGAACAACAGTAGTTCCTAAATATTCAAAATTCCAAGTATTACCATAGCCATTACCATCATGAGCTGCAATCAATCCCGTTTCAGTTTCTGGAACATTAACTCTTATTAAATTATCATTAATAGGATTTACATTAACATCGTCAGAACCAGCAGTTCCATAAGCAAATGTAATCACATCAACATCATTAAAATACTCACCAGCAATTTCAAGCTCTTCTCCTGACATCCCTATTTCTGGATTCACACTACAAATAGATGGAGCTGGACTTTCATTATCAACTTCAAAAGTAACTTCATTAGTTTCAACCTGATCATCAATAACTTTAATTTTGGAAGCAAAAGGAGTAGTAGTAAATCCTTCTGGAACCTTAACAATGATTTGATCATCCTGCCAATAAACGCTAGAACAAGCACTAGGAAAATCAAAATCACCCTCTAATCCAAAACCATCTCCTCCACCAGTATTACTAAAAAATTTAACAGTCTTATTATTAGTTTGACTATTACCAAATCCAGAACCATAAATAGTTACATATTCACCAATTGAAGCTACACTTGGAGAAATATAGCTTATTTGAAATTGATTTGCCGAACTAGAAGTAACATCTACGTTCAAATAATTACTAAATTTCCATTCTCCATCTATTTCAACTGCTACTCTAATACCGACATTATTAGCAGATGATAAATTAGGTGCCACAGCTAAAGCTGTAGTATCTTGACCATTTACTGGGTCATCCCAAGAGATCACTTGCGAAGGAGTAGAATCATAATCATCTCCCAGAACTACTTTTCTATCTTCGTTTCCATCTCCCAATTGAAAACCCGACAATGTAAATTGATCATTATATTCAATTTCTTCTACATCAATAAAGCATAAACCTGGACCAGGATCATCATCAGTGACTGTAAAATCAATCAGATTACTCCAATACTCTTCATTATTATTTAAAACTTTTTTAACCTGTACTCTATAAGGATTATTTCCTAGAACTAAGGTATCTGGAACACTAATAATGATTTGTTTATCTTGCCAACCTTCGTTTCCACAAGGCAATTCAGCACTTATATATTCACCACTATTTGATCTAAAAAATATTTCAGCTTGAGTAAAATCTATATCTCCTTCATCACCAAAATTTTTACCGGATATAGTAATATATTGTCCCTTCCCACCAATATCTGGTGATAAATTATCTATTCTTGGACTTAATAAATTAAAACTATCTGATGTTGAACCTTGATCTGTTTGAACTTTAACATCAACATTCCCAGCTACTGCTCCCAAACTATCTCCTCCGTCAGCTGGTATAAATACTTTAATTTCATCAGATCGCCAGGTTCCATCTGCACAGGAACTTTCTGGCCAATATGAACTACTATCTAAACATAACTCACTAGTTTCGTTAACAACAACATCATCATCAAAAACTAGTGTTGTTCCTCCAGATAAATAATAACCAGTAATTATTAAAGAAGTATTACTATCATAATAAGTTTCTCCTGGACTTATATCTGTAATCTGAGGTTCACAATATTCGTTCTGTCCAGTTTTAAATGTCCAAGTTGTACTAGGACCATTAGTAGGATAATCATCTGTATTATCTTCTTGAACAATAGTATCAAAATTACCATCCAAAGGATTACCACAAGTATCTTTAATAATATCTCTCTCTAATAAAGGATAATAATCATGCTCCGCAATATAGTTTCTGTCTGGATAAACTATTAACTTTCTGTCCCAGGCATTATGAGAAAATTCTATATTACTAAGGTCATTTAATAAATTATCATATAAACGAAAAGCTTCTGTTTGTTCTAAAGAATCCAAATCCATATCTTCTGAAAATTCAATTTCAATATAAGAATTTAAACAGACGTCTTCGCTATCAGGAAATACATTAATAACTGTAGGTGGTTCAATATCTGTTTCATCTCCGGTTTTAAAAGTCCAAGTAAATTCATTACTTAAAAATTCATTCTGTCCGTCTTGTTGAATACCACCAATAGGTAAATCAACCACATAGTAAGTATCTTCTTTATAGTCCTCTCCTAGTATGAACTTAATAATTTTTCCAGAACTTGATAAACTAAATTGACTGGCCGGGTTAGTGACTAAATTATTACCAACAGAAGTACATGTACCATTT
>Ga0307992_1002159_pt1 | contig 11317 bp, 9 predicted proteins | sample EllFjometagen133_FD_203162 | JGI IMG/M metagenome (GOLD analysis project Ga0307992, IMG submission 203162) | Marine microbial communities from Ellis Fjord, Antarctic Ocean - #133 | ecosystem: Environmental > Aquatic > Marine > Unclassified | place: Southern Ocean | collected 2014-10-08
ACTTATCAAAGCTGTGTATTTTAACAACCACCGGCTCCGCTTGAGGAGTAATCTCTATTAAATCCAGGCCTTTCTTCCTCGCCATCTCAATCGCCTCATCCCTTGGGTGTATACCTAAGTTTTCTCCCTCACTACCAATAACACGGACTTTATCCGCACGAATTTCTTCGTTTATTTTTACCCTTTTATTTATTCTCATTAATGGTTCATCCCGTTAGAAACAAGTTGTCTTTGGACAACCGCGATCAGTTTGCCTAGAAAATAATCTTTTGACTTGTGTTATTTGATAATCCATATTTTTAAACCTTGGATAGTTTCTAACGGGATTCAAATACAGAATATACAAAAGTAGCTCGATTGTAAAGACTACAGCAAGAAATCTGAAATTTCACCTTTCCCAATTGACCCCTGGGCCACCTACGACCGTAGATAAAACTATTGATAATCGCAACCTAATACTTATAATTATGATGTATCAATACAAAAAGGGAACCAAAAGGTTTTCGTGCCTAAGGAGCCCTTTTTAATTTCTCTGAACTGTTTCCATATAAAACACTCCTGACTCTTATTTCTTTAATCAGTCTTTTCTTTTTCTGGCTCGGTTTTAACTTTTTCTTTTATCGGTTTTGGTTTTAATAAAGATTCCTAACTTCTTTTATACAAAAAACAACCAGTTCTATTTAAGCAAGCCCAATTTCTTTTTCCATTGATAAATAATCGTACCTCGTAAATAAGGTTCGCTTGCTAAATCTTTTATTACATACAAGGATTTCTTCAATTTTCTATAAGCTTTTTGTAAATCTGGTTTCTTTAAACTACCCTTAGGTTGTTTTCCGTTTTCTAATCCCCGCATGGAAACCAAATCTTTTCTGTCAAAACAGGCATAGCTATCTTTTGATAGGAAATCGTAAGAAGAGGATTGAAGATATAGGACCAACTTGAGCCGCTTGGGTTTCTTCGATGTGATTACACAACAAAGGAGACTGCCCTCATACTTAGTAGAGGTCTCTGGTAATAAAACTAACCCAAAATGTTTAGCGGATTTTCCAGTGTCCGTAAATTGATAATCGTCGAAAAACGGAATATCACCTATAGAAAACTCACCCCTTGCCGGCATAAGCATCCACAACGTCTGGATCAACCGTAACGCTGGTAAAGTTAAGAACAGCTCCCTTTTTCACGCCCTTTCTTTCTTGTTGTGTAATTTCTTTCATTGGTTCGGTGGAATATGCATACTCTTTTAGCTTTCTCTGAGAAAGCGGTAGTAATTCTGAAAGGAAACTATCCAAAAATATCCTTTCTCCTTTTTTAAAGCTTAATTTAGGAATCTTTTTAACTAATTCGTGTCCGTGGCGTTCGTATTCATAGTCCTCTTTCTTACTTTTCTTTACTTTTATATATCCCTCATTCTCCAAATGTTCTATAGCATCGTAAATCGATATTGATATGGGTCCATTTTTATGCCTGATAAAAACTACGTCTTCTAAGAAACTTTTACCGGCATATTTAAAGGACAACACCTGAATAAGATAAGAAATTTTAAAAAGCTGGAATAAGGATAGATCTTCAATACCTTTCTTCTTGGCCCTATCCAGAATAAAAAGAATCAATTCCTCTAATTTCTTCATATTATTATAATAACATAATTGAGACTTTTGTGCATAGGAAAATGGGGTCAAAAATGGGGTCAGGAGTATTTTATTATTGTACCACTATAATCAAGAAAAAGTTAGTCCTGTATTACCCAAAAACAAAAATCTTATTTCTGAGTTGTCTTTTATAACCCTCAAAATCATTTCACTACCTTATTGACAAAAAGAATCTCATAATCTAAGCTTATAACAGTTATTTAAAATAAAAATAAGAAAGGAGCCTAAAATGAAACCAATGCTTTTTATAACACAATTTGAAGAAAATCCGGCCGTTTCTGCAAAAATAAACTCTAAATATAATGAAGAGCGGCAGATGAGAGAGCATCCTATAAATAATAAAGGTACTGTCACTACAGTAGAGACAGACACAAACGGCTATGGAGACACTGATAGTGATAGCGATACTGACTAATTCAACTTTATTAATTTAATATTAAGGGCTGTGTATACAGCCCTTTTTCTTTTAGTATTGTATAATTTAAACATGGAAAACAAATACGCAAAATTAAATGATTTCTACAAAAACAGAGAGTTTGAAAAGGTGATTAAACTTGGTAAATCTTTGTTGAATGAAAATCTATCAATAGACAAAAAAGGACATGTTTTAAGAATAATAGGAAGAGCATTAGATCAATTAGCGGTTTCTATAAAAAATGAAATAAGAAAAAAAGAAATCCAGAAGGAAGCTCTGAATTATTTTGAAAAACTTAAAAAGATTAACGAATTTGAAACCCACCGGGGCATAGGAACCATCTACCACCATCAGAAAAACTTTAAAAAAGCGGCAAAATCTTACGAAAAAGCATTGAAAATCAATCCGGAGAGCGAAATGATTTACAATGATCTAGGTAACGCTTACCAAAGAGCTTGGGTACTTAATGGAAATCAAAATTATTTTAATAAAGCAATTGAATTTTACAATCAAGCCCTAGAAAAATCTGAAAACGAGGAAACAAAACTAAGCCCTCTGATAAACATTGCGCTACTCAATAAAAAAGCTGACAAAAACAAAGAAGGAAAAAAGTATGCGGAAGAAGCTCTAAAAATAATGAAGGAAATAAATGAACCAGCTTATGAGCCTTTTATAACCCAGCTCCGGGAGATGATTAATTGACAAAACTTTTTAATAATATTAGTATTAAAGCAGTATTTTAAAATCATAAAAAGTCAGGAGGTATGAAATGATACTAATAGTAACGAATAAGATTGATGCCCATAGTGACATCATTATCCAGAAATTACACGATAAAGAAATTGAATTTTATAGGTTTAACACTGAAGATTATCCCTTAAAATACAACATCAATGTCTCCCAAACTAACCGGAAAAAGGAACTAACACTTACTACTCCAGCTCACGGCGCCATTGATTTAACCCGGGTTGATAGTATTTGGTACAGGCGTCCTGAGGATAGCAAGATAGATCCTGTTATAAAGGATAAGAAATTGGTAGAATTTGCTCAAAACGAATCAAAGAAAACCCTGATGTGGTTATGGGATATTCTTGAAGACAAGTTTTGGGTTAATCATCCTCGGAATAATATACCCGCAAGCAGCAAACTGCGTCAGAATGAATTTGCGAAAAAGAGTGGTGTTAGAATTCCTGATTCCTTAATCACTAATGAGTCTAAAAAGGCAAAGGAATTCTTAAGGAATTATGAAGCTGTGGCAACAAAACCCATCTCAGGTGGATTTATCAAGAGAGGTAATAAATTCAAGTACATATATACCAACGTCATAACTCCAGAAAATGCAGGGAATATTAAGCTTGTAAAATATTGCCCCACCTTGCTTCAGGAATATATTCCGAAAAAGTTTGAATTGCGGATAACCGTGGTAGGTAATGACATATTTGCTTGTAAGATTGAATCTCAAAAAAGTGAAAAAGCTAAATATGACTGGCGGAGATATGACGACGATAACGTGCCTCATACTAGTTTTGAGCTACCTTATCGGATAAAAAGATTCTGTTTTAATATAGTTAATCACTTTAATTTGAACTTCGGGGCTATTGACATAATAGTCACCCCGGATAACGATTATGTGTTTTTAGAACTGAATCCGAACGGACAATGGGGCTGGATTGAATCTTTAACCGGAATACCAATTTCAGAAGCGGTAATCAAAACTCTAACAGAAAAAATCAAAACATCTTCAGTAAAATAAAGCGCGGTTTCACCGCGCTTTTTATTATACCACCCAAAACAAAAACAGCTCGTTTCTGGGCTGTTTCCATATAAAACACTCCTGACTCTTATTTCTTTAATAGTTATTACCCAAATCATATCCAAAATAACTAAAAACCGCCATTTGGCGGTTTTTTATTTGGTGGTGTTTGTTGGACGAAATCCGAACCTTTTTTGAACGAAATCCCGACTGCGAAATCTGAACACTCCGCCTGCGTTGAAACTTCGGCGGACAAGTCAGGCGGGCAAAAAGGAAAGGGGTTGGGGGGAAAGGAATTCCCGCCCCGCTCTCGCTTTCGCTTTCGCCGCCGAATTTCGTGCCAGTGAAACTGGCGCGCCGCCTAAATGATTACTTAACAGTATCAAATATATCTTTGGGGTCATTTAAAACCTTAAATTCCCATTCTCCAAAATTCCCATTTACATTTACGGCCTCAACCCATTCTTTCGTCGCTTGCCATTTTGCTTTGTCTTGTTCTTTTGTTTGACCCTTTATCTCAAGAATCAAATGTCTATCACCCTTAAATTTTATTATGTAATCAGGATAATAAGTATGTGTTTGACCTTGCCACAAATAAAATATTTCAAATCCCAAATGATCGTTTTTCACCCATGATATTAAATCTGGTATTCTGTTTCTTTCCAATTCGAATGCTAAACTTCCTTCCCAACTGCTATCCGCAACGATATGGCTAATTTGGCTCTTATTGACGGGCTGTGTTTTTTTACTTGTGTACCATGTCATTGCTGTCGCCGTACTTCTCTTTGGCCTTACGGGATCAAGAATAGCCAATGGCGCATCTTTGCTGGAACTACGAATAAAATTACCAATATGATTGACAATCGCCTGTATATTGAGAGCAACAATTATATTTTTTAGTTTGTCTGTTCCTGAAAAAATTGGAACTTTCATTAAAAGTTTATCTGACTCCAAAAATTGGTCAATAATTAGAATTAACTGCCCAATATGACTTCCAGGATCGCCTTTCCAATTTTTTCCAAATCTTTCATGAAGCCTTACGGCGGCTTGCAGTTTTGATTTTTGCAAACGATTTTCTTCGGCTAATTTTTCCAGATTAATTTCACTAATCTGATCAAATTTCGGTCGTCCGTCAATCGCAGGAGCCACCTCAACTACTGTCGGACAATCATCGGCAGACAAAGTTAGTGTGTCTAAATTTTCCCAATCTAAATCCAAAAAATAGTTTAGTTTGTAATCTACTCGCAGAACATGAGGCCAATCTATTTTATATTCGGTTCTTTCTTGGATTGGCTCAATTTTTGTTTTTGGCTTTTCTAAACCAGGGATTTTTTCTTTTCCTTCTGCCGGTAAAAATGTGAACGGAACTCCAAAAACCGTAACATATTCTGGATCGTATAAATCGGTTTCTTCGTTTATATCGTAGGAAATTCTACGCAAGCCCCTGCCAACGACTTGTTCGCACAAAAGCTGGCTAGTAAAAGCACGAAGCCCGAGTATGTGCGTTACTGTTCTGGCATCCCAACCTTCTGATAACATATTAACGCCGATAACACACTGAACTTGCTCACCAGCCTTACCTTTTTTCCCAACAGTATTAAATTTTTCTCGTTCCATTTCTACTAATTCTCTTTTGGATTTATCAAGTTTTTCTTCTTCGTCAGACTCAATTTTATCCAAAGCATCTTGATCCATTCTTATTAATTTTGACTTGTTTCCCAATTCATCAACCGAAAAATATCCATTTACCAAAGAATATTCCAACCTTGCGGCGGTTTCTGTGCGATTAGAAATCATAATCATCACTGGCGGGGTTTCTCTGTTTTGTTTTTCCCATTCTTCTTTTGATTGCAACCAATCAGCACCCAATATATTAACTGCGTTTCTTACAAGATCAGGCAATCCTTCATGCTCTTCGGCTCGTCTGTTCAAATCTTCTTTAACATGCTCGTAAATATGGAAAAATCTTGTTTTCAAATCCTTATCTAATTTTGAATCATCTCTTACGGCTACTTTTGGCGTTTTGACTAAGCCACTCTCAATTGCGTCATTTAGCCCAAAATCACAGACAATCCAATTAAATAATTGTTCTCCCTGATTATTTCGGCCAGTTGGCTTAAACGGCGTGGCGGTCAAATCAAATGCTTTTAAAACATTTCGCGCGCGATTTATTCTGTCAATTCCGCTTACCCAAATTGTCGCTTTTTCTTTTTCGTCCTTATCTTCATCTCCGGATGGCCTGTGGCAATGATGTGCCTCATCATTGATAATTAAAATGTTTGTCGCATTGCCAAAATCAGGCATAACGCGGCGAACAAATGCCTCGTCGCTTTCAGGTCCTTTCTTTACAACTTTTGGTCCATAATTTTCGTTAATCGGCGCGAGAGTGTGCCAATTTGTTACTTCAATTTTTGCTTGCAAAAGATCTTGCCACATTACCGAATCAACTATCTTGAACTCGTTAAAATAAAAATTTTCTGGATTATCTGGAAGCAATACTTGCAGCCGATCGCGCACAGTTAGTCCGGGCGCGATAATCAAAATATGTTTTGAAAAGCGCGCGTCTTTTGGATTAGCGATTTTGTTTAACGCCTGCCATGCAATAAGCATTGCCATAACAACTGTTTTGCCGGTTCCTGTTGCCAATTTCAAACATTGCCTTTTCCATTCGCCACCGTCTTTTGGCAAATCAATGCCTTGTTTTTCGGCAGGGCTTGCCTCGGCAAGCCAAATAGCAGTTTCTATCGCCTCAAATTGGCACCAAAACGGCTGTAATTCTCTTTGCGAATTATCGTGCCAAAAATCAAGCAATTTTTTAGTAACGCCGGTTACATTTGGATACCCTTTTTTGCTCCACTCTTTAACTCTCGGCCTAATTTTATTAACCAATGGAATCTCAATAAACTCTCCAGGATCTTCGCCGTCTTGCCGCACTCTGGCAGTAGCTCGCCAATAACCGGATTTTCTTCTCCCCGGTTTTCTTTCAAAACTTTGTGTTTCCCGAAGATAGAGCCAATGTTCTTTCGGCTCCTTGTAGGGATTATTTATTATAAGTTGATCTATTGTATTATTTGGCATATTTTTTAATTTAAATCTTTTATAACAAATGATTCAATCCCGCGATTATCAATTATTTTGACTGCTATTTTATTTTCTTCGCCTGCCTTAAACAATAAGGATTCAACATCGCAAAAAGCTTCTATTAATTCTTCATCAACTTCTCCGTTAAGCGCTTTAGCTAATTTTGTCCAATCACGCTTGCTGTCTTTCATTGGAAAAAATACTTGATTGGGCAATAAACTTCTCTCGTCATAATCAGTATCCAAAAACCACATCGCGATATGCGCGTTGCTTTTTGATTCAATCTCCCCGCTAATCGGATTATAATAATCAAAACCATTGACGCGAACTTTATAATCGCTGTCTTTTAATTTAATAACTTCAATATCCGGCTGACCGATCAGCCAATAGCTTTGATTGGAGGATCGCTTTTTGCGCAAATCCGCCGTGAGTAAATCAACACTCATTTGGGCTTTGAGAATCTGCACGCCCGACCATTCAATTTGGTCGATATCTTTTGCCGCTTCCGGATCAAAATGGAAAGCCGCAAAAATTACAAAATCGGGTTTTTCTTTTAAGCTTCTAGCTTCTTTTAACGCCTCTTCAACTTGCCTTTGTTCTAATGGGCCAAAATCAGGTCCAAAGCTGATATACGCTTTTTTTGTTTCTCCATTTTTTTCCAATATTTCGCCTTTAGCATGCAAGAATTTTGTTGCCAACATCGGCTCAATTTGCGAAAAAGAAATTATTTTATTGCCAGTTGTCCTAATTCCTGTTGATTTTAATTCATCGCGATACGATGTTTGATTTCCGGTTTCGCCGGTTTGCGCCAACTCTCTGCCAGTTCCTTTAATTTTTATTTCTTTTCCGTCAAACGGCTTAACTCGTAAACATGGAACCGCTTCAACAGTAAAAGGTCCTGTTACTCTTACTTTCTTTTTTTCAATATTTGGCTGATCATAAAGCGTTTCCTCTTTGGGGGGTAAATTATTTGCAATTGACTCTAATTTAATATGTGGGACTGTTTTATAATTAAATCCGCTTCTTACACCCTGGTCTTTATGAGCTAGCTCAAAATAATCATATTTTGCTGTCATTAATCTTTGTTTTGCTAAAGTAATTGCCACTCTTGATGTGTCGCAAGTAATCCATCTCCTGCCCCACTGCTCTGCTACATAAGCGGTGGTTCCAGAGCCGCAGGTCGGATCTATGACTAAATCACCAGGCATTGTAGTTAACAACATACACCTTTGTATTGGAAGCTCATCAGTTTGGACTGCGTAAATAGGAAATTGTTCGGCCAACGTATCATCCCAAAGATTATTTAGTACTCGATAAGGAAAATCAGTAAAAAAAATTTTATAAGGTCTTGTTTGGCTCGGCCCTATTAACCTATTCAGTCTTTTTAATCTGAGCATGCTTTCTATATTAGCTTTCCATTCATGACCATTTGGCGGATAGACTTTTTTACCACCTATTTCAATTGGCTCAATGTTTTGAGGATCTGAACTTTTTTTAGAAGCAGAATGAGTTCTAAAAACCTTTGACAAGTCAAAATCTGGGTTTTGTATATCTTCCTCTGTAACTTTTCGTACTTTATTTCCATCATCATAAAAACGAAACTCGCCGCGTAAATTTTCCTCCCTATTTACTGAAACATACAAATCGTTCACTCTTAATTGTTTAATATCTTTTGCAAACCATAAAATATAATCAAACAACTCAAATAACCCTTTACCAAAACGATCAAGGTATGACGCCCTTTTTTTAAAAGGAATTATATTGACACAATTTTGAGGACCAAATATCTCACCCATTACTTCTTTTACATGATGAAGATTATTATCATTAATTTGTACAAAGACACTTCCACTCTCATGTAGCAATTCATTGGCAAGAAGTAATCTGTCACGTAAATGCGTTAAATAACTATGAATGCCAAGTTCCCAAGTATCACGAAAAGCTTGAATCATTTCCGGTTCTGCGGGAATGTCTTCATCTCTCTCTTTAACATCCCTTTTATTTGTAAATGGCTGAAAGTTAGAATTATATTTAATTCCGTAAGGCGGGTCAATATAAATCATCTGCACCTTGCCAGCCATACCTTCTTTATTAAGCAAACTATTCATTACCAAAAGCGAATCGCCAGCGATTAAGCGGTTTGTCCAATCCTGTTCGTGTCTATAAAAATCAATTGCTTTATTAAGCGGCGGTTCATTGTCCGGCATTTCAAAAAGAGAAACTTGTTTTGGTCCTGTATCTTTTTTCAAAAATGATTTGATAATCCGTTTTGGGTCAATTCTTTCGTGAATATGCAAACTAACATTCTGCACCTTAAATTCCGTTCCTTCATTTTTTCCCGCCCAACTCAAATATGGATCAATATGTGGATCATGCGCGTATTTTGTCCTGCCGTCTAATTTATCCGTAGCGCTGGAAACCAAACCCACCGGCGGAATATTTTTTCTTTTCGCGCCTTTATGGTCGTATGTTTTAACTTCTATTTTTTTGTTGATTTTTTTTCTTGGCATAGTATTTTACTTAAACAATTCCGCCACTGGCACGCCGAAAGCTTTAGCTATTTTTTCTAAAGTATCAACTGTGGGATTTGGGCTTTCGCCTGTTTCTATCTTTACAACGGTATTTAACGCCAAATCAGCGTCTTTTGAGAGGCGATCTTGGGATATTCCTTTTTTTATCCGGAGTTTGCGTATATTTTCGCTTACTGTATTTGCCATAATTGTTTGACTTTGATAAACTATTATAATACACTACTTATAGTGAGTGTATATCAACTTACTTAATATAATGATACTGCAAACTTCAAAAATAAGCAAACAATTTTTCGGGAGTTCCTTGTCGTTGTCTGCGCACGAGAGGGCGGGGCAAACACAACATCTTTTCTCTTGGCGGCGCATTTCGCAAAGCGAAAAGTGGTTAGCGAATCTCATATATACTGTTCTTTTACTTATCCACAGGACTCTTGTTTTTTATTAAGAATCCAAGTATTATACAGATGGTGCTTGTGAGGGCTTTGGCTCTCCCGCGGTCAATGGAATTCCTAAACCGCAGACAAGCACTACAAAAAATCATCACTTTCGTGATGGTTTTTTGAAAATATCTTAATAAAAAGAATCTTAGACTATAACTCTCGTTTTATAAACTAAATGTTTATTTCTAAAAGCAATACCTGAACCAGATTTCAAGTAGTTCTCGAAATTATAACTTTAAAAGTCCATCTTCGCATAAAGCTACGGTGGACACTACTTCGTAATAAAACTACCCCAAATAAATTCAGGGTAGTTTGTGCTGTGCGCTACGAAGCTTTAGCGAAGTAGTGGGCTATTCTTAAAATAGTTCGGACGCATTTCGCCGCCTGCGGCGGCGAGGGTTTGGCCAAAAATTCCGAACCAAAATCCTGAACTTTGACAATTTCAAGTTTTTCTTTGACGGCAAATTCTAGAAAAACAAAAACCCACGAGTCAGATTCTTGCAAATTTAGCGTTACGAAATTTATAATCCAGCTTCTTTGGTTTCCTCACCGGACTTCGGTTCATCCTCCCTCATTCCAAGTTTTTCTCGCTCAAAGTCTGCAAGAGCTTTTATTGCTTCTTGCGCTTGAGTTCGAAGGCGATCGTACTCCTCGTTAAGGGCGATGCCTTCTGCTTGACCCTTTGAATATAATTTTTCCACCCTCCTTTTTGCTTTCTCTGCATCCTTCCAAAGCTCATCATAAATCGCCTGCCTAGCGTCTGGGCCCATTTTTTCCATTCCGGAAGTGCCTCTAAACCTAGCGGATTTCTCAGCTGAATCCGCCAACTTCTCTGCTTTTTCGTATGCTTCTTTAGAGTATTTTTCTCCACTAAATATTCCCATATTTTTATTAGTTTGTTAGTTAATAATTTATTCGACCATGATTATAAGTAAAATTCTTTTGCCATTAATGTTTAAAAATTTTCTTTTCCCAAAATGCAGAATTGCCAACTGCTTTTTTCGCCCAGAAAACCTTACGATTTGGTCGCCGAGCGAAGCGAGGTGACTGCACCTTGCTTGCAATTTCCTGTTTGGTGGAGGTGGGGAGATTCGAACTCCCATGCGGAAATCAAGTCAAAAGCACTCTACAGATATATTCTGTTTATAAAAACAGACAAATAAAGTTGCTTTGTATTTTTTAACCAACCGCCCCACAAAGCAAAAAGTGGTCAGCGAACCTCATTATGATACCGGGCTCCTTTATGAGGCATTAAGGACCGGCACTGCGTTTAAGCGTATGCTAACGCAGGAGCTGCTTTTTTATTGGCAACTATAAGTTTTGACGAGTTTTATGAGTTCGTCAACTCAATCTGCAGCTTTTGAGATAAAATTCCCGTCGAAGCCAAACACCCCCATTTTTTGTTATCAAAGATGCTTTCGTATATCCCTTTCAATATCCCTTTTCTT
>Ga0307992_1002161_pt1 | contig 11312 bp, 11 predicted proteins | sample EllFjometagen133_FD_203162 | JGI IMG/M metagenome (GOLD analysis project Ga0307992, IMG submission 203162) | Marine microbial communities from Ellis Fjord, Antarctic Ocean - #133 | ecosystem: Environmental > Aquatic > Marine > Unclassified | place: Southern Ocean | collected 2014-10-08
TTCTTCATCTCCCCCTTCTTTTAATACTTCAAGAGTTCAATTTTAATAAAGATGACATAAATACAATATCCTTTTTTTATGCCCTTACAAACAAAAAGCCCCGTCACAATAAAAGACAGGGCCGGGAGATTCATTTTTCACTTCCCTATATGGGAAGGACAATTATTCAATTTTTCTTCGTCTACCACTATGTTAATTGGAGCGTACTCTCATTGTCAGCAAAGTCAATGTATATTATTATTCAATATTTCCATTTGTACTGTTGCGTATTTACCTAAATCCGTCATCCAAGGAGTTCAGGAAGTTATTTTCAGGTATCCGGGTTCGATGATTCCCACAAGGTTTTAGTTATTACTCCGGCAACTAAATATGGTAATGCATGATGGACGTTTACAAGAGAGATACAGACATCCCATAGATTTAATGGTCATGTTTAATTGCCGGAGTAAGAACAGGATTTTCGTAAACGTTTTTCCTTTCTGCTACCCTCAATATCAAAATGACAATAGACTCTCTATCTATGGCGTAAATGACGCGATAGGATCCATAGCGGTAACGATAAAGACCCTTGAATATTCCCTTGAGTGGCTTACCCAAGCCTAGGGGTTCTTTTGAAAGATAGTCTTTTATCCTGGCTATGATCTTTTTTTGTTTCTGGCGGTCAATCTTCCTAAGATCCCTTATTGCCTCTTCATGCCATTGGATACTATAGATCAAGGATCTTCTCCATGTCTTCTGTTGAATAATACTTGGCGTTTCTGTCATTGAGGCGATCAAGGGCAAGGTAGGCGTCTTCATACTCAGAAAGATGCTGGGTAAGAATTTTTTTTATGTAGAAGCTTTTGGGACGTTTCGTTTTTTCGGCCAGAAGGTCGAGACGCGATGACATTTCATCAGTAAGCCGGACGTTTAATATTTTTGACATTGTGTAACCTCACCATTTGTCATACATGCATTACGTGTGTTACACACTAACACATGCCCACACGTGAGGTCAAATTATATTGCTGGCCTATAGAGACCAAAAGTTAAAATACGTTTTGTCCCCCAGCACAAATCCCGATCATCTGAGTTATGGAAAAGGATTACTTTTATTTACTCGCATTCCCCGCCGCCAGCAGCAGGGAATGCTCTCAGTGTTCAGTTCATATTACCTGATAACGAGAACAGGAGTTTTTGCCCTCCTTACTATCTTTTCAGAAACGGATCCTAGAAACATCTCCGCAATGTTACTCATGCCGTGAGAACCGATAACAATAGCGGAAACCTTTTCTTCTTCTTCCACTCTCAATATCTCCATAAAGGGAACCGCCCTATTGATTATTACTTTGACCTTGAAACCCCTTTTTTTCAATTTCTCTTCTATCGGTGTTATCTCGGCCATTGCACCTTCTTCCAGATTCTTCTCGATCTCCAAAATGTCTTTTGTGGCGTATCTTGCTATAGCGTCAAAATTTCCTTTATCGATAACATGAAGTATAACCACCTCTCTCACACCGGCATCCTTAAGACGAACAATAAAATCCAGGGCTTTATGTGCCACATCCGAAAAATCGGTGGGATACAATATTTTTTTAAACATAGCAACTTCTCCTTTCAAAATTGATGGGCTCACAAATAATAAGCCACATATAACAAAAGCTAGCCATATGTTCCCCTTTATTGCTTTTACGGTCAAGCTAAAAATTTCTGCGAGAAAAGCCTGGCGTCTACAGTTATGGCTTACGACTTTTCAATCCATTCGGGCATGCTATTCTGGATGGATACTAGAAGGCTGGACATCCAATATCAATAAAACACCGGGATCAAAGATCATGATTTGTTTCATCATCTGCAATATTTCTTGACATATAACTACGATGGAGTTAATCGCTTGCCCAGATAACGAGGAAAATTCCTGAATTAAAAACATGCAGTCTGAACTCTTATTCAAATACTAGACAAGCAACGCTATGAATACAAATCTCCAAAAAATCTATGATGAGTTTGCCGAAACCTATGATAAAAACAGAGGACTTTTCGATATGACAACAGTCTTCGACTCCTTTTATGAATGTTTGAAGATAAAAAAGGGGAAATTGCTTGATATAGGATGTGGGGCGGGTGAGCCGTTTCCGCGATTTTTTGTTGATCGCGGCTGGACAGTTACCGGTGTCGATTTTTCCAAACAAATGCTTGAACTGGCGTCCAGATACGTTCCGGAAATGAAAACCATCTGCGCTGATATGCGCGAGGTGGAATTCGAGCCGGACCGCTTTGACGCAATCACGGCGACCTACAGCCTGTTTCATATTCCACGTAACGATCAAACCGCTCTTTTTAAGAAATTCTACCGGTGGCTTTGTCCGAACGGTGAGGCTTTATTCACCTACGCGACAAAAGAATATACCGGCAGTGTTGAATTCGACGGCTATAAGGAATTCATGGGACAGGAGCTGTATTACAGCCACAAAACCCCCGATAAACTGTACGCCGACCTGAAAGAAATCGGTTTCACTATTGAGTCCGGGGATTATCGGGATATCGGAGGCGAGATTTTCCTGTGGGTTACGGTTAGCAAGCCTGCGGCGAATACGGAACGATCAAACTGATTTTTTGATGCTACGGCAACCGGAACATGTCTCACACATCATACGTTTTTCTTCCCTTGCGCGACGCTACGATAATGGCGGTGAAGATGAGCGCCATTCCGGCGATTTGAAAAGCGCTCACCGTTTCACCGAAAAAGAGATATGCCAGGATCGTAGCACCGATTGCCTCCCCGAGGATCGATATCGCGATCATGCCCGCCCTCAGGTGTTCCAGAGCCCAGTTTATGGATGTATGCCCCACGAGCTGAGGGATAACGGCCAGCAGTATCATGTAGATATAAGAAAAAGAGCTGTATCCCGTAAAAGATATGCCCATGACAAGAGATGTCGCCAGCAGAAACAGGGCGCTCATCGTGAACACGATCGTTATATATGTCAGTAAGTCGAGACGTTCCCTCACCCTGCTGCCCGTAAGCAGATACGCGCTTCCCATCACCGCGCCCATCAGGGCAAGCAAATCACCGGCCAGCGCTTTTTTATCAAGCAGAACCAGGGCGTGAAGTCCGCTGTCTCCCCCCGCGATTATGATACTACCGAGAAGACACAGGATAGTCCCCGCTATGATCTCTTTGTGTTGTCTCTCCTTCAGGAAAGACCAGGAAAAGATGCCGACAAATATAGGATTCGTGGTGACGATGACCACGCTGCTCGCAACCGATGTATATTTCAGGGACGTTGTCCAGAATATAAAATGCAGGCCAAGGAACACGCCACCCGCGAGCGAAAGCAACAGGTCTCTTCCGCTTACGGCCTTGAATGAAATGCCCTTTATCGCGGAGAAAACGAGGAGGACAACGGACGCGATACAGAGCCGGTACGTGGCTATCATAATCGCCGGCACGTCACTGCAAAATCGTATGAATATAGCCGCGAAAGATATCGAAACTATACCGACGAACAGTATCGCTATGGTTCGAACCATTCTATTCCAGCTCCCCCAGGTCGATTATATATTGAATCCGGACATCATCGTAACGTCCGCCAATCCGTTAAACGTACCGCATCCCGTGTGCACAACCGTAAAGTTTTTATCATATAACAGGGCCAAAAGAAATCCCACCGTCGAACAAAAATATGGTAAACTGCAACGTATTTTACAAAGCGCCGGGCGCGCTTCCGCATATCTTCCATCGCAGGAATCTGCTCCTGCACAGAAGGAGGTCATATCATGAAAACCAGGTATGGAATTTTGTGTCTGATTATCCTGTTTTTGTCATCCGTGGCACAGGCAGGAGAAACAGTGTCCAAAACAACGGCGGATGACCAGACAAACGTCGAGGTAACCGTCTACAACAGCAATCTGGGACTCATCAAGGATACCAGAAAGGTAACGATTCCCCGGGGCGAAGTGGAACTTCGATTCACGGATGTGGCATCACAGATTATGCCGGTCACCGTTCACGTTCAATCACTCAACTATCCCGATAAGTTCAGCGTGCTTGAGCAGAACTATGAATATGATCTCATCAGCGAGAAGAAACTCTTCGATAAATACGTAGGCAAGAAGATCAAGATCATCGATGAGAACAAGTTCCAGGACAGAAAGGAAACCGTCGAAGCTGTTCTGCTCAGCAATAACCAGGGGCAGATATACAGTATCAACGACGAGATATATCTCGGTTATCCGGGCATAAAGGTGCTTCCGGAGATACCGGAAAACCTCATAGCGAAACCCACTCTCACCTGGCTTTGCGACAACAGCGAAACCACACCCCATCGTCTTGAGGTCTCCTACCTGACCGGCGGCATTACATGGGAAGCGGATTATGTCATGACACTTGACAAAAACGACACATCATCCGGCATGTCCGGATGGGTGACCATAGGCAATAAGAGTGGTGCGACGTACAGCAACGCTACGCTGAAACTGATAGCCGGTTCTGTTCATCGAGTAACGCAACAACCCCGGGATGGAATATATCAGATGGAACGCATGGCAAAATCGGGAGCCCCGCAGTTTAAAGAACAGAGTTTTTTTGAATACCATATATATGATCTGCAACGAAAGACCACCATCAAGGACCAGCAGACAAAGCAGATAAAGCTGCTCGAAGCAACGGGGATAACGCTGCGAAAAGAGTTTCTGATTCGCGGGACAAAAGGCCGGTATACGGGACGTGCCACGGAGGAAAGCATAAAATTACCGGCGGCTGTATACATTATATTCGAGAACACGTCTAATAACGGACTGGGCATGCCCCTTCCCGAAGGCACAGTGCGGCTTTACAAGGCAGACAGCAGCGGAGGACAACAGTTTATCGGCGAAGACAGGATCCGTCACACGCCGAAAGATGAGGAAGTCAGGCTCAAGGTGGGAAAGGCGTTCGACATAGCGGCGGAAAAGACGCAGATAGATTTCAAACGCATAACATCCAGAATGTATGAATCCGAATGGGAAATTGTGCTGAGAAATCACAGGAAAGATGACGCGACGGTAGGCCTGCTTGAACCCATGACAGAAAACTGGAAGATATTAAGCAGCAGCCATTCCTTCCAAAAGGTTGACGCGTTTACAATAAGATTTGACGTCAAGATCCCAAAGGATAAAGAGATCAAGATACGCTACAGGGTCAGATCAGGTTTGTAGCATCAATATAGTCGTTCATCAAATTCACCAACGGCTTCATTCATTGCGTTTAATTTCTTTTTTCCCAAAACAAACAAGATGGCTTTGTAAAAAGTCTGTCATTCCCGCGTAGGCGGGAATCCAGAAGCGTATAACTATCTAAAAACACTAGATTCCCGTTTTCACGGGAATGACAAGATTGTGCATATTTTGACTTTTTACGAACCTGTCAAACAAAACTTGTGTTGGGTTGTTCGTTGTGGATTATAATTGGCAATCAGCAACAAGGGTCAAAGATAGACTTGACCCCCTACTTTTCTTATATCTCCTTTTTCATGTCGGCGTAACTGAATCATGGCGGGGGGGTCATCAGTTAGGATAGAATCTGTCACACGCCGAAAGATGAGAAAGTCAGGTTTGTAGATATCCTCTATTCATCAAAGTCACCAACGGCTTCATTCATTGCGATTGATTTCTTCTTCCTTAAACGGCTTCCAGATGCGTCCTTTCAACCCGTAATCGTGGCCCTGATCCCGCCGGAAATTTTTTAGCTTGTCCATATCAGAATATTTATCCTGACATAAAACTAAAACTCAGAATATATTTCACGCATTAGCTTGAATGTGGCCGGATCAGAACCTTTAGGGGCGAAAGTATTCCCTTGCGGTGTTGTTATATCGAATTCCGATTTTATCTTGTAGAGAGCTCCATTCAAATCCTTGCTTGAACATCCATTCTCTATTGCAACAAAGGCCTCAATAAATGCGGCGAGATGATCCGCCGCTTTAACTATACTTCCATCGCGTCTCTTATTCGAATCCTCATTGAAGTTAGTCATATCATCAGAAGGCAGAGATATACATTTTCCTTCTGCAAGATAAACATTGCTAAATTCACTCAACTGTTTGCCCTTTGAATCTTTTAAAATACCTGTAAAAAGCCTTATTTCATCTTTCCATGCATCATCTGGTAGATATTTTAATATCTTATTTTCCATTTCAACTGCTTCTAATTTTTTGATTATCTTATCTATTCCAGTTTCTTTTATTGGAGAAATAATGTCGCGAGTTAAAGCTTCGGGCAGGTCATGGAATAGACCTGTAAAGAAATTGTTGTAGAGCCGCTTGTTGCAATATCTCTGGTTAGGTGCTTTCCCCAACTCAAGCGATATAATATAAGTAATAATAGCCACAAAAAGAAGATGGCCAAGCACCGATGTACGAGGGACCCTATGGAGGTGACCCCATCTCACCTGAAAGCGAAGTTGCCCACAGAAATTGACCAGTCTTTCCAAGTCGTTGCCAATGTAATGGAAGCCTTCCTTTTTACAATTCTTGCTTTCTTTTAGATGACGTGTTTTAATGGTGTCCTTTTCGTAATCTTTCTGATTAAACTGCTCTAGTAAATAATCATACTCCCAATGAGTTGCAAGCTTGTGAGCAGCTTCTAGGATATTTCTGTCTTTATTTCCTTCCTTTCGTTTGTGATAGTCACAAAAATTCTTCTCTTCTATGAATCTTTCCTCCAAGTTACCAATTAACGGTTCCCATATTTTATAGGCCCAATCAATCATCTTATGATATCTAGCCGTTTGTTTCTTAATACTATAAAACACAGGCGGTTTAATATCCGTAAGGGCTGCCCTTAACATGTATTCGTAGATGCCGCCTTCAATGATTCTGATCCAACTAACATCTTCCCCCTTATCTTCCACCATTTTCCCGAGGATGTAGGCGATCATCATTTTGTGGGCTTGCTTGTCCATTTCGGTTAATTCTATGGGTCTTAATTTGTCATTCCAGCGTTGCATACAAGATGCGTTAAAGATCTTCAAAAGAAAACTTTTCTTAATCATAATGCCTCCCACTTAATGACTTGTGAGGTAAGGACGTTGTTATAAAGACAGACAAGGGTAAATCCCCTTATATTTGATTACTGAACCCGCTCAATTCTCGAGGGAATTTTCGCGCTCCTTAGCAAATCTCCAAAGTGACTCGTTATGCCGACGTCACCGCGTAAAATAATGCCATGTGATGTGCCCTTAATTTCAGAAATCAGAGCACGTAAAGATTCTAGACCATGATTCGTGTGGAATATTTGGAATGATTCTGATTTCCCAGGATAAATAATGTCTTTTTCTATGGTGATTTCTTCTTTCAGCAAATGAAGCTGCAAGATCCAGAGAACCAAGCCATCATAAACCCATTCCATCTCAATAGGTCCTAATGTGCTATAAGCTTTTTCATGCTGCTTTTTTACCGCATCAATGACTTCCTTGGGCAATTTTTCAGGCTTTGCATTGCCCACCATGAAGTCATCACCTCGTCCGCGAACGCCTTCGATTAATGGGTCTTTCCCCACTCTGGATATAAGCGACCCTGAATACTCTGCATAGACGCCATCTTGTATCAGAAGTGAAGCGATATTCTTGTAATCGTCTGAATCACTATCGTGATTATTGGCCTTCATGAATTCGAAAGGATCTTCCCATCCCGAGATTGTCGGGTACTTCCCGGGAGCCCGTGTTCTAGGGCAGGTACGAATCCATGTGTTCCATTTTTCTGTCGCGCGGCCTAATGAAAATGGCGCGATTGAACGGGGAATTACAGTCCCCTGTGGTACGGGTAATCCAACTGCGTCCGTAATTAGGAGGCCAAATACTTTGTCGCCGATCATTTGGCTGAATCCGTTAGGCCAGATAATAGATGCCGTCGTCGGGATTGTTCCCACTTCTTCCTTTTCCCAGATGATTGTATGATCCTTATGCAAACCTCTCTTTTTGGGATGAATACTGAATTCAATTCGAGTGGACGCATTGTAATTCAATGCGGGTCTGAAACCATAAACGCTTTCAAGTACATGCATTGCCATTGTGCGCGGCAAAGAACAAACTCCGGCTTTGTCCACACATTTTGGTGTATCAAAGGGCGCAAATTCAATGATATTGGCAAAAAACACTCCCGAAACACCACCATCGTTGATGTCAATTGTTTCATTTACAATGGTATGTAATCCCTTGCTTGCTTGAAGAGACAGGATGCTCAGAATTTCGTCGGGATCACTTTTGCCATAAAAAAATTCGCCGCCTTTGGGCTGATTCGATTTAAATGTTCGGATATTTACCAAACCGTCTTCTGCTCTGTTTAAAAGTGCTTTAATCGCTTCACGATTGGACGAAAAATTTTTGTCCGGATTGATACCAATGATACGAGCAAACCGTAATTTTAATTCCTGCCCTGGAGAAAAACTGACAAATTGTGCAATGTTCGTATCATTTGCCAGATTGTTGAGTATTTCGTCTTTATAAAGAATAGAAACTGCTGATAGGGGAAGATGCGATTTATAATTTCCTGTAGCCTGGGATGTCTTATCATCTGTGACAGACAATCCCAACTCTCGGGTGACGCGTTCCAAGTAAACAGTTGGAAGCGAGTTCTGCTTCAATTCCTGGATAGCATTTAGTATCAGTGATGATCCTAATCCTCTGCTAAGGGGCATACCGTTTTCCGCTACTGTTTCAATGCCGCTATACATTGCCTTTAAAAACTCATAACAGCAACCTGCGCTGTATTGCCAGCCATCTAATAAAATAACTTTGTTAACGCAGTCTTCAATAATTTTGCCCCAAAAGAAGTGATATTCTTCCTGTGCCCACTGTGAAATAAAGAAAGGTGTTGGTTCAATGATGAGTGCATTGCTGTTGACAGCTCGAATTTCTTTAATTTTTCTCCAAGCGATTTCACGATTTTTCGAAATAACATTTTCCTGGTGTTTTGCTTTATACTCTTGAGATGAAGGATCGAGAGCGGAACCTTCGGCGTGATACCACTGTAGAAAAATTGGCCCGGTGGTAATGGGCACTGAAATGTAAATGGTCTTCTTTCCGTCGGTGATACTCTTCAGGAGATTTGCAAAACTCTTTACATCAGATGATGATCGACCATCAATGTCCATGTTGCTGTCTCTCTAGGGGAATTAACGTATCTTAGCTGCTTCGAAACTGTGATGCAACTAAATATGTTAGCTCTTCTTTTTCATACTGCCGACGGATTGTCAAATTGTGTTTTAACGAATGAATACCTGCTTTGTCCACTAGCCTCCCTCTGCCATGCTTGACGCTGCTAGGCGGTGTACCTTCCAAGTTGTAATCATCAATTTTTTTATTGCATAAAAGTGTGGAGCAGTAGGTGAAGCCAGTATGCAAGTCATGAATTTAGAAAGCTTTTGAAAGAGCATCATTTTATCCAGAGCATGAGTGGTAAAGGGAACTGTTACGAGCGCGAAGCCTGCCCTTGGGGTATAATGCTGTTACGAAAAGTTTCTTCCACACATTAAAGACAGAACTCGTGTACTTTGAAAAATACAGGAGCCGATCAGAAGCTCGTCAGAGTATCTTCGAATACATCGAGATATTCTACAATAGGATCAGGAGACATTCGTATCTGGGATATGTTTCTCCGGTTGACTTTGGCAGGCTGTCTATGGCAGCTTAACTGGGTGTCTGTTATTTCGGGGGAAGATCAATTTCCCATTCTTAAGTTCAATTTTTACCATTGCTGGACCTATCTTGTCTCCAGCGTTAAAGCGATCGTCGTGCTCCCAAGTTATCCTCTCAGCAAATTGCAAGACATTAGGATCCTCCATACCTTCTGGAATCACATCCCCCACCAAAACTTTCCCTCTGGTCGCAGCAACGGCTACCAGTTACATTCCCTTTCATTTCGGCAACTGCCAGAGCCGCTGGCACAACAGTAGTAAATGGGTGTGCCCCTGTGGGTGGGTGGACTTCGTCAAGATTCAATGCTCAGGCCATAGTACCATTAACCAGAGCCGCCTCGTGAGCTGGTACTTTACCATCATAAGCTATAATTATACTTTCTGGTTTACCATCCCACTCTTTAACCATGCCTGCTATTTTCTTGCTAGCCACTTCGCTCGATCCACCAAGTATAACTCCTAATATATTCATAACGTTCTTCTTGGTAGATTCCACAATTTCGGGCTGGTAATCACCATAACTATTTGAACATATAAAGCTAATTAACTTCTTTGTAATATCCATTTTTCAATCCTGAACTAGTTTATGGAAATCATATTGTAAATGACTCTTCATCTATAATTGTAAAATGGATTTTTTCGCATTTAAAAGGTGTTTCTTTATTGCATTTTTAGTTTTTTTTACATCGTGTTTTCTCAATGAATCTAATATATTAAAATGTTCTTTATCTGTCTTAGGTAACTTCTTAACGTTTCTTTTAGCATAACGAAAACGGACCATCTGCATGTGAACATTCAAATTTTCATAGATAGCAAGAAGTCTGCCATTATTTGCAAAACGAATGATTTCTATATGAAATTCTGCTGCTTCTTTTATAAAATTACTGTAAGGTTCATTTGCTGCGCTAATCAATGATCTTTTATAAAGGTTTTCTAATTTTGCAATCTGTTCCTGGGTTATGTATTTCGCAACAATTTCACCTGCACCTGCCTCAATTATCAAACGCGTATCGTAAATTTCTGTAATATCTTCTCTTGTTACGTTCTTGACATAAATTCCTCGTCGCGAACATATTTCTACCAAGCCTTCACCGGCTAACCTGAAAAGACTGGCTTTAATGGGAGATTGGCTCACTCCTATCTCCTCTTTCAGATTATTCAAATTAATTTTGTGTCCAGCAGGATATGTTGAATCAAAAATTCTTTTCTTAATAAGATAATAAATTTTTTCGTTAACATTACTTGTGTCTATTAACATTGGTGTTGGATATGTCATAATATTACCATTTTTTTATATCAACCTGCCATTGTTGCTGGCAACCAAAGAACTATTTGAGGAAAAATAAAAATCAAGGCAAGCGTCAACACATCCATGATCAAAAATGGCATAATACCTAGAAATACATCTCCCAACCGAGTCCCCTTTGGTGCTAATCTTTGAACAACATAGACATTTAGTCCCAATGGAGGGGTAACGAGTGCTATCTCTTGCATTTTAATCACCATAATTCCAAACCAAATTCCATTGATACCGAGAAATTCTATCAACGGGAAAACTACTGGAAGTGTTAGGGCCATCATCCCTACATTGTCCAAAAAAGTTCCTAATACGACGTATAGTAAGAGAATTAGCACTACCACAATAGATGGAGATACCT
>Ga0307992_1002162_pt1 | contig 11312 bp, 15 predicted proteins | sample EllFjometagen133_FD_203162 | JGI IMG/M metagenome (GOLD analysis project Ga0307992, IMG submission 203162) | Marine microbial communities from Ellis Fjord, Antarctic Ocean - #133 | ecosystem: Environmental > Aquatic > Marine > Unclassified | place: Southern Ocean | collected 2014-10-08
ATATAATCGAAGGAATCCATCAACGCGCTTTCTCTTGGCGACCCACAAGGAAGAGCTCCCCGGCGGAGAGTACAATACTCACGGTGATTGCTCTCCCAAGTTCTTTAAATCTATGGAATCGTCTCTGTCGTTTGGGATGTCCACTCCAACCACGCCGGTTAGATATGATATCAGCTCTCCCGTGGCGGACTATACCAAAAAGCAGCTCATCGAATATTGTAAGAGGAACCGGATTGACATTTCGAGAGTGTGGTCGTGTTATGGTCGGGGGCCGGAGCCTTGTGGAACTTGTCAGCATTGTCTTGAGATTAACGAGGCTCTGAGATAAACATAAAATGATTCCATTTCCAGATAAGAAATATCAGATTATTTATGCAGACCCAGCTTGGCAGTATAGAACAAAAGAATCTCTAGCACCCAAGTCAATATTGAATGGGAAGATAAATACACACTATCCTACACTAACTCTATCGCAATTAAAAATATTGCCGATAAAACAAATTACAGATAAAGACTGTTTGTTGTTTTTGTGGGTAGTATCCCCTATGTTAGATGATTGTATAGATGTAATGAAGTCTTGGGGATTTCTATATTCAACTATAGCATTTGTATGGAATAAGGAACTGGCAAATCCAGGACACTACACTATGTCAGAAGTTGAAATCTGTCTTGTTGGGAAGGTAGGTAGGATTCCAACCCCAAGGGGAACACGGAACGAACGGCAATTCTTATCTAAAAGACGAGGCAAACACAGCGTCAAGCCAATAGAGGTCAGGGATAGAATTGAAAGAATGTTCCCCACACAAAATAAAATAGAACTATTCGCCCGGCAACAGACAGAAGGTTGGGATACTTGGGGCAATGAAGTATAAATAATAAGGAGGTTTATAATAATTATTTGTGGCGTTGTTTTTATGTGTTGGATTGATCCGCCCGATGGTCCGGGAATAGGGTAAAGATAATACTAAAAAAGGAGACTAAAATGAACATTTGGCTTATAGGGAATGTGATAAAAGATTCTTCTGGTCACGAATTGGGCTGGATGTGTGAGGGGGCGTTTACAGAGGAACACGATGCTGTTAAAAATTGCAAAAAAGATTGGTTTGTTTTTCAGGTAAAATTAAATACAATGTTTCCAGAAAAAGCGGTGGATGCAGATTGTGTCTATTGGCCTCATTTGCAAACTAAGGAGGAGGGTATGGCTCGATTAAAAAAACAGAAGGAGGCTTGTAATGAGTAAAGAATGGTGGTTGTGTGGACAGTCCCGGGATGAAGTTCTCGGGACGGGGAGATATTCGTGGGATTTTCAGGGGATATTCGAGACCGAGGAGTTGGCTATTAAAGCCTGTAGGACTCAAGATTATTTTATTCAGCCCGTTTATTTGAATAAGGAATACTCGGACCTTCCTATTGTTAATCCGAGGGGATATTATCCTTTGGGATAGGAGGTGTACCGTCAAGTATTTTTTTGCTGGATTTGAGCAAAATCCTTTCACTAAGATGTTGTCCAGATCGCCAGCCAAACGCTATATGGCGAGCCTGTTCTTTCTGTCCAAGCCTCCCAGAATCTTTGAAGATAAGAGAACGGATAAATCGGTCATAGTCGATTCCGGTGGGTTCTCTGCACGTGTCGCATATAAACATATCCACCTTCAGGATTATATCAAGTTTCTTGACCGGTTCCGAAGTAAATCATTTTGTGGAAAGTTTTTCAGATGCTTCAATCTGGACTCTAACAATCTAAAGGAATCCCAGAAAAACCAGAAGACACTGGAAACTCTCGGATATAATCCCATCCCCGTTTATCATTATTCAGAATATGCGTCAGACCACCGGGACTTGCTCGACGATATGGTCCGGGATTATGATTACATCGGAATCGGGGGAGTAGCCGGGATGATGCTGAACGAGAAACAGAAGAAGGCTTATCTGGATTATGTATTTTATCGGACTCAGGATAAGGTCAGGGTTCACGGACTTGGGATGTCATCTATAAAGCCGGTTGATAGGTATCCTTTCTATACGATAGATAGTTCAACGTGGCTCCAATTTCAAAAATATTGCGCCTCCAGAGCTGTAAAAGATGATGTTATGAGGAAGTGGATGGGGAGGCATATTCACTATGAGCAGCGCAATCAACTGGAAATTCTGTTCTATCTTAAATGGGAATGGGAAACAACTCGGATATGGGCACACCGAGGGATTAAGTGGGATGACTATGATGAAATTGTAACGAATGGATATGACTTCGATAAACTCCAACGGGTAGTTAATACTGACGCATATTCCTACAATCCCCACGATCGGCGTTTTGATGAAAGTCGCAATGTAATTTCAAAATAAAAGGATAGAAGATGACAGAAAAAAAAGGAATGGAAGAGTTGGTTTCGATAAGCAAGTTGGAGCCAAACGAGTGGAATCCGAACGAACAGAGTGATTTTATTTATTTAAGGGAAAAGCGTAGCATTGAGAAGTTTGGTTTCGTTATGCCTGTGCTTGTCCGGGAGGTGGGGGACAAACTTGAGATTCTGGACGGCGAACACAGATATAGAGCTATGAGGGAGATTCACGCCGAGGGAATTGATATTTTTACAACTCCCGAGAAGGACCACAAAATCCCCAAAGGGAAGATAGCCGTAAAGAATTTAGGGGTTGTTTCTGATGCTGCGGCAAAACAACTTACCATTTTAATGAACGAACTTCACGGGGAAGCCGATACTATTAAGAAGGCAGACCTTATAAAAGGACTTGCTGATGAAATGGATTTTGCCGATCTCGCCGAACTCCTCCCATATCCCGAGGACGAACTCAAAAATCTCATAGAACTTGCGGACTTCGACTGGGAAGATTATAAATCAGGGGACGAGACGAGACCTGACGAGGACGATGAACGGTGGGTCACGCTCAAATTCAGGATGGCGCAAGATCAAGCCGCGATAATCCAGAGTGCCATCGAACGCCTTGTCCGTCAGGTCCCCATCACCGGCGAGAATGTCGATGCAAGGGCTCTGGAACTGATGGCGGGGGACTGTTTGGCAACTCCGGTTGAGTCATATCAATAAAAATGTAGCCAAAAACCAATTAAAGTAGGAGGATAGTTAAAATGGATATGTATTGTTTAAGATGTCAGGCTCACAAAGAAGTGAAAAACCCAACCCCGGATGTTACCAAGAACTTCACCCCGATAGCCCGAGGCATTTGTCCGGACTGCGGCTGCAATATAGTGAAGATAATTGGTGGACCGGCAAAGGGATGGCACAAGAAGATGGTTGCAGCAAGGGCCAAGGAGCGGGAAGATGAAGCGGGAACTAAAGCCTAAAGACATCAAGAAGCGTTATACCAAGATTAAGGCGGTCATCGCTCTGCTTGATAAGGGGCTTAATCTCACTCAGGCTTGTAAGAACGCTCAGGTGGGGAAAAGAACTCTTTATGATTGGGCTTCAGACGAGGGCTGGGAGTGGATCAAGGAAGACCTGAAGCACGCGACAAAGACCTTCGTCGAGTCGAGCGCGGAATCGGTGGAGCGGAGTATGCTTCAACGGGCGATTGGATACACTTACGAAGAGGAACACAGGAAGAGCAAGGACCAACCGGACGGATCGACCAAGATGGTCATCGACAAGACCGTCAGGAAGAACCGTCCGGCTGATGTCACCGCTCTCATATTTGTCTTATGCAATCTCGCCCGAGAAGGACTCACTTCTATTGATTGGCAGAATGTATATGACATTAAAATTGATAAAACTAAACTGGAGACTCTGGACGATTTAATGTCCAAGATATTTGATGGCGATGGTCAAAAAGGCAAAAAGCGGGCTAATAAAGGCGCACTCCCCGAGTTTACTCCCGACACATCTGAGGCGTTACCAGGCGAAACAGAAGAGCAAAGAAAACTTAGAGAGAGCCTTAGCTTGGAAATGCAGGACTGATCCAGTCTGGTGGATTGAGCATAATCTCGGAATTTCTCTTTATGAATTTCAGAAGAGAATAGCGAGGTCTGTTCTTTCTAATAAAAGGACGGATGTCAAGACCGCTAATGAGATCGGCAAGAGTTTTATTTTAGCCGCGATCGCGATCTGGTTTCTCTTTGCGTTTGGCCCGAGATGCACTGTTGTAGTAACCGCATCGACGGACAGACAGGTGTGGAGACAGTTCTGGGCTGAAGTTAAGACGATGTGGTACGGGAGACATTCTAAATTGCGCGGTCGGATGATGGAGAAGTATCTGGAAGTGAGGAAAGAGACCAAGTGGTTTATGGTGGCTTTCTCAACGAAGGACGAAGCGAGTTTTGAGGGATGGCATAACGAGAATATCTTGTTGATTTTCGATGAAGCCAAAGGAATCCCGGACCCCATCTGGAGAGGAGGGGAACGGCTGTTAAGAGGAAAGGGCGGAATCAAAAGATGGTTAATTGCCGGAACTCCTCCAATGGCTCCTATCGGGGAATTCTGTCAGGTTTCGCTCGACCCGAACAAGGCGGCGAATTGGAACCATTTAACTTGCACCGGATGGGAAAGCGACAATGTAAGTAACGAAGCGTGTGAGCAAGCGAGAAAGTCATATGGGGAAGATAGTCCTTTTTATCAATCAATGGTTATGGGACAGATTCCGGAACTCAGCACGACAACGCTTATCAGTTTGAGAGACGTGGAAGTCGCGTCACAGCGGACCACCGGTCCCGGAGGGGACATAGAGGTTGGAATAGATGTGGCCCGCAGAGGTGAAAATGAAACTGTAATTGTTATTCGCCACGGATTCAAAGCGGATTTTTACATTCATAGTGGGAAGGATAGAATAACGTGGTGTATGGGAAGAGTGAAGTCTCTTCTTCAAGGATATGAGATAAAGAAGCAAATTCCGATCAAAGTAGACGACGGCGGTGTCGGGGGAGGCTTGACGGACCTCCTTCTCGCAGAAGGGTTTATGGCTATTCCCATTAACTTCGGAATGAAGGCTGAAGACCCTGATTTTTATTATGATTGGGGAACGGAGATGTTCGCTTATCTGGCTAATATATTTGCAAACGAACCGATATCAATTCCGGATGACCCGGTATTAAAATCACAACTCTATCAAAGGACGATGGTTGACTACAGGAGGAAGGCTAATAAAATAGTGCTTAAACTATTGAGTAAGGACGAACTGAGGAGAAACCCTGAATTAAAGGGAATGAAATCTCCAGACAGAGCCGATGCCCTTGCTCTTGCTTTCAGTCCCATCCCTCTCCCACGGGATGAGGACGCCCGCGTAGGAACAACCGCTTTAATTGGTGGAATGAAAGGATGGATCAAATGAAAAAACTATTTTCCCTGAAAGGCAAATTGAAACGAGCTCCGAAGAAAAAGGAAAGCTCTGTTCCTCTGCGACAGAATCTCGCCGGGAAGATAGAATCCGGTCAAGCCACCCGAGCTTCTATTCTCGGGAGTTATGGGGGCGGCTCCGGCTTTGTTTCAAAGAGAGAATATATCTTCGATATGGATGTTGACGCACTCCGACTTTATCCAACCACAACCCTCCTTAAAAACCTCCATTACCTCAATCCTGACGCTTCAATGGCTATCTGGACCCTCCTCCGCCTCGCCGCTTCCGGCTGGACGCTCAAGTGTTCAAATCTCGATGGTTCGGAAAATATAGAAGGCTATGAATACTTAATGAACGAGGTGATTGCTAACGTGAACCGGGAACGTGGCGGCTTTGACGCTTTCTTGGATTCGCTGCATAAAACTACGCTCGTTCTAGGAGCATCCTCCTGTGAAACTATCCTTGCTCCTGATCTAAGAACTGTTCTTGATATAGTTGCAGTGGACCCCGCTACGCTCGAATTCAAGTCTGAACTTATGACAGATGGACAGGAAAGATACGTTGCTTATCAACAGCAGATGACCGGAATGAAGAGGATAGAGAAGGCCGGATTTTATTATGTTCCCCTCGATGTCGATATTGGGAATCCTATCGGTGTTTCCCCCATAGTCTCTATGCTTCAGATTATCTTCTTTCAAATGCAGATGATGGATGATCTTCAGAGAGTAACCCACAATCAGGCGTGGCCCCGGCTGGATGTATCTATTCTTGAGGAAGTAATCCGGGCAAACGCACCGAGAAATATCCTCGCCAATCCAAAAAAACTCGTTGAGTTTATGGACACACAGATGGACCTCATTAAAGGAGAATATGCTCATATAGACCCCGATGACGCCTTCATCCATACCGATGCTGTTAAAGTGGATATCAAGGAACCCAGCCAAGCCCTCGGATCGAACGCACGGGCGATTATGGACACCGTTGATAAGAACCTCGCAAACGCGATGCACATTCTCACCATCTTCATTAACAAACACCGGGGAATAACTGAGACCTATGGTTCTGTCCAGTGGAAGATTCAGGTCAAAACCGTTGAGAGTTTCCAAAAGTGCGCCAGCCGGATAGTCAACGATGCCTTAACCTTCGCTCTTAATCTTGCAGGTATGCAAGGGAACGCCGAGTTGGTGTATGACCCCATTCCCACGGAGTCCCCATTTCAGCAGGAGGAAGCGGAATTGATGAAGGCGAAGAGAGTAACCTTCATCCGTGACGCTGGATATATCAGCCACGATACAGCGGCTTCGATGTTGATTGACGCGGAAACTGCCGAGGGTGAAGAGACTGCTATGTTTGGAGCTGGGGCGAGTGAAACGATTGAAGGAGGGGGAGATGCAGCGGGAACCGGGACAACCGGGGGAATAGAAGAAGCGAAAGGATTGTTATTGAGGAATGGATATGTTTTGCACAAAAAGCCAAGAGCGTGATCGTGGAGAGTCTGCGGTTAAGGAATCATTCTTAGCCCTGACCAGAATGGGGTTTAAGACTCTGGAATCAATCGCTATTCTTAATCTGCGGAAATACAGAGTGATTAGTTGGCTGAAGTCCGACGCCAATTTCTGTGAAGAGATTAAATCAATCCCTAATTTTGGGGATAAATAGGGGAAGGATATGGCTGTTTTTAATATAATTGACCCGATGGTTCGTCCAGATGAACAGATGAGGGGAGATGTTCTCGCTAAAAAAGTTGCCAAAAAGAACATAAGTAGGGAAGAAGACAATATGGAGACACACAAATTCATCCCTGTGTGGATAGACAATGGGAACAGATAAAATGACAAAAAAGACCCGAACCGACAGAGAAGAATATGATTGTGAGTGCATTGATTGTGGTCACAAAATGACCTCAGAAAGTCATTGTGCTGATCTCACTTGTCCTGAATGTGGGGGAAAAATGAGAAGGGCAACTCGTCCCGGTCCCGGTCGTTCTCAGCTTGTTCATAACTCCAAAATAGATTTGAGGGAACCCCGGTGGTCAAGTATAGATAAAAAGAAACTTCCTGACTTAGCAATGGCTGACGGAGAATATCCTCATCACTGGGTTAAGAATGGTTCCATTAACAGATCTATCGGGAAATATGATTCCGGCGAACTTCTTCTCAGCAAAGCGGGACTCATAGAAGCCCTGTCAAAAGCCGGGGATAACAACGATCATCTCAATCAACATAAAAAAGAAATAGGACTTGATAAGGAGTTGGAAATGAAAAGGAATAACTTCCGTGCGCGGGAAACTAATCTCGGCGATTTAGGTTTTGATATTACAAGAAACAACCAGTTGGCTGCGGATGACAGCGATGGGGACCGCATATCAACCGAGATAGTAAGTCAGGAGTGTCGTTCCGGGGAAAATCTCACCGATCACGAGATGGATTCAATCAACCGGATTTCAAAAGACACCTTGAGTCGTGAAGATGTATTCATTTTTCCGATGTGGATTTCCAACGAACTCCGGGACGCATATTCAACCAGAATGACTCGCTCATCTTTGGACAACTTTGTATCTGACCTTCAATCCGGTCGAGCCCTTCAGCTCGCTCATGGCGGGGGGATGTTTGGAGGGGGAGCCCTTGATATGCCTATTGGCTCATCCTTCGGCGGAGAACTCACTCCCCGGGAAGGATACGAGGGACTTCACGTTCTCGGTCATTATTACATTCTGCGTGGTCTAAACACCGGTCTCGGTAATATGACCACTGATGATATTGAGAAGAATATCCGGGGCGGAGTTTATCGCAGGGGTTCTATTGGGTTTTCGATAGCCCCGATGGAAGGTCGTTCCGCTGGTACATATATTTGTTCTATCTGTCGGAATGATATCATATCCGGAGATTGTCCCCACCTCCCGGGAATCGAATATGAAACTGAGGATGGAGACAAGGTTCTTTGTGTTGCCGAAGTCACCGGAGCTGGAATGAGAGAGAGTTCCCTTGTCCCTATGAATGCCGCACAGGGAACAGTAGTGAACAAAGCTCGTTCCTTCGCTGCTGAGGGCAAACTATCCAAGAAAAACGCCTTAGCCCTTGAGTATGTTTATGGAACGAGGGTATTAAACAAAACACCAATAATTCCAACACCTCCGGTCAATACTGATCCAGAGGGAAACCCAAAAAGAGAGGAGAAGAAAACTATGGAAGAGTTAGTAAAATTTATCCGTGGTTTATCCGATATGTTCCCGACTCTGAAACTCGACGACCGCAAGGTTGAAGGGATTGAAGATGTTGAGGCTGTTCGTCAGGAAATCGCTGGCGCACTTGAGGCTTCAACTGCTGACATATCAGACAAACTCGCTCTCGTAGAATCCATCCCCGAGGAACTTCGCTCAGTAGAGGCTATCGCCACCCTGACCGTGGAAGCCGAAGCGGGCCGGACCTACAAGAGTGATCTCGTTGAGACGGCCATCAAAGAAGGTGTCCGCGCCAACGGAAATGAGTTCGATGAAGAGCATTGGCGTGCTTTCCTCACCGAACAGACTGACCTAAAGGTCATAAAGGCTTCTATCGCGAGTTTTACCAAAACCGCCGATGCGAAACTGGACCCGGGTCGCAAAACCAGAACTGAGGATGACATACCGACTTCCACCGCGAAGATTCACGTTGTCCCCGCAGAAGCCTATAAGGTGGGTTAATTCTCACTGATTAGGAAACCAAATATTTAGGAGATATAACAATGACTATTCCTATGCTTAGAGGAGCTGCTTATGAAGGGATTCTTGTAGAACCTTTTGTAACCTTCGCCACGGCTCTGACCGCTTCTGCGGTTGGAAATGCTGTGAAACCGTCGTCAGGATATACTGTTGGAACCGGGATTACCGTAGCCAACGTAACCGCTGACGACCAGATTTCCGGTCGTTATACCAAGTATGAAAACGACGGGATGTGTTCGGTTCAAGAGAGGGGCTATTGCTGGCTTCCTTTTGTAGCCGGAACAACTCCGACTGTCGGAGCCAAGGTCATCGGTGGAGCAACCGCCGGATACATCAAGACCGACGACGCCGCCGGACGCCATCTGTGTTATTCTATTGATAGCACTAACCTACTCGCCCTTGTCCGTCTCGACTGACGCAGGCGTAACCACCCAAAATCTTTAAGGAGATTTGAATAATGAAAGAGAAAGACATCAAAATTCGGGTGTTTGACGCCGAGAACAAAGCTGTAACCCTTCCCGAGGGACACAGAATTGAAATCGTTCGTCACGACCCCAAGGATATCAAGTTGTCACCGCAAATGTATTCTACTGCGGCTGACAGAAAAATGAGCCTGACTGCTCTTCTGGAAGAGGCCGACCCGTCTGATCGCGATGCGAACGGACAGATCACCGGACTCGACGCTTTCGAGCGCCAGATGCAGCGGTTCGGGATCGTAGCCAACGCCATTCCGTCAGCCGGCATTTCCGCCAGTGACGGTTCGCGGTTCTTCCAGAGTAATACTCCGGAATCGGCTATTCTATTCCCGGAGTTTATCAACCGCGTTGCGCGGATGGCGATCTTCGAGCCGGACACCGTGGACGAGCTTATCGGTAACACCCGGAACATCACCGGCTCTGTATATGAAAGTGTACGGATAAGCTGGGATGAGGACGATGTTCTCAAACGGCGTGTAGCGGAAGGGGCTGCTTTCCCTGAAGCTACTATCACATGGGCGGACGAAGCTGACCGTGTCTTCAAATACGGTGTGGCTGTTAATACCACCTATGAGTTTATTCGTCGGTGTCCGTTGGACTTACTGACCACGGTTATTACCATTATCGTGAAACAGAACCGGCTGCGTGAAGCTGATGATGCCATTAAGGTCCTTCGGGATGGTATGGCTGATGATTATCAGACCAACGCCAATGGTGCTGGCGGAGAGGATGCGTCTTCGGTCGCTTCCGCCACTCCGAGAAACCTTTCCTTCCGTGGGTTCCTGTCTTGGGCAATGAGGTTCTATCCTTATAGCCTGACCACCCTCGTCGCGAACAAGCAGACCCTCCTGACACTCGTCACGATGGCGAAGCCGAGCCTTGATCCTTTTCAGGTTCTGTCTGCGATGAAGCAGGGTCCGGATGGACCGAGTTTCAATCTGGTCCAGAGTTTCTGGAACAACTACCGTCTCGTTTATAACGAGTCGCTCCCCGAGAACAAGATTCTTGGAATCAACAAGCAGTATGCGATGGAGCGGATTGTCGAAGTTGGTGCTGATCTCGTGGAAACCGAGAAAATCATCAGCCGTCAGTTCAACAAGATGGTAATCTCGGAGAGTCATGGCTATAGCAAGATTATGCCGAACTGTATCCGGGAACTAACCCTCAACTAATCAGGGTCAAAACCACAATTAACATTGGAAGGTGCCTCCTTGCTTTGGGACGCCCGGGGAAACTCGGGTGTCCCCCTTCCTCTGTTTTTTTCAAAAAGGGACATCCTATGAAAAAGATATTTTTATCTATTCTACTGGCTGTCTTCCTCCTCTCGGCTGCCGGGATGTCTTATTCCCAGACAGCTATGGGCACAACGTATCAAACCACCTTGACTCTCGCTGACACCGAATATTCTGTCTCGCTTGGTCGGGGAGTTAAAGGGTTTTCGATACAATGTCAATCCGCCAATGATGTAAGGGTTTCCTTTGCGTCTGGAGGGACCGTCAGTTCTTATTGGACCATAAAATCAGGGGGTATTTATTATTCTCCGTCTATCACAACTTCTTCGGTTGTATATCTTCGTTGCTTCTCCGCCGCCGGGGTTGTTGTAGAAATCGAATATTGGAAATAATAATATGCTCGAACATGACCACAACACTATCGGTTGGATTGTTGCCGGGATACTCGGTATTTTTAATATAATAACTGGATTTATTATAATTCCGGTTAAGTCCAAGGTTAATGCAACGGAGCAGAGGTTGAACGCCTGCAAAATAAGTGCCGGGGAGAGACTGGGAAAGATGGAAGGAAAAATATATCATTACGAAGCTGAATCCAAACGC
>Ga0307992_1002163_pt1 | contig 11312 bp, 5 predicted proteins | sample EllFjometagen133_FD_203162 | JGI IMG/M metagenome (GOLD analysis project Ga0307992, IMG submission 203162) | Marine microbial communities from Ellis Fjord, Antarctic Ocean - #133 | ecosystem: Environmental > Aquatic > Marine > Unclassified | place: Southern Ocean | collected 2014-10-08
TCTAACTTTAAAAAATTTGATTGGCTTTTGTTCGGTTTTGTAATAGTTCTCGCTTGTATAAGTTTAGTGGCGCTTGCGAGTATAGATTCTTTTTATTTTTCCCGCCAAGTTATTTGGTATGGGATTGCTTTTTTGTTGATTATTTTTGGGAGTCAAATAAAATGGCACTGGCTTATTACTCAGGGTTGGTTTTGCCGTGGTTTTTATTGGTTGTCGGTAGCGTTGCTTATTGTGCCTTTTATCCAACCTGGATTAATTCGGAAAACCGATTCTTGGATTGTACTGGGTAATCTTCAGTTTGAACCGGTAGAGCTTCTTAAAATTAGCCTTATTATTATCTTGGCAAGTTTTTTTTCAAGAAAATATCTGGCGGCTTGGCAAAGCAAGCATATTTTTACTTCTCTTCTCTATACCCTTGTCCCGGCAGGTATTGTGATTTACCAACCGGATATGGGCTCGGCAATTGTAATTATAGGTATTTGGTTGGGATTTCTTCTTATGAGCGGGATAAACAAAAAAAGGTTTTTCGTGGGGCTTTTTTTAATTCTATTAATTCTTGTTCTTATGTGGACTAGTATTTTAAGACCGTATCAGAAAGAAAGAATTTTAGGATTTGTTTCACCTGAAGTTGACCCGTTAGGCGTTAATTACAACGTAATTCAGTCAAAGATTGCGATTGGATCGGCTGGTTTTTTCGGAAAAGGATTCAAGAACGGAACTCAGGTGCAATTTGATTTTTTACCTGAAGCTCACACTGATTTTCTTTTCGCGGCTTTCGTTGAAGAATGGGGGTTTTTGGGAGGCCTGGTTTTAATGTTGACATATTTAGGACTTGTCTTTAGAATAATAACCATAGGATTAAATTTAAGACGAAATGACCTGAAGTTTATAGTTCTGGGGGCCGGGCTGGTTTTTTTAATACATTTCTTTGTAAATATCGGTTCAAATCTTGGAATTATCCCGGTTATTGGAATTGGTTTACCATTTGTAAGTTATGGGGGGTCTAGCTTGTTGACATCAGCATTATTGCTTGCTATGATAGAACGCATTAAGATTGAATCATCGTATTAAAACACTACAAAGTATGTAGTTGGTTTAATGTGTTTTTTATCACAAGGAAGGCGAAGAAAACAAATACGAAGTATTTGTTTTGCGAGCCAACGCAGGGACAAGTTCTACTTATCACAAGGAAGGCGAAGAAAACAAATACGAAGTATTTGTTTTGCGAGCCAACGCAGGGACAAGTTCTACTTTAAAGTCGATAAATTCAATAATTTGACACTCCAGTATAATTTAAACGGGATATGCTAAATACGCGCTTTATGGTCGCGTTAGGAATGGTTATTATATTACTTATTGGTCTGGGGTGTTTTTTTTATGGTCTCCAGCCCATATTAACAGAGAGTGTGCCGGTGGAGTTTAAAATAGCAAAAAGTGAAAGTTTTCGGAGCATTGGCGCCCGATTATCACAACAGTCGCTTATTAGGTCGATAGGCGTTTTTAAATTATATTCCCTTTTGGTTGGCCGGGCAGGAAAATTTCAACCGGGAATTTACGAGATTAGTTCAGAAATGAGCGTGCCGAGTATTGTTGGGAAATTGACGGTTGGCGGGGCTAATGAAATAAGAGTAACAATTCCGGAAGGGTTAACAGTTAAAGATATTGATACCCTTCTTGTAGAGACCGGAGTATTTAAAGAAGCTCAAATTAAGAACTATGCCATTAATTCCTTAAGCGAGAAATATCCATTTTTAAAACAGATGAATTCGCTTGAGGGATTTCTTTTTCCGGACACATACCGTTTTGATATTGATTCTGAACCAAAGGAGGTTGTGGAGATAATACTTGAGCGTTTCAAAGAAAAAGTTTGGGAAAGGTTAGAGGACCGAGATAACTGGTACGATGACTTAATTTTAGCATCATTTTTAGAGAAAGAAGTGCCAGAATATGAGGATAGGCGGTTGGTGGCTGGACTTCTTTTAAAAAGACTAGGTGCAAGCGTGCCTCTTCAAATTGATTCTACGATATTGTATGCCAAGTGCCAAGGAAGGTTTCTAAGTTGCGATAAGGAGAAACTTAAGGTGGTTAGGAATGATTTAGACCAAATAATTTCTCCATATAACACGTATAAGAGAATGGGTTGGACTCCGACGCCGATTTCTAATCCCGGAGTGGAAGCTGTTCGAGCGGCGATAAATCCAGAACCCAGTCCTTATTGGTATTATCTCTCGGCTAAAGATTCTGGGGAAACAGTGTTTTCAAAAACTCTTGAGCAGCATAACATTAATCGCTTTAAATACCTGAATTAGTAAAAGGTTCGCTTCGCTCACGAATTAGGAATTAAGAATAATGAATAAAGAATTAAGAATTAAGAAGTTAGGAGATTAGGAAACTAATCATCTATAATCTACTCGCACAAGTGGGGTTGTAGCGTAGTGAGAACACAACTGCTTGTGTTCGAACAGCGGAGACGGGCTGAGTTATATGCGAAGCATAGCGAAGCCCAGGGCAAGAAAGATTGAAAACTTGTTTTCCATCTTTTCCGAATGCCATGCGAGCAAGCTTTGCTTATTATCTATTATCTATAACCTAATTTATGCCCAGTGAAACTTCGCTACCGCGCCTAACGGCACGAAAAACAAAAGAATTAGTAGCATAGTTTCACCGGGTTCACCCAGTGAAATTACGTTGATATCTTACGATAAGCAAAGCTTGTCCCTGCGTTGGCTCGGAAAATAAATACAAGCATTTATTTTCCTCACCTTCCTTGTGATAAGAGATGAGGCGTAATAATAGTTTGGGTTTAGGTATAAAGCGAGAATTAAAATAAAAGGTCAATTAATTTATTAAATCAACGAAATTTCTACTGGGATGGCGGTACCAAAGGCAAAAATATTTTCTTCGTATAAAGAACCAAGTTATATTCAACCTCACTTTGCGGAGATTCAATTCAATTCTTTTAATTGGTTTTTGAAAAAAGGTTTTCAGGAACTTTTAGATGAAATTTCTCCGATTGTTGACCACATTGGAGAGGAATTTGAGCTTCATTTTCTAAATTACAAATTTGATAAGCCTAAATATACCGAAGTCCAAGCTCGCGCTAAAAACCGGAATTATGAAGTTGCTCTACGGGCTAATGTAAAATTAGTAGATAAGAAAAATAATAGTAATATTACCCAGGAAGTGTATTTGGGTGATTTTCCGATAATGACCAGTCGAGGAACGTTTATTGTGAATGGGGTGGAACGGGTGATTATTTCTCAACTTATTCGTTCTCCAGGAGTTTATTACAGCGCTAGTATGATTCAAGGCAGGAAGCAATTTGGAGCCAAAGTTATTCCTAACCGTGGTTCTTGGCTGGAGATTGAAACAGCGAGAGATGGAACAATTGGAGTAAAAATTGATAGGAAGCGAAAGACACCGATAACCCAGCTTTTCCGAACTTTTGGGCTGGAGACCAACGAAGAGATTTTAGAAATATTTAAGGATGTTGATGAAGGGGATATAAAGTATATTGAAAAGACTTTGAATAAGGATTCGGCAAAAACGGTTAATGAATCTTATACTGAATTGTACAAAATTCTTCGGCCGGGAGATGTAGCAAACGTAGAAAATGCCAAATCTTTAATTGATCCAATTTTTAAACGCGAAGACCGCTATGATTTAAGTGAAGCAGGACGGTATAAAATAAACCAGCGGCTAGAGATTAATAATAAAGGAGGCTTATTAATCAAGGACGATCTTATTGAAATAATAAAAGAGATAATTCGCTTGAATAACAATCCCGAAGCAAAACAGGACGACATAGATCATTTAGGTAATCGGCGAGTTCGATCTGTTGGAGAATTGATTCAATCTCGGCTGCGAATTGGATTTGCAAGACTTCGGCGGGCAGTTCAGGATAAAATGTCAACTTTGGATAGAGATAATCTTCAGCCGGCCCAGCTTATAAATTATAAAATTCTCACTTCAGTTGTTAATAGTTTTATGTTCTCGTCTCAGCTTTCTCAGTTTATGGACCAATCAAACCCGCTTTCGGAACTTGAACACAAACGGCGGCTTTCAGCGTTAGGTCCAGGAGGTCTTACTCGTGAACGCGCCGGACTTGATATTCGAGATGTCCATACTTCTTACTACGGGCGGATTTGTCCAATTCAAACTCCTGAAGGCGCTAATATTGGATTGGTAAATTATTTAGCTAGCTTTGCCAGATTGAATGACCTCGGTTTTATTGAAACTCCATATTTTAAAGTAGAAAAAGGGAAGATTACTAAGAAAGTAGTTTGGATGGATGCTTTTGAGGAGCGGAAATATAATATTTCTCAAGCTGATTTAGAATTAAGCAAGGAAGGGAATATTAAGGGTAAAGAAGTAGCAGCTCGAATTGGAGGTAGAGCCGGCAAGTGTAAACAAGAGGAGATAGATTATATTGATGTTTCTCCGAACCAGCTTATCAGTGTTTCAACCTCCCTTATTCCATTTTTAGAACACGATGACGCCAATCGGGCTTTAATGGGTTCAAATATGCAACGTCAAGCAGTACCTTTAATAATACCCCAAGCGCCGCTTGTCGGGACCGGCTTAGAAGAGAAAACCGTTTTTGATTCCGGATTAGCTGTTTTCGCAGAAGAACCCGGTGTGGTTCGTAAAAGCGATGGTGAGAAAATTATTATAGAAAACAAGTTAAGCAAGAAGGAATACCCACTTATTAAGTTTCGGCGTTCAAATGATTCAACCTGTATTTCTCAACGGCCGGTTGTTAAACCTGGTGATGAAATTAAAAAGAATCAACTTTTAGCCGATGGACCTTCAACTGATAGCGGGATATTGGCCTTGGGCCAAAACTTACTGGTGGCGTTTTTACCTTGGGAAGGAGCCAACTTTGAAGACGCCATTTTGGTTTCGAAACGAGTAACTGAAGAAGGCAGTTTTAATTCTATAAATATTGAGACATATACCTGCTCAGTTCGGAATACAAAACTTGGACCGGAAGTTACAACTCCTGATATTCCGAATGTAGCCGAGGATAAACTACGAAACCTTGATGGGGAGGGAATAATTAGGATTGGAGCCGAAGTTCAGGCTAATGATATTTTAGTAGGTAAGATTTCTCCAAAAGGTGAGTCAGAATTAACACCTGAGGAACGGTTGCTTCGAGCGATTTTTGGAGAGAAAGCTCGAGATATTAAGGATACCTCTCTTACTCTTCCTCATGCTAAACGAGGACGGATAATTGGAATCAAGATATTTTCTCAAGAAAAAGAGGATAAAATGGAACCTGGCATTATTAAAAAGATCCAGGTGGAAGTGGCACAAGTTCGGAAAATTAAGGCCGGAGATAAATTATCCGGGCGACATGGTAATAAAGGAGTGATTTCCCAAATCCGGCCGGTGGAAGATATGCCTTTTCTAGAAGACGGAACGCCGATTGATATTATTTTGAACCCGCTTGGAGTAATTTCAAGAATGAATATTGGTCAGGTTTTAGAAACACATCTTGGACTTGCGGCTAAAAAGAATGGCTATCGAGCGATAGTTCCAAACTTTGTAGGAGGTGATCAAAAAGAAATTCAGGAGGAGCTTAGAAAGGCCGGATTGCCGGAAACCGGCCAGGTTGAACTTTATAATGGTCTTACCGGCGAGAAGTTTCGAAAACCAATTACGATTGGTTACATTTATATGTTGAAACTTCATCACTTGGTGGAAGATAAAATTCATATGCGTTCAACCGGACCATATTCTCTTGTTACTCAGCAGCCATTAGGTGGTAAAGCTCAGCTTGGCGGTCAACGGTTTGGCGAGATGGAGGTTTGGGCTCTTGAAGGGTATGGAGCAGCTCATTCTCTTCAAGAAATGCTTACTATTAAATCTGATGACGTTTTGGGTCGATCGGCAGCTTTTGAATCAATTATCAGAGGACGGCGGATTAAGAAACCAACTGTTCCGGCGTCGTTTAATGTATTAGTTAATGAAATAAAATCATTAGGTCTTGACGTTGATTATGGTAGTGAAAATAATGTTAATAAAAGTTTTGAAGAAGAAATAGATGATGAGTAATCCCGATGCGTTCGAAATTTTAATTTCGTTCCGCATCGAGGATCCTCGATTTTATTTCAAAATCAAAGATTTTGATAAAATCGGGAGAAGTAGCAAATAGTAATGAGCTATAAATCACTAAACCATAAATTATTTAAAAGAACATGTCTAACAATCTGAGAAATATAAAGGATATAGATTATATTACAATCAATATTGCTTCACCGGAGAAAATCCTTTCCTGGTCTCATGGAGAAGTGATTAAGCCTGAAACCCTAAATTATCGCACTCAGCGTCCGGAAAAAGATGGGCTTTTTTCAGAAAGAATTTTTGGGCCAACTAAAGATTATGAATGTTATTGCGGAAAGTATAAGAAAGCTAGGTATAAAGGAGTGATTTGCGAGCGTTGCGGTGTTGAGGTAACCCGATCAAGTGTTCGTCGGGAACGGATGGGGCATATTAAATTGGCAACGCCGGTGGTTAATATTTGGTTTTTCCGAGCGATTCCTTCAAAAATCGGGACTCTTCTTGGTATTTCAGTATCGAAATTGGAGCGGGTTGTGTATTACGCTGATTATATTGTAACCGGAGTTAATGAAGCAAATCGGAAACAAGCCCTTAATTTAATTAAGGAGGAATACAAGATATTAAAATCAAAAGAGGAAAACAAGGAAAAACTTGAGGAATCTAAAAATAGGAGCGAGAGTATTTTAAAAAATCTTCATAAAGGCATGATTATCTCCGAAGACGAATATCTGTTTTTTGCCCGTCGATTCGGAGATGTTTTTGAGGCCGGTCGAGGAGGCGAGGCAATTTTAGAAATATTAAAGTCGCTTGATCTTAAAAAATTGGTCGGAGACCTTAAAGCTGAAACTAAAAGTACTCAGGATTCCAGCCGGCGACGAAAAATTTTTGAGCGGCTGAAACTTACCAGAGCTTTCATTAAGTCTGGTAATAAGCCGGAGTGGATGATTATGACCATAGTTCCTATTTTGCCGCCTGAGCTTCGTCCAATGATCGCATTAGATGGCGGTCGGTTTGCAACAGCGGATTTAAATGATCTTTATCGCCGGGTAATTAATCGGAATAATCGTTTAAAAAGACTTATAGAGCTTAAGTCTCCGGATGTGATTCTTACAAACGAGAAACGAATGCTCCAAGAAGCAGTTGACGCTTTAATTGATAATACTAAACGGCTAAACAGACAGGGAACGTTTTCGAAGCGCCGGCCGCTTAAATCTTTAGCTGAAATGCTAAAAGGAAAACAGGGGCGGTTTCGTCAGAATCTTCTTGGGAAACGGGTTGATTATTCCGGCCGGTCGGTGATTGTAGTTGGTTCGAAATTAAATCTTGACCAATGTGGTTTACCGAAAAATCTGGCTTTGGAAATCTTTAGACCGTTCGTTATTAATAGACTTATCGGACAAGGTTTAGCTTATAATATTAAACAGGCTAATCGGTTAATTGAGCAGGGATTGTCGGAAGTCTGGGCAATCTTGGAAGACGTTATTAAAGACAAGATGGTGCTTTTAAATAGAGCTCCAACTTTGCATCGGTTGGGAATCCAAGCTTTTAAGCCGGTTCTGATTGAGGACCTGGTAATTCAACTTCACCCATTAACTTGTTCAGCTTTTAATGCTGACTTTGATGGGGACCAAATGGCGGTTCATTTACCTCTAACCGAGGAAGCTCAGTATGAATGCCGAGAATTAATGAATGCCAAAAATAATCTTTTAGCGCCGGCAAATGGGGAACCGATTGTTTATCCAACCCAAGACATGGTTTTGGGTTGTTACTATCTTACTCGCATTGAAGAAGGAGCTAAAGGCGAGGGTAAGCGATTCTCTGACTATGTTGAAATAACTCATGCTTTTGAACAAGGAAGTATTGACATTTCATCTAAAATTAAAGTACCGGTTGACGGGAAATTAATTGAGACTACATACGGCCGAATGATATTCAATGCATTATTACCGAAAGATTTTCAATATATGAACAAGGAATTTACCAAGAAAAGTCTGAAAAGTGTTTTTGCTAAAATAATCAAAACTTGCGGAATTAAAGAATCTCATGAATATCTTGACAAAATTAAAAATCTTGGTTTCAAATATTCAACCCAGTCGGCGATTTCAATAGGGATGGCTGATATTGAAGTTCCAAAAGATAAGAAAGTAGTTTTAAAAGAAGCCGAAGAAAAAGTGAATAAAATAGAAAAACAATATAAAGAAGGCCTTTTATCTAATGAGGAGCGGGAAGAGCATGTAGTTGAAACTTGGACTGAGGCTAAAGATAAAATTGGGGATTTGGTAAAAAAAACACTCGGGAAGAATAATTCCGTAAATTTCATTATTACTTCCAGAGCCCGAGGAAGTTGGGCCCAATCTAATCAGATAATGGGAATGCGAGGATTAGTGGTTAACCCTCGGGGAAGAATAATTGAATTACCGGTCAAGCTTTCATATAAGGAAGGTTTATCAACTTTAGAATTCTTCATTTCTACTCATGGAGCCCGAAAGGGTACGGCTGATACCGCTTTAAAAACGGCTACGGCCGGGTATCTTACCCGACGTTTAGTTGACGTGGTTCAAGATATTATTATTTGGGAAAAAGATTGTGGAACAAAAAGGGGAATTGAAATTGTGCGCGCGGAGGGTGAGGAGTATGGTTATGAATTTGCCGACCGATTATATTCACGAACCTTACTTCAGGATTTAAAAGATGGCCGAAAGAAATTAGCCAATGCCGGAGATATTATTGACCGGGAGTTGGCTTGGAAAATTCAGAAATCCGGAATAAACAAGGTCAAGGTTCGGTCACCATTGACATGTAATAGCCCATGGGGAATTTGTTCCAAATGTTATGGTTTGGATCTTTCTAAAGGAGAATTAATTAAGGAGGGTGAAGCCGTGGGTATTATCGCAGCCCAGTCAATCGGGGAACCGGGGACTCAACTTACCTTGCGCACTTTTCATATCGGAGGCTTGGCCGGAGTGGATATTACTCATGGTTTACCAAGAGTGGAAGAAATGTTTGAAGCTCGGAAACCGAAAGGTAAAGCGGTAATGAGCAAGTTTGATGGTCAAGTAACCGAAATTGAAGAAAAGGGCAATATTTGGGTGGTTAAAATTAGCAAAACAGACAAGAAGAAATCAAGTGTTGAGTATACTGTATCTCGGGGAATAAAGCTTTACGTTAATAAAGGAGACAATATTAAAAAGGGACAGTTGATTTCAGAAGGTCCGATTGACCCGCAAGAAATGTTAAAGTATCAGGGTATTGATAAATTACAGCACTATATCGTAAATGAAGTTCAAAAGGTTTATGTGCCTGAAGGGGCGGCAATAAATGATAAGCATATTGAGCTTATTATCCGTCAGATGTTTTCAAAATATACAATTACGGATTCGGGTGATTCCAGCTTCTCTCCGGGTGCGTTAGTTGATAAATATCGTTTAAAGGAGGAGAATAAAAGAGTTCGAGATGCTGGTGGAGAAATTGCTAAAGCCAGACAGGAAGTTTTAGGTATTACTAAGGTGGCTTTAAATACAGAAAGCTTTCTCTCCGCAGCTTCATTTCAGGAGACTAGTCGAGTGTTGGTGAATGCCGCGGTAGAGGGCAAAAAAGATATTTTAAGAGGTCTCAAAGAAAATGTAATTATTGGAAAACTTATTCCAGCCGGCACCGGTTGGCGAGGATTACCGAAAGATGTGATTGAAGAGGCTTGGCAAAAGAGACAGGAAGTTGAGGGTGGAGAAAAAGAGGAGTAGAATAATTTATAAACTAAAACATGAATGATGAGAAAAAAATATATGATTTAACAGTCCTTCTTAAAAAAGAAGATCAGTCGCTAGTTGAAAAATTAATTAAGAAACATAGCGGAGAGAATCTTTTTGATATTCAGCCTTTTACCAAAGTTAATTTAGCGTATCCAATCAAGGGTGAAAACCAAGCTTTTATGGCCGCAATTGGTTTTTCAATGGAACCTCTTGCGGTAGTGGAGTTTGAACATGAACTTCGGACTGACAGCCAGATTTTTCGTTATTTACTTCTTAAAAAATCAAAAACCAAAGTTGTGGATAGAAAAATTACTTCTCCACCAGCCGGTGGAAATAAATACTTGAGTAAAACTGGCCGACGGGTTTCACAAGATGAGCGCCCGGGAGGTGAGAAAAAGTATAAGGATAATAAAAGCGAGTTATTTACTAGCAATGAGGCATTAGAGCGGAAGATTAAGGAAATTAGTGAGTAGTCCCGATGCGTTCGAAATTTTAATTTCGTTCCGCATCGAGGATCCTCGATTTTATTTCAAAATCAAAGATTTTGATAAAATCGGGATAAGTAGTTGTAAAATGGATTTAATATGGTTTATAGTTATTTAAAGGTCATAAACGGAGATATTAATATATTAAGACTATGAATTTTAACAAAGTAATTATTGTTGGCAGAATGACAGCTGATCCGGAACTTCGAACGGTTTCATCAGGTAACTCAGTAACAAGTTTTGGGGTGGCTACCAATCGATATTGGGTTAATAAACAAGGAGAACGTCAAGAGGGAACTGAGTTTCACAATGTAGTTGTTTGGGGTAAGCAAGCTGAGATAGTAAATCAATTTCTCAAAAAAGGCTCCCTAATCTTAATTGAAGGTAGATTACAAACCAGAGATTGGGAGGGTCGGGATGGTCAGAAAAGGCGAACAACTGAAATTGTGGCCCAGAGAGTTCAATTTGGACCGAGAAGTTCAGGAACCAGCAGTTCTTTTTCAGGAGACACTCAGAGAAGTTCCAAAGGTAGTGAAAGTGATAAGAAAAAGTCGGACGAGAAAATACCGGAGATTAACATTGACGATTTAGGTGAGAATGAAGAGGGGATAAAGAGCGAAGATATCCCGTTTTAGAAAGTAAGTAGTCCCGATGCGTTCGAAATTTTAATTTCGTTCCGCATCGAGGATCCTCGATTTTATTTCAAAATCAAAGATTTTGATAAAATCGGGATATGTAGTGAGTAATGAAGAGGGTGCGGCTAATTGCTGACACTCTTGGGGAAATTCGTAAAGTTTTATAAAAATGGCAAAAAAGAATCAAAAACAATGCATGTTTTGTTCTAAGAATATCCAGAAAGTTGATTTCAGGGATATTAGTGTTTTGAAACGTTACATTTCATCACAGAACAAGATTATTGACCCAGTTCATACAGGAGTGTGTTCAAGACACCAGAGGCAATTAGCTAGAGCGATCAAGCAAGCAAGACGGATGGCGCTTTTACCTTTTTGATGAA
>Ga0307992_1002164_pt1 | contig 11311 bp, 4 predicted proteins | sample EllFjometagen133_FD_203162 | JGI IMG/M metagenome (GOLD analysis project Ga0307992, IMG submission 203162) | Marine microbial communities from Ellis Fjord, Antarctic Ocean - #133 | ecosystem: Environmental > Aquatic > Marine > Unclassified | place: Southern Ocean | collected 2014-10-08
AAACTTTTATTACGTGTAGAAAAGAATAAAGTACCTGATACGCAAAGGGTTATAAAGAAGCAGGAAATTGATAAAGCAACAAAGCAGATTCTCCAAAGTTTTGACGGCGAATTGTTATAATTAGTTGACAAACGTTTATTATTGGTATAAATTTGCATGATTAATAAATAATCATTTTTAGGATAAGAAATACGAAATAATTGTTATTCAATATTATTCAGTAAACATCAAGGAGTTGTTATATGAGGCTAAAATGGATATTAGTAGGTCTCTTGTTCACTATGGGTATATCTTTTGCCGGTACAACCGGGAAAATATCCGGATATGTTTATGACTCAGCAACAGGAGCACCTTTACCCGGAGCAAACGTACTGATCCGAAACACTTCATTGGGTGCAGCATCAAATGCTGATGGATTTTTTGTTATTCTTAACATTTCTCCCGGTGTACAAGATGTTATGGCGACGTATATTGGTTATGCAACAGTTCAGCAAACCGGTGTATTGGTAAATATTGATCTAACGACACCACTGGACTTCAATTTACAGGTTGAAGCTTATAAAGGTGAAGAGATCATCGTTACAGCAGAACGTAAACCGGTTCAGGTTGATATTGCTTCAAGCCAAGTGAATATCAGTAAAGATGAGATCAAAGATTTGCCGGCAACAAGCGTTGGCGATGTTGTTGGTATGGAAGCCGGTATGAGCGGATTATCGGTTCGTCAGGGTGATCTTGATGAAACGACACTGCTTGTTGATGGTTTAGCTATGAAAGATAGCCGAACCGGAAATCCTATTTCAACTATATCTTTATCATCTATTGAAGAGATCATGGTTCAATCGGGTGGATTCAGTGCTGAATATAGTGATTTGCAGTCCGGTATGGTCAGTATTGTCACTAAAGAAGGAAGTGCTGAAGAGTATAATTTAAACGTTAATGTAAAATATAGTCCCTTCGCACCAAAGAATTCTGCCTTCACGGATATCAGTGGAAATGAAGTTTCTTCCATGTATGATGAAAACGCAGTATTTCTCCGTCCTTATCTTGACGACGATGTGTGTTGGGTAGGTACAGAAAACGGAACTTGGGATCTTATAACCCAGGGTGAATATCCTGGCTTTGCCGGCTGGAATGTCGTTAGTCAGAGTTTAATGAATGACGATAATCCCGATAATGACCTTACACCTGAAGCCTTACAAAAACAGTTTAAATATTTGGTACGTCGAGGCGATGACTTCTATAAACAGTTGATCCCCGATTATAATTTTGATGTCGGTTTAAGCGGACCTGTTCCTTTTGTGTCAAAACAACTTGGGAATTTAAGATTCTATACTACTTTTGTTGCAAATCAAACTGCATACTTGCAGCCTTTGGCAACAGATAAATATAATGATTGGACATGGACAGGCAAAGTTACAGCAGATATAACGCCTAAAATGAAACTTACCTTATTCAGCATGCAAAATAAATATTCAGGTACCGCAACCAGCTTGTCAGGTACGCCGGGTGTTTACGGCAATGGTTCTGGAGCAATAAGCGGCGGTTGGTCAATGTCACGTTTATTTTACCCAAACTATTACGGATTGACCCAACGTTACAACCAAATGTATGCAGCAACATTAAAGAATATTGTGAATCCAAAAACTTTCTGGGAAGGAAGTGTCGAATATTCATCGACAGCTTATAACAGTCATCCGGCTGAAGCTCGCGATACGACAGCCCAAGATATTTTTGCGGGTGTTGACGGTGTTAATCTTTTTATGGATGAAAAACCCTATGGTTTTTGGACGGTGAATGATGTTACATACGCAAGTACGAACTTCTTTACCGGTTATGTACAGTGGCCTTACGATAGTACTAAGACCTCTCATTTAGGGGCTAAATATGATATTAAATCACAGATCAACGATAGAAATGAGGTAAAGGGCGGTGTTCAGTTCCAGACATGGAATTACAGCATGAATTACGGCTCTTATCGTTCATTGTCTGCTTCAGCCGCTACCAATACGCTCTGGGAACAAAACCCTTTCCAATTGGATGCCTATATTACGGATAAAATTGAATATGAAGGTTTTGTTGCTCAAGTAGGTCTTCGCGGCGAATACTGGGATCCGAATTGTATGTGGTACGATATGGATTCATTACAATGGAGTGAAGAATTCACAAGTGATCTATATAAACCTTATGCTTTAGATGATTCTCTTGAAGCGTCTACTTTCCCCAGAAGAAAAGCGAAAGGTCAGTTCCATCTCATGCCGCGTATCGGTATTTCGCATCCTATTACCGAATCATCGAAGTTATATTTTAACTATGGTCACATGTACCAGAAAATGGATCCCGATTATTATTTCCAGATGCGCCGTAGAAATGATTATCGCTTATCATGGATAGGTAACCCTGAATTAGCTTTTGAAAAGACCATTTCCTATGAATTGGGTTTTGATCAGGCCCTCGGTAAACAATATTTGATCCACGTTGCGGCTTATTATAAAGATAAGAACGATCAGGCAACAACGACTACCTATCGCAGTGTAGCCGGAGTAAACTATACCGTCAGTGACGACAGATATTATCAAGATATTCGCGGATTGGAAGTTACATTGAAGAAACGTCAGGGTGAGTGGTTCCGCGGATTTGTCAATTTAAATTACAGTTCATACAGTACCGGAACATTTTCATGGCCCTCTGTTTATGAAAATGAAGGGTCAGAAGCATATCTTGATATGATCCAGAACACTGAGAGTAAAAAACAATCAAAAAGTGTTCCTCATCCTTCAATGAAAACGAATCTTGTATTCCGCACCCCGGCAAGTTATGGGAATTTACTGGGTAATTGGAGTTTATCTGTTCGTGGCAGTTGGTATGATGCCGGTTACTATATAAGTCGAACAAGAGGATTTTATTCAAATATTATTGAGGTCAGGGATTCATGGTATTGTGATGTCAAGATATTTAAACCATTCAAATTTAAAAACCTGAATGTATCCTTTGTTATGGAAATTGATAATATATTCAATCTTAAAAGATTGAGTCTTGCCGGGCAGGCTCTGGGTTCATCCTATGCTCTTATTGACAACTATCAGTTCGATCATTATTTTGAATCATTGCATTTCCCGACAGCTGCTTATGAAGAAACGGACCAAAGTCACCTGTCTCCGGTATATTATCCTGAAGGAACGGAAGGAAATGCAGATAAATATCTTGATTATCGCCCATCCGGTGTTGATTATCAACCGATGACTTTTGCTACTAACCTAACACAGGTGACTGATCCTTTGATAATATACTATGTTGAAGAGACCGGATTGTGGTCCCGAGTTGTTGAAGGTAGTGTTGTTCAGGTTCCCGATAACGAGATCACCAACATTATTGAAACCGATGCATATATTGACAATCCAGCGAATACACCTTATTTATTTATGAATCCTCGCGATATATATGTTGGCTTGCAATTTTCAATTGACCTATAATAAAAAGAGAGCATGAAATGAAAAAAACAGCTTTACAAAAAATATTACTCATCATAATGATCATGTCACTTGCTGTAGTGTCCAATGGCGCTACCCGATACAAGTGGATTACGATCGGCTCTTTGCAAAATTTCTTCTACGATACCGGTACTGAGCGCGAAGAGGTTGTTTATGGACAGCAACAATGGGGCTATACCTGGGACTCTTTTTACCATGATCAGGATATGCAGGCAGCAAAGGGTATGTGGATCGGAGCGAGAAATTTCTATGACCCGGTTCAAAGCAAAGAATATTCATATAAAATTGCACATAATGGTCCAAGAGCAGTGACTGATGTTGAAATACGCGAATATATACCTCAGGAAATGAAATTGGTAGCGCGTTATGCTCATCCGGATATTTTTGTCGACGACAATGAGGGTAGCGATATGATGAACGGGATCAATGCCAAAAATGACGATGTAGATGAAATTGATCCGTTGCTTAGCGCCGATAGGGTATTTGTAAATACTATTAATACTTCAGTAGGTTTAACTTTTACCCGTAAAGTCTACGCCGTGTCGCAACAGAACTATGATAATATTCTTATCAGTGAATACGAATTTGAAAATACCGGGATTTATGATCAGGATGGCAATATTTATCCCCAAGATTTGGAAGGGGTCTACTTTCACTGGCAATGGCGAGATGCCGTTTCACAGGAAGGTTGCTGGAATGGTGCTTATACCGCTTTACATCGCCATTGGATTTCAACAACTGTTCGTGAAGTCCGCTGGGGATATAGTATGATGAGCGATGTTATTGGTGAAGATCAGGATAATCCGACCACGGTTTCTGCTTATGAAGATAAAACCGGTCAGGATGCTCTAGACGATGCAGGAAACTGGATGCGAGGTTATGTTGCGTGGATGGGAAAATGGTCTAAATTTGGCTATGATAATATCGGATCTCCCAATGTCGTAGGTACCGCACATAATAGTTTGCCTGCACTTAATGACGGTCGCCTTGGTTCTCCTCAGTATAAGGGACTTGTCGTTATTCATGCCGACACATCACCTGCTGATGCCACCGATGATAGATCTCAACCGTCATCACAAACTTATATTAACTCAAATCACCCTTATACCAATACTGCCGGTATGGATCAATACGATGCTAACGGTATGTTTGAAAAGTACACCAGATATATGGCTAATGGCAATGATAACAACAGTCTGGCTGAAACCGTTTGGCAAACCCAAGGCGGTGATGCCGGAGCTTTTTCGGCCGCGACAGGTGCTGCCGGTTATTCGCAAATGCTCGCTTTTGGACCGTACACAATAGCATCCGGCGAGAAGATCAAGATCGTATGGGCTGAATGTGCAGATGGATTAAGTCACAATAAAGGTTATCAAATTGGACAACAATGGTTTAAAGCAAAATATGATGGAGAAAGTGTAACCGTGACTGATCCGGATAATCCCGCTTCTACCATGGTCATTACGGCTGCTAATTGTGACGCATGGAAAGATGCTATGGTCTATAGCGGACGCGATTCATTGATGAATACTTTTAGAAACGCAATTAACTTATATAATGGCGATTTTTATTCAACGGTTCCCGAAGCTCCCACTCCCCCTCAAAAAGTTGAGATATTCTCAACCGAAGATGGTGTTAAGATCGTTTGGGATGGCTCCTCTTCGGTCGCCGCAACCAAGTTTGAAGGATTTAAGATCTACCGGGCTTATATTGAAAAAGATTCCACTTATAGAGAAGTGATGGATTGTAATATAAGTGATGGCAACTTGGAAGATTATCGTGTGGAAAGTACCAATGAATTCGAATTTACCGATTCGGAACCTCTGCGCGGTCAAAACTACTTTTACTATATCACCGCATATGATGACGGTTCTCTGAATGAAGTTGAACCCGGTATTGCATTGGAAAGCAGTCCTTTTTATACAAGAACAAACAAAGGTGCAACGGCTAAAAGTCCTCCCGCACCAAATGAAAAAATGAACATTGATGATTATGATCTGGATAATCCTGATGATAGAAAAGATTTAATGGAATTTATTGTCAAGATTGTCCCGAATCCGATCAATGTCAGAAATGGAGAGATCCAATATATCGGCAATGTAAACAAACTATTGTTTGCCGGTGTACCTACCGGATGTAAGGTTCAGATCTTCACAGAACGTGGAGATTATGTTACCGATGTAGAAGAAGTAGAAATCGGTTATGCTTGGTACCTAACAACCGATTGGCAGCAAATCCTCGTTAGCGGAGTCTATATTGCCCGCTTAATTATGGAGGAAGACTACTACGATGTTAAGACGGGTGTCAGATTTGACATCGGTGATACAATAATTAAAAAATTTATAATTATACGATAATAAAATAAGCAGAGGTTGAAATGAAAAAAGCATTAGTTTATCTTGTCCTTGTATTGTTAGTGTTTAGCGGATGTGGCTACTTTGACAATACAATAGATTTTACGATGGAACCTTTTGATGAAGCGGCTTGCTACACAGTAGATGGTGCGCTTACATCAGCAAAAACTCTTAAGGCTAATACAGATCCATATTTTCTTGATGATAAGAATGTGGACGCCTTGGTCACTCATGCTGATGAAAATATCACGATTACAACAAAAACAAATGTAGTTCTTGTTACCGGTGATGTGGGTGCAGAAGTGAAAACCCGGGCATTTGCAGTGATTGATAATTACTATGATGACGTTACGACAATAGAACTGTATTTACACAAGACAACGGAATTTGTCGATACTCTTTTGGTCGGTCAAACTTATGATGATGTTAAGTTGACATCAGATAGCGAAACGGATATTGTAGCGTATTTCGATTCTGTTCACACAATCGGAGCTGAAAAAAACTATACTGTTACCGATGTGATGGGAAAATTTGAATTCTTTAAAGAAGTTGCACGTTTAAGTTACGGTAAAACTGGCTCTATTCCGGAATTAGAAATTCAGGAAAAACCGTTTAATGTTAAATGTGCAGCCGTTGAGGTCATGTCTTTATACAGTTACCTCAATATTGATGAAGCTGATGAGATTTCTTTTTATTATAATGATTATATGTCCATGCGTATTTGGGATTCAACAGGTACAAGAATTCCTATGTTTGACAATAATATAAATCTTGAAATGGCAGCTGAATTTGGCGGTAGAAAAGATGGCGGCTCAGGTGTCGTTCTTTCCAAATGTGTTTATAATCTTGAAGAAGGCAAATATTTCGTACGTTGGATAAGAGCTGAATCTACTAAAAACGCAAGTCAGTTTACAGCCACAAATCCTGAATCAATAACGAATTATTATCGTTTCAAAGTTGGAATATTCCCAAGTGAATACATGAAAGATTCCTTAACAGTAGATGTTGCGGAAAAACTTGCTGCTCCAACTATTATGAAAGTATTAAGATCTGCTGCTCAATGTGATTCTATTGAAGTAGAACAGCGCGATACACTTTGGCAAGCGGATGAAAAATTAGTTATAACTCATCTTATGCGTTCTGCCGATAAGATGAATGCATTACTTAATGGCTTGGATAGCATTACTTATGCTGATCTTGATAAAGGTTTACATTTAAGTTATGATCCAGAGTTGCCTCAGGGACTATTTTTCTTGGCAATTGAAGATTCTGTGGGCATTGGTTCATTAAGAATGCCTGTCGAGATCGATAGCTTAAGCATTTATGTAGATGGCGGTACATTTTCTTTGTATAAATTAAATAGAGAATATGATTCCGGTGGTAAGAAATTTAATCCATTTACAGCAAATGTAGTGGGTCTGACTTTCCGTGAAATTTTCGTTAGTCAAAACATAGACGATGTCCTTTATTTTTACAACTATGATGAAACATTATACATTGTAGCGGTTAGTTATGATGGTGATAATGACGGAATAAATATGGTAATTAAAGGCAGTTAATTCATATAAACGAAAGAATGAGGAACTCGTTATGAAAAATATAAGAATAGCACTTACGATGATCTTGTGTCTTGGTATGGGTATACTATATGCCGAAGACTATAAGAAGATCGCTCAAACAGGTTTTCAATTTCTGAGTGTCAGATCAGATGCCAGAGCAAACGGTATGGCCGGTGCGCTTAATGCAGTTGAATGCGGATCTGCAGCAATTTACTACAATCCCGCAACACTTGGTTTTATGCAAGGTACGATGGATGTGACTGCTTCCTACAATACATGGATAGCAGGAATTAAACACAATTCCTTTACAGGAGCATTCAATATTGCCAATGGTCGTTTCGGCGCCGTTGCAATTTCGGTTTCTTCGGTAGATTATGGAGAAATTGAAGGAACTGAATTTTGGGGAAATGATCAAGGTTATATTGAAACCGGCATGATCTATCCTACTGCCATGCAGGCAGGTATTGGTTACGCTAAATCACTAAGTACAAAATTCTCTGTAGGTGGACAAATTCGCTGGGTTGGCCAGGATCTTGGTAGCTCTAACGTACTTGTCGAAGATCTTCAGACAGGAACTTCAGAAGTGGTAACACGCGATCATGTCGCCAATGCACTTGCTTTCGATTTTGGTACTTACTTTAAAACAGGTTGGAAAAGCTTTGTATTCGGTATGAGCGTTAGAAACTTCTCCGGTGAAGTCATGTTCGAAGAAGAAAGTTTTCAACTTCCTTTGACCTTTACGATGGGTGTTTCAATGGATCTGCTCGATTTCGTTGAGAATGGATCAGAAAATCACTCTCTATTATTGAGTGTTGATGCTAGCCATCCAAGATCATATCCCGAATATATTGATTTAGGATTAGAGTATAAGTTTATGAATGTCTTTTTCGCACGGGTAGGTTACATGGGTAACCGCGATGAACGTGGTTTGACATTTGGATCAGGTGTTGAAGTCGCAGGAATAGCCATAGATTATTCCTATACACCATTTGGCATTTTCAATAATGCACAAAGTTTTACTCTGCGATACTCCTTCTAATCAATGAAAAATGGGTAATACTATGAATGTAAAAAAATATATAGTGGCGTTCTTGCTTATCAGTTTAACACTGTTTGCATTTGCCGCCACAACCGGAAAGATCAGCGGACGCATTCTTGATGCGAGAACTGAGCAAGCCTTAGCGGGCGCGAATGTGATCGTTGAAGGAACTTCATACGGAGCAGCGGCTGATGTTGAAGGTTATTTCACAATTTTAAATATTTCTCCCGGAACTTACACTGTTCAAGCAAGTTACGTGGGATATGCAAGACTTAGGCAAAACAATATTGTTGTTAAGATCGATTTGAATACTAAAGTTGATTTTAGCATGACTGTTGAGGCATTTGCCGGACAGGAAGTTGTTGTTACTGCGGAACGTCCGGTTGTTAGAACTGATATTTCCGGAAGTCAAACTAATATCTCCAATGATGAGATCGCCGAAATGCCCGTTAAGAGTATTTCTGAAGCGGTTGCATTACAGGCAGGTGTATCGGGCTTATCGATCCGTGGTGGTAAAACAAATGAAATGTTGTACTTGGTCGACGGTATGTCAACCAATGATCAACGTTCAAATACACCTTATACCAGTATCCCAATGTCAGCTGTACAGGAAGTACAGATACAGGTTGGTGGATTTAGTGCTGAATACGACAATGCTCGTTCAGGTGTTGTCTCTGTTGTAACAAAAAAAGGTGATAAAAAAGATTATTCTGCTACTGTTGATATACAATATGTCCCTGTTCAAGCTAAACAATTTGGAACACCATTAGGTGATCCAGACGGTTACTGGCATCGTGCTTATCTCGATGAAGAAGTATGTTGGACCGGTACAGACAATGGTGCATGGGATCTTTATACGAAAGCGCAATATCGTGGTTTTGAATCTGGATATAATGGTTTATCTGAGGAATTAATGGGTGATCCTGATCCGACTAATGATTTAACTCCTACTCAGCTGAAGAGGATCTATGAATATGAACATAATCGTCAATTGGTACACGATCAACCTGATTATATTGTAGATATGGGTTTTGGTGGTCCGGTACCCTTTACAGAGAATTTAGGTAATATGAGATTTTATGCATCTTATAGAACTAATCAGAGTGCGTATATCATGCCCTTATCTCGTAATTCATATAATGATGATGCATTTAGAGTGAATCTTACGGCAGATCTGGCCCCAAAAACAACCCTGACACTTACAGGGAATTATGGAAAGACACGTTCTGTTAGTTCTACTAGTAACAACAGTCCATCCATGGGTAGTCATTATACATCAACTTGGAGCGTAGCAAACTTGGCAACAGTATCTTATGCTGTATTTCAAAATGGTTATAATAACCCGGTTGATATAACAAGATTGGGTATGGGCTTTGAATTGAACCATCAATTCAATGAAAGATCATTTGCTAAATTATTAGTAAATAGCACTCGTACCGATTATAATATTTTTCCTCTGGATTCAATAGATGTAACGGATACTTTGAGGATGTTCAATGAAGTATTTGGAGCATACGATTTTGATATAGTAAATAATTATCCCAGTGGTTATCACCCTCACTACAGTCCTAGTTTGGTAGATGGTGCAAGAACTGACTGGGCCGGTTTTGCTCGTGATGCAAGTTACAATATTGTAACAACTGTTAAAGGTGATTATCAAAATCAATTAACACGCAATAATGAAATCAAAACAGGATTTAATTTTGTTCATACACGCAACGTTGTAGATTCATGGCTGGTTGCCCCCATGACAACATGGGAAGAATACTATAACTGGGATCAATCACCAATTCGTCTTGGAGCCTATATCCTTGATAAAATGGAATTTGAGGGTTTGGTCGTAAATGCCGGTATTCGTTATGATATGTATGACCTTAATGGTCAATGGTATGATCTAACAGAATATGACACTTTACTCAATGCTGTATATGGTTTTGCTCTTGATAGCTTAGCAAATTATAGCAATACCAAAGCACAGCACAGTATAAATCCTCGTATTGGTATTTCACATCCTATTTCAGAAAATTCAAAACTTTACTTTAACTACGGACATTTTTCATCCATGCCGACAGCAACTTATTTATACATAGTTGACCGTTATGGAGATGGTGGAAATATCCAAAGATTGGGTAACCCGGAATTACCTTTCTCGAAAACTATTATGTACGAGTTAGGTTACGAACATAGTTTCTTTGATAAATACTTGGCTAAGATCGCTGCTTTCTATAATGATACGAAAAACCAGGAAGCCTGGACTCGCTATATCAGTCTTGGAAGTGGAAAAGGTGTGACAAGTTATCGTTTAGCTGAATCTAGAGCATACCGTGATGTAAGCGGTGTGGAGTTAACATTAAAGAAAAGAGGAACATGGTTCTCAGGTTTTGTTAATTTCACTTATCAGCTTTATAGTTCCGGATCTTTCGGAAGCTATTATCAAAAAGAAGAATACTTTACAAACCCGGCTTTGAGAGAACATGATCTCAAAGATAATCCTGTTGAATATTATCCTTACCCTGCACCTTATGCCAGAGCTAATATCATTCTTAAAACTCCCCAAGACTTTTCATTTGCAGGCTTAAGTCCGATGATAACAGGGAATTGGTCCTTGAGTTTATTAGCATCTTGGAGAGATGGTGGCTACTCGAGCAGAACCTCTTATTCGAGGGTAACATTACCATCGGATAATACTATTGAATTTCCATTTGAATGGAAAGACAGTTATTATTGTGATCTAAGAGCTGCAAAAACTCTCAGAATTAATAATGCAAAAATCAGAGTTTATCTTGATATTGATAATCTCTTCAATATTAAACTCCTATCTACAACCGGTCAAACGGGTTCAATAGATTGGCAAGATGGTTATATTAATTC
>Ga0307992_1002165_pt1 | contig 11310 bp, 8 predicted proteins | sample EllFjometagen133_FD_203162 | JGI IMG/M metagenome (GOLD analysis project Ga0307992, IMG submission 203162) | Marine microbial communities from Ellis Fjord, Antarctic Ocean - #133 | ecosystem: Environmental > Aquatic > Marine > Unclassified | place: Southern Ocean | collected 2014-10-08
CGCCTTTTTTTTCGAAACTGTTTTTAATGGTTCTAACAACTCCTGTGTTGGATTTTAAAAATTTTCTTTGTTTAGGAATCAAGCCCCTTTTAGTGAAAAAACCAATATAATAAAGAATAACATCTCCTACAATATCACCGAAAATGCTCAACAAGAGAACAATGAAAACATTAAAAAATCCCATTGAAGCCATAAAAGCGGCGCCAAGCGTGACGATTGGGCCTTCTATTATCATCAATAAAAGCATCAGCGGATAGCCCCAAAAAGAAATAATTTCTAAAATTTGTTGATATTCAATTCCTAACATTTTTATTACTAATATTAATTCCAACTAACTATTACTTATAAATTTTCAAAACTTAATTAGCTGAAATTGGTATAACTAAATTTCCTTTTTATTTTATCATTTTTATTAATTTAAATAAACTCTAGATACTTTGAGGTAGAAATCCGTTGACTTTTAGCTAAATTTTTATTAAGATAGAGAATGTTATTTAATTAAGATTTTTTTGCTTTATAGTAAAGATGAAGTTTTAAATAACGGGGCATAGTATAGTGGTAGTACATACGCTTTGGGAGCGTACCGTCTGGGTTCGATTCCCGGTGCCCCGACAGAAGTTGTCTTTGATTATTTTTTTCGGCTGTAATTCAAAATATTTTAGTTAAATTTTTCAAAAATTTTCTTGAATTAGCCCGCTAGTCCTGCAAAAATTATTTGAAAAATTTATTCTAAAAATTTAGAATTTCGCTACGAAAAAATAATCAGAGACAATTTCTAAATTTTAAAAACAATTGAGAAGGACGGCTAGCTCTGTTGGTTATCTGCTTGCCGGTAGGCAGGGAGCGTGAAGCTTGTTTTATTGGGTGTATAGCTCAGTTGGTTAGAGCGTTACGTTGACATCGTAGAGGTCCGCCGTTCAAATCGGCGTACACCCACAAATAATATTTATTTTTATCTCAGCTTTTGCTGAGTTTTTTTATTTATGATATTTATTATAAACATCTTTCAGGGATTTGTTCGTCACATGGGTGTAGATTTGAGTGGTATTAATAGAGCTGTGGCCTAAAAGCGCTTGAACACTTCGAATATCAGCTCCATTTTGAAGAAGATTAGTGGCAAAACTATGGCGCATTACGTGGGGAGTGACTTTTTTAACAATCCCGGCTTCTAAGGCGCATTTTTGAATAATTCTCTGAATTGATCGCGCGGAAAGTCGTAAATCACTTTCTTTATTGGGTTCTCGGTTGTGTCGGATGAATAAGGCCATATCAGTATCAATTCTTTTTCTTAAATATTTTTTAATTAAAGCGGCTGTTTCCTGAGAAATAAAAACAATTCTTCGTTTAAAGCCTTTGCCAATTATCGAAAATTCTTTTTTTTCTAAGTTGATTTTATCTCGATCTAAACTTATTAATTCGGAAACTCGCATTCCAGAAGAAAATAAAAGTTCTAGAATAGTGTTATTTCTCAATTCCTGAAGACTTTCACCTTGAGAAGCTTTGAATAATTCAACAATTTCGTTTAATTCTAGAAATTCTATGGTACGGTCTTTGGTTTTGGAGAGTTCTAGGCGATCAGGGGAAAGTGCGGAAATTCCATTTTTAGCCATGAATTTAAGTAAATTTCTAAGAGCGATAATATAATAATTTCTAGTTTTAATAGTGATTGGATCGCCATTTTGGTCAGTTCTCTGGCTTAAATAAAGGCGAAAATCGTGAACTAATTTATCGGTTATTTGGCTTGGCTTAGCGATTTTAGACCACTTTAAAAAAAGCGATAAATAGCGATTATAATTCTCGATAGTTTTCGGAGCACAATTTTTATCGACGGTTAAATATTCTAAATATTCTTTTTTAATTTTTTCCATAAAAATAGGTTAAATTTACTTTAGTATATCCCGAGTATTCATATTATCAAAGACGAAAAATTTTTTCATTTGCCATAGCGAGCGGAAACTCTTTAACTTTATAAACTTTAGGAACTTTAAAAACTCTCCAAATTTTCATCTTTTCGACTCTCTTCTATTGACAATAAAAAGAGCTATGTTAACATTGTTTTGTTAAAAGATTGGACTTGTAGATGATAATTGTTTTTGTTTTAAACTTTTTTTCGGCTTATTTCAAAAATAATAGTTAGAAAGTCCTTGAAGTCTAACTAGTAATAAGACGGTTGGCTGATGAAAGCCTTTTATAAGAAACTTTTATTAAACAAGCTTTTCAAGAGAAAAAGAATGTTTAATAAAAGTTTCTTTGTTGGGATTTCTATAGGTTAATAGTCAATATAGGAAATTAAAGTTATTAAACGTATTTCTACTCAATTTAAAAAATACCGCAAGAATCTTGGGACAGTTTTGAGAGATGGAAAGAAATTTAAGGAATTAGCAAGGAAAATAGCTGATAAAACAAAAAGAAATGAAAAACGATTAATCCAGTTTTTAAAAAATGGACGTAATCGTAAATTTTTAGAGTTTTTTCGAAAAAACTCTGCTTTAATGGTGGTAATAATCACCGCTTTTGTTATTATGACTGGAAATTTGAATAATAATAAAGACAGACACGGATTTTTGTTTGGTTACTTAGAAAAAGAAGTTGATAATAAAGAGAAAATTATTAGTCGAGTTAAAAGTCATTCTACTCAAAATAGTTTACTGATGGCGCCTTTAGCGATGGCTGCTTCTTTGGGCGAGGATGAGGGAATTGAAGCGACGATGTTGTCTAGTGATGATGCTTCTATCAATCAACTTCAACATCAAGTACTAACTGCTTCTACTCCTCCAGATGCTGAAAAATTACTGGATGAAGGAGCTGATGTAGCCGTTTATTTAGTTAAAGAAGGAGACTCTGTCAGTGTTATTGCTGATAAATTTGGGATCACGGTTAATACTATTTTATGGGCCAATGATATTGAGAATGCAGCTTTAATTCAACCGGGAGATAAAATCTTTATTTTACCAGTAGTTGGATTAAAACATATTGTTAAAAAAAGTGATACTGTCAAAAAATTAGCCAAAGAGTATGAAGCGGACGAAAAAGAAATTATCGCTTTCAATAATTTGCCGGCCAATGGAAAAGTTGAAGAAGGAGCTGAATTGATTATTCCGGGTGGAGAAAAAGAAGAACCAGATTCATTATTTTTTCAAGAAAGAAATTATTATAGTTCAGGTGTAGCTGGTTCAGGGAGAACTCCTTCTGTTATCGACAAAAATCCAAGAGGTGGACACACTTTTCCTTATGGTCAGTGTACTTGGTTTGTGGCTCAAGATAAATATGTTCCTTGGGGAGGTAATGCTGGTACTTGGTTATATAATGCTCGAGCTTATGGCGTTAAAACTGGAAAAACTCCAAAGAAAGGTTCAATTATTGTCACCAGTGAAAGTTGGTATGGTCATGTTGGGATCGTAAAAAAGGTTCATAGTAATGGAACTATAACTATTGCGGAAATGAATTATAAGGGGTTTGGAGTGGCGAGTCAACGGACCCTAAGCGTTAAGTCCCGTGTTATCAAAGGCTACATTTACTAGTTGGTGGGGCTTATGGATTTGGCACATTTCTTTGTCAAATCCTGCGCTACTCGCTCAACGTACTTTCGTACGTTTTGCTCTTTGCTCGAATTTTCCTTGAACTGCACTCAAATCTAAAAGCCCCCGGGCTTTACTTCTCGTAAAAAACCTCTGAGAAATCAGAGGTTTTTGTTTTTCAAGCTAAAAAAGATGAATTTCTGGAATCGCATATTCAGGTGTTGTCTGATGTAAATAATTTATTTGCAATATTTAATAACCAAGCAACATTTTTATTAAGGCTGTTGCCGCTAGCATACTAATGAATAAATATAAAAAGCCGAAAAACATACTAGATTTTTTCCCTTTATAATATACTTCATACCGAACAACATCTTTCCAAAAACGATTCAATACTTTGCCGGCATTGTCAGTTATTAAAAGAATCGAGAAAGCAAAAAAAACAAACCACAAGATAATTCCTAGGGTGAAAGCAATTGTATATAAATGGAAATAGACCGCCACGACGATCAAGGCTCCGTATAATACCCCGAGCATTCCCCGCAGTGAAATAAGTAGATATTTCTTAATTAGATAAACAGATAATTTTTTAAAAGTTTGTTTTTTTTGAATTTTATTCATAGTATATTGCAAATAAATTATTTATTTCGTACAATTTGTTTTTATACGAATTTTTATATTATCATTTTATCATAAAATATTTTTGAGTTTCAATTGTTAATGCGATATTTTTGACATTTAGTTACTTGACCTTTGGATTTGATTTGGAATAGTTTGGGTTTTGAGATTTTCTAGTTTTTCCATAATTTTATCGTTTACAAATTTAACTTCATCGTCATTGAGGCGGTAGTCGTGGCCGATGGCGGGGAGAGATAGGAATAGTTTAGGTTGGTTGGCGTAGAGTTTTTTTACTTCGGCTGGTAGGACTATTTCGTCCAATTCGCCAGCGATTATAAATATAGGAACTTTGATTTTTTTAATATCGCCAAGGGCATCATATTGGTCACGGTCTAAGACACGACTAAAAGGGACTTTAAATTCAATAGTTTGTTTTCGACTAAAGGGTAAATCTCTGGTGCCTATATAGCCATTCTTTTTCCAATTAGTGCGTCTTTCTCCTATGGTCGGACCGGAAGAGGGCATAATGGCTAGAACTTGAGAAATCCTAAGATCTTTGGCAGTAAAAAGAATCGTTAGTTGGGCACCTTGGCTGTGTCCACCTAATAATATTTGTTGATAATTTTTTTCTTTAAGCATAAAATCTAAGACGTTCTTTATGTCCTTAAGATATTGAGTGATCGTGTAATCAGCAATTTCTCCTGCGCTTTCCCAAGTTCCAGTTGGATTAAATCTGACTACGGTGTAGGCTTGTTTGTTTAATCTCTTAGCTAAGTCCAAAAGACCACTATAATCTTTAGAATCCAAAAAGCCTGGGCAAAGAATCGCCAATTTGTCACCTTCGGCTTTGTGAATGGTGGCTTCTAAATTTCCTTTATTAGAAGGAATCTTGATATTTTTCATAGATTTTTCTTAATTACGTAATCAATTACGTAATCTGGTAAATAAGGTCAATTAAGGTTATTGAAAATTTGGTAGTTGGTTGTTGAATGGATATTGAAGATTGGATATTGAATATTTTATAGCACGTCTTTCCAAAACAATCTCTTTGTTTTACTAGAAGCGTCACTAGAAGCTTCTTTGGCTGGTGCTGGTTGGGGAATGTTAGTGGAATCAATTTTTAGTTTGAAAACGATGATTTGTCCGAATTGTTTTCCTATGTTTTTTTGGGTGTTATTTTTAACGCTTTTAGTAATTGAGTTATAGCCACCTTTGACGGTGTTGATTGCAAAAACTGTTTCTTGCTGATAAAGTTCTTTTTCTTTGGCGACAAAATCCCAGTCAACGTCCGGTTTTTCTTGTTCTAGTAAATATTTTAGGGGTTGTTTGTATTCAGCCTTAGTCCAAAGTAAAACGTGATTGCTTTCTGAATTTTCAATAATATAGGAAACCGCTCTTTGAAATTGACCAAGCGTGATCCCGTCGTCTTTTTGAAGAATCAAAGTTCGTTCAGTGGGAATCGCTTCGGTTTGAGAAAGTTTCATTTCAGTAAACCATTGTTTGATTCCGTATAGGTTTAAAATTAAAATAGTGGAAACAATTAAGATGGTTAGAATTAAAGCTTTTTTAGGAAATTTTTTATTTAACCAAACTAGAAATAAACCAATAATTAGAAAAGGCATTGGGAAAACCGGAACAAAATAGCGTGGACGTAAACCGTAGGAAGTGGTAATAGTTAATAAAAAGAAAAATGAAATCCAAATCGGAATCAGAAAGAGAAAATTTTTCTTAGCTTGATTTTTTTCTTTTCGATAAAAATAGATTGGTAAAAAAATTCCAATAAACATGGAAATTAAACCAAAAGTGATTGGAATCGGATCGGATTTGTTGCCAGAACGATGTTCAAATGAAGTGGTAATTAGAAAATAGGCTTTGGCTTGCTCTCGAAAATTGCGAGTTAATTTTTGACCGAAAGTTTTATCCTCTCGAGCTTTTTCGCTAAAAGCGCCTATAAAATTTTTAGAATTACTAAAATCAGTTTTTAATTCGCTTACAATCATCGGGGTGTAGGTAATGATAATTACCAAGAAGGCTATACTAAAAGAGAGTAGGATGTTTTTAGCAAAAACTTTTTTAATATTTTTAAGCAGTTTTTTGGTTTGCAATTGATAAACTTTTCTTGTTTGAGCAAGGTTCGAGGAAAAACCGAGCAACGAACGAAGTTTACTGAATTGGTAAACGGAGTAAGTCGCGGAGGTTTTGACAAAGAAACTTGCCAAATAAGAGAAGTTTAAGTGATAGAGAAAAAAGATTCCACAGATTCCGACAAGCGCAAAAAAAGCGTAGAAATGAAACTGAGAAGCCATTGAAAAACCAAAGGCCCAAAGGGCTAACCATTTTATTTGGTTTTTTAATTTTTTGCTTTGAGCAAATCTGAGCATTCCATAGAAAGTCAAAAGCATTAAAAAAGGAACGGAATTAGGATTCCAAGCAAAGCGAGAATACTGAACCACCAGGAATGAAAAGCTGTAAAGTCCAGTGATAATTAAAGAACTTTTAGTAGAAAAAAAAAGTCGGCAAAAAATAAATAATAGGGGAATAGTTAAAATCGACATTATTAAATCAAAATAAGCAAAAGCCGCCGGATCAGTAGAATTTAAAATTCTCGCTGGCAAGTATTGGAAATAATAATAAGCCGGACCCAGATGCAAATAATCCTGACCAACCTTAGTAGCCCGTGGACCAAGTAACGGTAATTCTCCTGGACCATTGTCAACCGCTTGAGCCAACAAGGCACAATCCCTCCCTTGATCCCACTTAAAAAACAACCAATCATGATGATTCCAAGTTCTCAAAAATATCGCCCCCAGCATCATCACCGCAAACATCCCCCAGAAGAGTTTATTTTTCTTCATTTTTAATAATTTATTCTTAATATAAAAATCATAACACACAGCGAATTTATTTCGAATATCTTTTCATCTTTTCAAGTTTAATCGAAGAAATACTATCAAGAAAAACAGATACTTTTTTAGTGTCATTACCATTTTCAATTTTTGAAAGCTTGAATGTTATATTTACTTCATTTTTGTTATAAGAATTTGATATTCTTATCAATAAAGAATCGCACCATTCGTCTTGATGATAATTAAAATCGGAAGAAATTTTGTAAACTAGTCTTTTGTTTATAAAAATCTCCAAAAGACTTTCCGCTTGACTTTCTGGAAATTTATATTTAAATTTTAATAGCTCTGTTTCTTCCGGTATTTTAATTTTAGTATTAACGATAGACTTATAGAGGTTGGTATCCTGAAAACGAGAGTTAGCTTCTAATTCAATAGCCTTCTCCTTTTTATTCCAAAGAATTTTCCCAGAAACTTTTTTAGGTTTTGTTAAGCTTGATAAATTTAATTTATTTTTTTGAATTAAAATTGTTTCATAAAATATTGGATCTTCAAGCTCATTAGTAATTTTTTGAGTAATAATTTTCTTTCCTCCACTGTATTTAGAGTTTTTATCATAAGCATTATATGTTTGAGGGCATGAAATTTTTATATTACCTTTATAGTCGCAGATATCAGACTTATTATTAATTTTAAATGTTTTAGGATCTGCATTTTTAATTATTGCTCCGCTTGAATTATAAACATAATTTTTATCTTTAGCGTAAGCAGGACTTAATATTTCAAATGTTTTAGAATCAGCTTTTTGAGTAAAATTAGAATATTCGGTTGAAACATTTTCCCATGGATCCTTAAGACAATAAACATAGTTTTTGTCTTTTGCATATTTTCCGTAGGACAATAATTTGAAAGTCAGCGGGTCTGCTCCTTTAAAAATTCTTGTTTCAAAATAAACATTATTTTTATCTTTTGAATATTCACCATCTTCTTGATTGATTACTTCAAATGTCTCGTTGTCAATTTTAAAGTTAATATATTCATCCTTGCTTCTTTTTTTGCCTAAATAATAAGTTTGAAAATAGGCGTTGTTTTTGTCTTTGGCTTGAAAAATACTTAAAACTTTGAAAGTTGAAGCATCGGCTTGATCAATTTTAACGCAAAATCCAGGATCTTTTTGAGTTATTCGATAAATCTCACCGTTTTTTTGACCAAAATTAGAATAAAATTCAGTAGCAACACTTTGAAAAATGGAATCTTGATAAAAAGGATTTTTAAAAATTTCTACACCCTTACAGCTTTTTTTGCTGATTTCGAACTTATGATCATTGGAAGATAGAGGAGGAAAATTGATAAATGTAATAAAATAATTACTCCGCCAATTGTTAAAAATATTTTCTTCATTTATTTTTTTAATAAATAATATTACTTATTTTCTAGAATTTAACGCAACAACGTCATTAATTAATTTATTAAACACTTCGTATGGTTTTTCAAATCGTGATGATTCCAAGTCCTCAAAAATATCGCCCCCAACATCATTACCGCAAACATCCCCCAAAAGAGTCTATTTTTTTTCATTAGTATTAAATAAAAAATTAGAATTGGGTAGGAGTTGGGCGTCTCCTACTAAAATTGATTAATAGATTGCATCAAAATTGAAATACCATTTGCTTGGATGGCCTCTCGAATTACAAGATTTTTTTACAATTCCTTTTTTAAGAATTTTGAGAAACATTAATGCTTTTTTGTCATCTGACTTTATTGAAGTCTTGTGTTTTTTGCTAAAGAATCGTTGTTCTAAATCACCCATAATGACCTCCTTTTTTAGCCCAATTCTAATTTTTTATTATTATTTAATATACAAATCATAGCACGGAGCGAATTTATTTCGAATATCTTTTTATTATGCAAGCTTAATTTGATTAATTGAAAATTAATTCATTGAAAATTTAGAAATTGATTATTGAATGAATGTTGAAGATTGGATATTGAATATTTAAAGTCATTCTTCTCGAAATTTGTATTGGATCGCCTCGGCCAGATGATTAACGTTAATATCTTCACTTCCTTCCAAATCAGCAATAGTTCGAGAAACTTTCAAAAGCTTGAAGTAAGTTCTGGGGGAGAAATGCATTTTATTAATAGCTAGTCGCAACAGTTCTTTTAAAGTTTATTTTTTAGAAATTTTAACTTAAAATAATTTGTTAAATATGATAGATGCAAATAAATCAAAGTAAAACCAAACATATAATAGATTATTTTTGAATTCAAAATTGAATAGTCTATTCTAGCTTGTATAAAATTAAAGATTACGTAGGTGAGGCATATCAGTAGACAAATCGGAAAGTAAACAAGTGCTGGTTCGTTACTTTTCGTTTTTTCTGGTGTGCTGAGATCAAATTGATTTTTAAAAAATTTAAGTACATTATAATCAAAAAAATGATAAATTATTTTTACAATAAGAATGAGCTCTATACTTATGATGAATACAAAAAATAATACTTTAGATAAAAATTCTGGCAACTTAGTGGAGTATTGATAAAAAAGACTAGAAAACGATGAACTTGGGAAAATCAAGTTTAAAATGAAAAGCAGAATATAACTAAAACTTCCAAGTAACATTAATTTTTCAATGTTCTTTATTTCAAATAGATTTTTTTCTGAACGTTTTTTTGTAAGTATTCTGAGGCCTAAAATTATAATATAACCTATAAAAATTGCTTGAGCTAAACCTGCAACAACAAAGATATTTGCAAACTTTTCTTTGTTATTATTTGCCGAGAATAAGAGAACAATAGATAGGATAAAAATTGAAAGGGAAAAAGTGCCATTAAGATATATAATAAATTTTAGTAATGAATTATACAGAAAGTATGTTGCGTGTAGAGAGGGCTTGTTTTTGTTAAGCATATTAAACTTTTTAAATTGTGAGTAATTTTTTACCTGATGAACTTTTATATTGTTATTTTACTATAAAGTCAAAAGAAGTCCCAGACATTAAGACGTTATAGTCGCAAGAATAGCCTTCGGAAAATAGTTATCGTTATCTATGTGAAATAATGATTATAAAAATTTATTAAAATTATTGAAAATTTAGAAATTGATTATTGAATGAATATTGAAGATTGGATATTGAATATTCAAAGTCATTCTTCTCTAAATTTATATTGAATAGCCTCGGCTAAATGATTAACATTGATATCCTTAGTATCTTCCAGATCAGCGATAGTTCGAGAAACTTTCAAAAGCCTGAAGTAAGTTCTGGGGGAGAAATGCATTTTATTAATTGCCAGTCGCAAGAGTTCTTTTTCGGGTTCGCCAATTGCGCAGAATTTTTTTAGTTGTTGGTTGTTCATTTCGGCGTTGGTAAAAATTCCGGAATTTTTAAATCTTTTTAGTTGAATTTCTCGGGCTTTGATTATTCTTTGACGAATGTCTTCGCTTTTTTCCGCTAAGGCTTCCTGGGTAATTTTTTCAAACTTTAAACGAGGCACTTCAATTTGTAAATCAATCCGATCTAAAATTGGACCCGATAATTTTTTCTTGTAATAACTGATTTGATTGGGAGTGCAGGTACATTCTTTTTCTGGGTCGGTGGCGTTTCCACAGGGACAAGGATTCATCGCGGCTACTAACATAAATTTAGCGGGAAAACAAAGAGTACCAGTGGCTCTAGAAATTGAAACTTCACCGTCTTCTAAAGGTTGACGGAGATTTTCAATTAAGCTTCTGGAAAATTCGGGAAATTCGTCCAGGAATAAAACACCCCGATTGGCCAGCGAAATTTCTCCGGGTCTAGGAAAACTTCCACCACCAACTAGCGCTACGGCGGAAGCACTGTGATGAGGGCTCCTGAAAGGTCGAGCTGTAATTAAAGGTTGACGATTGTCGGTAATCCCGGCGATGGAATAAATTTTTGTCACCTCAAAAGCCTCTTCCTTAGCCATTGGTGGCATAATCGAGGGAACGGCTTTGGCTAGCATTGTTTTTCCTGATCCTGGCGGACCAGACATCAAGATGTTGTGACCGCCTGCAACTGAAATTTCCAAGGCGCGTTTGGCGTGCTCTTGACCTTTAATAAAGGAAAAATCAGAGTTTTTAAAATTATTTGAAGTATTTTCCAGGTTAATTTTTTTCTTAGTAAATTTTCGAAAACGTTTTTCTTTAAGTTGGTCAACAAAGTCTTTCAAGGTTTTAATTGGAAAGACATTTAAGTCATCGACTAAATTGGCCTCTCTGGCTATTTTTTCAGAAAGAAAAATATTTTTGATGCCATGTTCTTTTAGGGAAAGTGCAATCGGTAAAACTCCTTTGATGTCTCTTAGTCGACA
>Ga0307992_1002167_pt1 | contig 11304 bp, 9 predicted proteins | sample EllFjometagen133_FD_203162 | JGI IMG/M metagenome (GOLD analysis project Ga0307992, IMG submission 203162) | Marine microbial communities from Ellis Fjord, Antarctic Ocean - #133 | ecosystem: Environmental > Aquatic > Marine > Unclassified | place: Southern Ocean | collected 2014-10-08
GTAATACTCTTTGTTTCACTTGATTATATAAAAAAATGTTCTAAAAAAGAGATAAAACTTCAAAGTTGAAATTTATCTCTTTTTTTATACCTTAGTTTTTCAGTGGCTTCAGAACTTGTCCTTTTTTTATTTAATAAGAAATTGTATTCGACTATTAATAATATAATATATCACCTTCTACTAAAGGGTTCAAAGATATTAACTTATCCAAACAGTTTAATCAAATGTCTAGATCGATACCAATTGCTAGATTACGAGATAGAATCGTGTATTTAGCTACTAGATATGATATTGAGACAAGTATAGTAAATGAAGCATACACCTCAAAATCATCCTATATCGATAGAGATAAATTACTTAATTTAGAAGATGATATTAAAAAAACCTCTTTCAACGGTAAACGAATAAAAAGAGGTTTATATGTTAGTAAGACCGGAATATGTATTAATGCTGATTTAAATGCAGCATTAAATATTCTAAGAAAAGGTAAGCCCGATGCCTTATGGATAGGGTCTAAAGGTTTGAACACACCTCAACGGACATACTTATTTTAGTAGGTTGCGTTTGAAAGAGTAATTTTTAACAAAATTACTTATGTTCTTTGAATTTTAAAAAACTTATGAAAACTATGTCAAATAATGTAATTATATTGCATGCATTTGTTTTTAATGGTAGAATGAAGAAGAATTATTTTACAGAAGGGTTTTGATATTATGAATAAAGCAACTATCTATAATGTCGCATTACAAGCGGGTGTTTCGCTAGCGACTGTTTCTAGAACTTTGAATAATCCAGAGAAAGTTAAACTAGAAACTAGAGAAAGGGTTCTAAAAGTAATAGATGAATTAGGTTACAAACCTAATGCTTTTGCTAAAGGCTTGGCAAGTAGAAAATCAACTTCTGTAGCAATAATAGTCCCAGATATGTCAAGATCATCTGTAGCTGAAATGGTTAACGGTATTTCTGTTGAAGCAAGAAAATATCAATACTCTTTGATTTTATATGTGTTAAAAGATGAAAATTTAGACGAATCTGAAATGCTTAAAGAAGTAGTTGCTTCTCAAGCAGACGGAATTCTATATATGAACGATGAAATCAACGAAGAACAATATGCGATGCTTAACACTATTCAAGAAGATTACAAAGTGCCGATAGTTCTAGCTAACACACTATATCCATATGACAACAAATTAGTAACTGTATGTATAGATTATTTTAAAGCTGGTTATGAAATAACTCAGAGGTTAATCAACCAGGGCAGAAGAAATATTTACATGCTCACAACGGCTAGAAAATATATGGTTAACGATTTAAAAGAAGCTGGATATATCAAAGCTATGAAAGAAGCCAAATTAGAAACTAACATCGTTAGAACTAGTGGTGATATTTCGGTTAATACAATTCATTTTGATGAATTATTTAAAGATTCAGGTAAAAGAATTGATGGAGTAGTAGCCGTAAGGGATTCAATTGCAGTCTCATTTATTAATACAATGATTGAAAAGGGTAAAAAAATCCCTAAGGACATTAGTGTATACGGATTCCAAAACACAAAATCTGCATCATTATGTAGACCAAAACTATCTTGTGTAGATATTCCGATTATTGATATTGGAGCTAAAGCAATGGCTTTACTAAAACAAGAAATTGATGGAGAACACATAGAACAAAAATTCAATGTGTTACACCATGATATTATTGAACGAGGAACAACTAAATAGACGTTGATTAAGTTAGTAAAAAAATATTTATCTAAGTAGAGATCTAACGGTTGGTGAAAGTTAGAAGAAAATGTTTTTCGAATTACACTTATGAGTTTGCCAACAGGCACGGTAAATCCGTTATCTTTACAAGCGCACTCAGTGAATTAAGGTGGTACCGCGGTTATTATAATCGTCCTTTTATAGGGCGATTTTTTTTATTTTTTTAAGGAGGATTAATTATGAACTTATTTGAAGATCTTAAATGGAGAGGGTTAATGTATCAAGCTACAGACCCAACAATTGAACAAAAATTAAATGAAGGAAAACTAACATTCTATCTAGGGGCTGACCCTACAGCTGATAGCTTACATGTTGGTCATTTACTTGCGTATTTAGTAGCTAAAAGACTAATGGATCATGGACATCAACCTATTTTAGTGATAGGTGGAGGAACTGGATTAGTAGGCGACCCTAGTTTTAAAAAATCTGAACGACAATTATTAACAATTGAAGAGTCATTAAGTAACGCTGAGGGAATAACAAAACAAGTTAAAAGAATTTTACCTAATGCAAAAATTGTTAATAATTATGATTGGATTTCTGGGTTAAACTCAATAGAGTTTCTAAGAGATATTGGTAAACACTTTAATGTAACATATATGATGAATAAGGATTCCGTTAAATCAAGGATAGAAAATGGTATTTCGTTTACTGAATTCGCATACCAAATACTCCAAGCATGGGATTTTGAATACTTATATGCAAACTATAATTGTGAGTTACAAATTGGTGGTCAAGATCAATGGGGTAATATCACAGCTGGATTAGAATTAATAAGAAAAATTCATACAAATGAAGCTAATGCATTTGGATTTACTTTCCCATTAGTTACTAAGTCAGATGGAACTAAATTTGGCAAGACTGAGTCAGGAACTCTATGGTTAGATAAAAACAGAACTTCACCTTATGAGTTTTATCAATATTGGATTAATACAGCTGATTCAGATGTGATTAATCGGATTAAACAGTTTACTTTTTTATCTAGAACAGAAGTTGATAGATTAGAAATAGAAGTTCTCGAAAGACCAGAAAGACGTGAAGCACAAAAAGTATTAGCTGAAGAATTAACTAAGATAGTTCATGGTGAAGAAGAACTAAAAAAAGCCATCAAAGTAACAGCGGCTTTATTTAGTGGGAATATTAAAGATCTTGATGTTGAAGAAATAAAGATGGGATTTAAAGGTCTACAATCTCACGAAGTTAGCGATAATGTATTGCTAATTGATGCTTTAATTGAGTTAAAATTAGTTAAATCAAAAAGAGAAGCTCGTGAAATGATTAAAAATAACGCCGTTTCTATAAATGGCGATAAAGTTAATGATCTTGAGTTTATAATTCAAAAAAAAGATGCTTTTGGAATTAAGTACACCGTTATAAGAAAAGGCAAAAAAAAGTATGCCTTAATTAAACATTTATAAAAATAAAACGCCTAATAAAAATTTAGGCGTTTTCTTTATTTAATAGATATTTCTTTTGATAGATAATTCTTAGTGCATTTAGAACACATAGTATAGCAACTCCAACGTCTGCGAAAATTGATAACCACATCCACATAAAACCAATAGTTGACATTATTAGGAATATTGATTTTACTATTAATGAGAAGACAATATTTTCGGCTGAAATACGTTTAGTTTTTTTACCAATTTTTATTGCTTTATCTAATAATCTAATATCATTATTGATAATAATTACATCCGATACTTCAATTGCTAAATCGGTAGCTGAACCAAGTGAAACTCCGATATCAGCATTTTTTAATAGTGGAGCGTCATTTATTCCATCTCCAACAAATAATGATATTGAGTTGGTACGGATTTCGTTGAACTTTTCTAGTTTTTGTTCTGGCAATAATTCTGAGTAATACTCGACGCCACCTAGTTGCATAGCAATATCTCTAGCAGATTCTTCGTTGTCTCCAGTTAACATAACTGTGTCATAATTCTTAGTTAAGTCTCTAACTGCATCCATTGATGTTTCTTTTAATTCATCCTTAATTATAATGTATCCAATAAATTTGTTATTTAATGCAACAAAAGTATATGATCCAATAGCTAGTTTTTCGGTTTCAACTGAGACTTTATTCTTAGTTAAGAAAGATTTACTTCCCGCTAATAAAACTTGTTTTTTTACTACTCCTGAAATACCATAGCCTGGAATTTCTTTAACATTTTTAACGTCAATTAAAGGTAGTTTATTGTAATCAACAATTGCTTTTGCAATTGGATGATTTGAGAACTTTTCAATAGAAGCTGCTAATTGAAGGGTTTCATCATTTGAAAATTCTTGAACGAAGAAATCACCATAAGTTAAAGTACCTGTTTTATCTAAAGCAATAGTTTCAACTTCAGTTATAAGATGTAAATATGTTGATCCTTTAAAAAGGATTCCATGTTTAGCAGCAGTACCAATACCAGCGTAATATGATAGTGGAACTGATAGAACAAGTGAACAAGGGCAAGAGATAACTAAGAAAATAGCTGCTCTATAAATATATCCTTGTGGTGTAGTTACATTAGTAATATCGAATATTAATCCGTAGATTACCAATAACATGGCTAGCCCAACTACGATTGGTGTATATATCTTAGCGAACTTTGTTATAAACATTTCTCTTTTTGATTTGACGTTGGTAGAGTTTTCAATTAAGTCAATAATCTTCGCCAAAGTTGAGTTTTTATATTCTTTAGTTGTTTCAATATGAATTACATCACCAACATTAATATTACCACTCAGTACATCGTCACCAAAATCAACTGTTTTAAGTTTTGTTTCTCCGGTTAGTTCGGAAGTATTCAAGGAAGTAGAACCAGAGATTATTTTTCCATCTACCGGAATTCTTTCTCCATTTTTAATTATTATTTCATCACCGATTAGAATCTGTGATGGATCTTTAATCACAACTTTCTTATTAACCAATACATTTGCGTAATCAACTTTTAAATTGACTAAAGATGAGATTTCTCTGCGGGAATGTTGAACCGCTCTAGTTTGTAGATATTCACCTAGAGAATAAAGGATTACAACCCCAACACTCTCTTCGTATTTTCCAATACTCATCGCTGCTAATGTAGCAATAATCATTAAAGTGTGCTCATTAAAAATATTGAAGTTTTTTATTCCTCTTATTTGCTGAGCCAATAGCTTAGAAATAAGGAGGAAATAACCACTCCAATAAAAGATTGTTGTTATAACTGGATTCAATTGTGTTAAGTTAGTGTCTAACAAATTATTGATTATTGGAAAAATTCTATAGGCAAAAAATGTTACTGTAATCAATAACATACCAACTAAAACATATTTATATTCTTTAAAGAAATTAATTTTTTCAACTGTTACTTTGTCTTCATAATAATGGGTAATTATATTATCTTCTAATATGTCAACTATGCCTTTAATTTCTTTTAAAGCTGCCACTTCATCGTAGCTCTCTTTGAAATCAACAAGTAATATTTGTTTAGCATAATTAAAGGATGCGCTGTTAACATAAGATAATCGACTAGCGCGTCTTTCGACCTTAGAAATACAATTAGAACATGTTAGGTTCTCCATCTCGATTTTTCTAACCATAGTAATACCAACTTTTCTATATATGTAGTTACATTATATTATACTTATATTTATAATAAAGTCAAATATACTTAGATTTATATCTCACTATATTTTGTTTTAAAAAACAGCCGCAATATGGTAAAATAGTATGGAAGGTGTGTGATGATATGAATTGGTTGAAGATAGCTAAAAATTATAAAGAGGAATTTAAAGATTTATCAATTAAACTTTTACAAATACCAACGGTACTAGAAGCCTATGATCCAGATAATTTGGATGAACCTTTTGGACCTGAAATAAAAAGAGCTCTTGTCTTTATGTTAGACCTTGCTAAAAAAGATGGATTCCTAGTAAAAAATGTCGATAATTACGCTGCTCATATAGAGTACGGAGAAGGAGAAGAAGTATTAGGTGTTCTAGGTCATTTAGACGTAGTTCCAGCTGGTGGGAAGTGGACTAATCCTCCGTTTTCAGCCACAGAAATTGATGGTAAAATATATGCTCGCGGAGCTATGGATGATAAAGGGCCTACAATCGCTGCTTATATAGCTTTAAAAATGATTAAAGATCAAGGGATAAAACTTAGTAAAAAAGTAAGATTAATCCTCGGTTGTGATGAAGAAACAGAAATGCGCGGAGTAAAACACTATCTAAAAAAAGAAAGAATGCCTGATATTGGTTTTGCACCAGATGCAGAGTTTCCTTTAATCTATGCTGAAAAAGGTATTTATATGTATGATTTCATCAGTCAAACCGAAGAAAACGTCATTAAATCAATGAAAGCGGGAGAGAGATATAATGTTGTACCTGATGAGTGTGTTTGTGAATTAGACAAAGATTTATCAAAAGAATTCTTAGCATATTTGGAAAAAAACGAATACGTTGGTCGAATTGAAGGAAATCAATATACAATCTATGGTAAGAATGCACATGCAGCAATGCCAGATTTAGGAGTTAATGCAATTCATTTAATGGTGAACTTTTTGAAGGATCACGTAGAGGTTCCTTTTATAAAATTTATGGATAAATACCTATCATTTGATAACCTAGGTAATAAACTAGGTTTATCTTGTTTCGATAAAGAAATGAAAGAACTTACCAACAACCTAGCTATTGTTAAATATGATGGGAAAGACCTAAGACTTGGATTAAACATTCGCTATCCAAGAAATTATAATTTCCAAGCTGGAGAAGTTAAGATGACTGAATTAGCTAAAGTCTATGGATTAGAATATAAGAAAATAGAAAACTCAAAACCTCATTATGTTTCACCTGATGATGATTTAATTAAATCTCTTCACAGTGCTTATAAAAAGTACACTAAAGATGAAACCAATGAAATATTTACAATTGGTGGCGGAACCTACGCTAGAAAATTAAAAAAAGCTGTTGCCTTTGGCCCCGGATTCCCAGGAGATGTTGAATTAGCCCATCAACCTAATGAATTCTTAGATATCAATAAAATGATTATTGCCATAGCAATTTACGCTGAGAGCATTGAACTTTTAGCCGGAAAATAAAATGCGACTGAGAAAAGTAAAATATGCTAAAGATTTAATAGATGACAATCAAGATATTATAATTCCCAACCCAGAGAACTCTAAAGGAAAGTGGGGAGAAATATTTAACAACACAAATCCAATTGAAATTGAAGTTGGATGCGGAAAAGGCAAATTCATGTATGAATTAGCTCAAAAGTATCCCAACACTAATTTTATTGGTATTGAGAAATTTGATTCCGTAATAGTGAGAGCTTTAGAGAAAATTATTGTAAACCCATTGTCAAATCTAAAGTTAATTAGAATTGATGCTGAAAACATAAACAGTATTTTTGCAGAAAATGAAGTTGATCAAATCTACTTAAATTTCTCTGACCCTTGGCCAAAAAGACGTCAAGCAAAAAGAAGACTTACCAGCAATAAATTTTTAGAAAGATATAAATTAGTCTTGAAACCAAATAGCCTAATAAAATTCAAGTCAGATAATTATGGTTTATTTGAATCTTCAATGATGACATTCAATAGTAATGAAAAATTCGTAATTGAATCAATAAGTTTAAATCTATATAGTGACTTGCCTAAAGATAATATTCAAACAGAATTTGAAAAACGTTTTGTTGAAATGGGTAATTCAATCTATTATATTAAAGTCAAATACAAAGAGGAAGTGTAGTATGAAACAAATATATAAAGACTTAGTAAATTTACCAGGTGTTTCTTCACACGAAAAATACATTAGAAAATATATGAGAACACATCTTGAACCACTTGCCGAAAAAATAGTTGAGGATAACCTTGGTTCAATTTTTGGGGCTATTAACCTTGATAAAGAAGGCCCAACAGTTATGTTGGCTGGGCATATGGATGAAGTTGGAGCTATGGTTCAAGAAATTACTTCAAAGGGACTCGTTAAGATGTTAGCTATCGGTGGAATAAATCCAGCAGTAGTTATATCTCAACATATGAATATCGTTATCGATGATGGATCATTTATTCCTGGTGTTGTAGGAGCAAAACCACCGCATTTATTAAGAGATAATAAAACTAAGCAAGTATCAAGTTTTGACGATTTCTTTTTAGATATTGGAGCAGATGATTTTGACCACGCAGTTGCTTTGGGTGTTAAGATTGGTCAACAAATCACCTTTGAAAACAACTACAAAGAATCAGCTGATGGTAAAAAAATATTCTCAAAAGCTTGGGATAACCGTTTTGGATCAGCTATGGCTTTAGATATACTAGAAACAGTTAATAAAAACGAAATACCTTGTAAATTATATGCAGGAGCTAATGTTCAAGAAGAAGTGGGATTAAGAGGAGCTATAACATCATCTTTTAAAATCAAACCAGATTTATTTATAGCAGTTGATTGTTCTCCTTGTGCAGATACATTTGATGATTCACTAGTAGGAGGTTCTTTAGGACGAGGATTTATGATCAGATTCTATGACCCAAGAGCTTTATTACACCAAGGAATGAAAAAGTTTATCGAAGAAACAGCTACTAAAAATAAAATTAAATTTCAATATTACAAATCACTAGGAGGAACTGATGCAGCAGCTGTGCAGTTATCTCGTGAAGGTGTATTAGTTTGTACTATAGGAATGCCAGCGCGATATATTCATTCAACAACTTCAATCATTCATAAGGATGACTATAAAGCAGTAAAAGCAGTAATTTTAGCAATGCTAAAAGAAATAGATTTTAACAAGATTAAAGAAATAAAAAGCAACGTTTAATCTTTTAGAATAAATAAACTTATGAGACCACTATACGTGGCTTGGAAAGGGAAAATTTAAAAATGAAAACAAAATTATCAAAGAAAGAAAGAACAAGAGAGATGACGATTATAGCTATGTTTATAGCAATAATCGCTTTACTAGGATTAGTCCCTAGTGGATTAGGTTCAAGCACACTTGGATTTATTAAAATTGCACCTAATATTGAAGCGACAATTATCCATATTCCTGTGTTAATTGGAGCGGTATTACTTGGTAGAAAAATGGGGTTATATTTAGGTCTTGCTTTTGGTGTAATCGCTAATATAGCAGCTTTTATTTATGCTAGTCCATTCTTCGTTTATCCATGGGTAGCAATAATCCCAAGACTTATCTTCGGATTATTAATCTATGATGTAACAAGACTTTTTCTAAAGTTTATAAAGAACAAGTATTTAGGAGTTGCAGTAAGCTTCTTTGTACTAACAATCATTCATACATTATTAGTTTTAGCTCTATTATGGACATCATTCACAATGGTTATGGAGTATGAATCTTTAGGGGCTGCATTTAAACCTTATTTAGCGTTTTTGGTTCTGTATAACATTCCATTAGCTTCTGTTATTGAAGCTGCTTTGGCGGCTGTTATAGGGGGGACTGTTGTAATAAGATTAGCCCAATTTTTAAACAAAGAAGAATATTTAAATAAGGAAGAGATTAAGGGATGAGAGTAGTAATTGATATAGGAAATACCACAATCGCAATAGGTTTGTCAGAAAATGGCAAAACCCTAGATAAAGTGTATAGAATAAATACTGAGAAAAACAAATCATATGATGAATATGGTCTTTTACTCAATGGGTTTATACCACATTGTTCAAGGGCTTTAATAGCTTCTGTAGTACCAGAGTTAAATGGTGCTTTTAGAGACTTTTTCCAACATCAATTTGAAGTTACTCCACTATTTTTAGGGCATGGAGTTAAAACCGGAATCCAAATCAACTCAGACAACCCAAAAGAGGTCGGGGCGGATTTAATTGGTAATTCAGTTGCTGCTACCAGCATCTATGATGAAACGTGTTTAATCATAGATTTAGGTACTGCTACAACATTTACTTATGTTGATAAAAGTATATTAAAAGGTGTAATTATTGCTACTGGTTTAACAACCAGTAAAAATGCTTTAATTAATATGGCGTCTTTACTACCACAAATTGAATTGACACCACCTAAAAAACTTCTAGGAACTAATTCAACTGATTGTATTAAATCAGGCTTATTATATGGTCATGCATCAATGATAGATGGAATGATTAAAAGGGTCAAAGATGAGTTAAAAAATCAGAGTTTAACAGTAGTATTAACTGGAGGACATGCAAAAATAATTTATCCTTTAGTTCAAGAAAAAATTATTAAAGATGAATCCCTTATTCTTAAAGGATTGTTAATATTATTAGAAAAAAATTAAATTAGTATTATAAGATAAGAAAAATGCACTCAAACTGTGCATTTTTCTTCTTGTTATGGTAAAATAGATAAACAAAAGAGTGGTGAATAAAGATGAAAAAATTACTTCTAGTCGACGCAAGCAATTTGCTTTTTAGGTCGTACTACGCGACGGCTTACAGCGGTGGCAACCTAATGCAAAATAAAGATGGTATCTACACAAATGGTATTTATGGATTTGCCCATGCAATGGTTAAACTCATGAAAGGTGGATATACTAATATTTTAGTTGCTCTAGATCCTAAGGGTAAAACCCATCGACATGTAGAATTTCCAGAATACAAAGGTACTAGAAAATCTACACCACAAGAGCTAATAATGCAATTTCCTTTAATGGAAGAATATCTAACAGCATTGGGAGTATATTTCTATCAACAAGATCTTTATGAAGCTGATGATATTATTGGCTATGCTGTGGAACACTTTAAAGATAAATTTGATGAAATTACAATCTATAGTAACGACCATGACATGATGCAATTACTAGATAAAAATGTCAATCAGCTTGTATCGAGAAAGGGTTTAAGAGAAGTAGAAATATTTACACCCGAACATCTAAAGGAAAAAATGGGGATAAATCCTAATCAGATGACTGATTATAAGGGATTAGTTGGTGATGTTTCAGATAATATTCCTGGGGTTCCAGGAGTAGGGGCTAAAACAGCTGTTAAACTTCTTGATAAGTATGACAATTTAGAAAATATACTAAATAATACAGAAAACTTAAAAGGTAAACTTAAAGAAAGAATTGTTGATAACAAAGAAAAGGCAGAATTTTCTAAAAAGTTGGCTACTATTGACATTAATTTTGAAAACGAAATTGAGTTATCAAAAACTAAATATGAAGGCTATGATCAAGAAGTTTTGATTAATTTCTATAAAAAAATGAACTTCTATACTTTTATCAAAAACCTGAATGTAAAAGAAGTAGCTAAACCTAACGAATATATAGTCGTAAAGAGCGCTGAAGAAATCAAGGTTATACTTGGCAATGAATGTTATCTACATTTAGAAGTATTTGGTAGCAACTATCATACTGCTAAACCATTAGGTTTTGCTGTAATTTTTTCAGAAGTAGCTTACTATATTCCTTTTGAAATAGCACTTGATAGCAAAGATTTTATTATGTTCCTAGAATCGGATACTAAGAAAAAATTTGTGTTTGATTTAAAAGCTTTGACAGTTACTTTGAAATGGTATGGAATAAATATACAAGGAATCAATTTTGACTTATTACTAGCTGCATATCTAACAAACTCTAGTGTA
>Ga0307992_1002170_pt1 | contig 11296 bp, 12 predicted proteins | sample EllFjometagen133_FD_203162 | JGI IMG/M metagenome (GOLD analysis project Ga0307992, IMG submission 203162) | Marine microbial communities from Ellis Fjord, Antarctic Ocean - #133 | ecosystem: Environmental > Aquatic > Marine > Unclassified | place: Southern Ocean | collected 2014-10-08
TAACTATATTAAATTATGCATCTGTGTATAAACTGAGCAACAAGACTTGTACTATACGCAGGTATTGGGATCCTAAAATAGGGACTTCTAATAATATAGTAGATGAATTTACAGATACTCTAATATCTGTTGTAGATAGGACATTTAAATATGTATCCAACCCAGTGTTGTCGTTAAGCGCAGGATATGATTCAAGATTATTACTAGCAGCTATGTTACATCTAGGATATAAACCGACTATTGGTAGTTGGGGTTCGTGGAATACAAAAAGGTTATGGTATGATAATAAATATCCTATGGATATAGCTAAGTCACTTGGGTTGGAGTTCGTTAGAGTATCTCAAGATAATATACACAAATCATTAGATAAAGACGATATTTTGACAAAGTATAGTAACGGGTTTGTTAAACATTCTTATTATTTCATGATTCATTATAAACATGAATTGGCTCGTTTAGGATTCGACGTAGATTTAACTGGAGTAGGAGCAGGTTTGTTTAAACCACTTATGTGTAAAGGTGATATGTACAAAAACATGAATGGGCTTAAACGGGAGTATAATAAACATGGTAATAAGTGGTTCGATAGTTTAATAAAACCATATTTAGATGATGTACCTAAAAATATTAATCACCCTGGAGTAATCGATCATTTACGCTTCAACTTTAATAGTTATGGGCAATGGTGGCCTAGGGTGTCGTTTATATGTAGAGAATCTGTACGTACTAATTTAATATATAGGAATATAGATCTAATGGACCTATCTTGTAGAGTTCCACGAAGTGTTAGAGATAACAATAACTTATTCAAGTTATCTATTAAAAAGTTATATCCTAAATTACTAGATTGGAAGTTTAATTGTGACATTCATAAACTCAGATCCGGAGCTGTACGAACCTCGTTTTGCGATAGTAGTTTGTCTAAAATTTTTAATGAGCGAGTATCTAGTAACGAATCAATTATATGTGGTAAATATTCATCATATAAATCTAAACACGGTATAAATCACAAAACTAAGTGTAAATCGGTATTTAGTTACAATGGATGTTTAGAATATATATCAAACTTAATAAGTGAAGGAATTAAATTCGATGGTAAAATGTAAAAATGAGGTTAAACAAAATGAGTAAACTACTAACAGTCGATATTCCGTGCTACATGTGCGAAAAATACCTCATAGATTGTAAACCGCGACGATAAAGTTAACACTAATATTTAATAGGTATAAAAAATGAAACATATAAACGTTTATAATTATCACGAGGAAGATGCTAAACATTGTTTACACCAATTATTGGAGTACTTAAATAAGCAATATAAATGTAAAATTAATATGTTTACGTCGAAGATGTTACGAGGTAAAAAATACACAATACAGGATTTGTGTAATACTAAATGCGATTTAGTTATAATGCTTGGGTGGAAACCAACGTTGTGCGAAATAGCTACACATTATAGGAAAACTGGTACGCCAGTGTTGATGTTGTATACGGGTAATATAAGAATACCTGGTCACTATTCGTTATCGTTAAATGATATGATTGGATATGACGATAATCTCAAATTTAAAATTCCTGATAGTTTACGTAGGTGGAATAAATTTGGAATAGATCTTAAAGAAAGGACTACTGGTAAGAATATATTAGTATTTCACCAATATAGAGATGTATCTTGGAGAGTAAAATACTTTAGACAAAATAATAAGTTAGGTGTGTATTTTTCTAAGTTGGTATCGGATTTACGTACTAAATTTAATAATATACCCATAATAGTAGGGTTACATCCTAAGATAAATACGCGAAAGTATAAAAACGTTATTGATAATCTAAAAAACAAAGAAGGGGTAGAGGTAGTATTTGGTAGTAATAAGTACCTAAGTACTAGCGCGTTATCAGTTACTTATAATAGTTCTGCGTATATAGATAGTATAGTAAGTGGTGTCCCTTGTTATGTATTTGAACATACTTCTGGCGATAACGTAGTAAATAGGTTTAAAACCGTAGACGATATTGATATAAATAATATTAAATTTAAGGACAGGATCGATTGGTGTAAATGGATTTCTCACCAACAATGGGTTGCTAATGAATTTAGCAATGGTGAACCAATTAGATATATGTTAGACAATGGATTGGTGTTTTAAAAATCAATTAAATTATATGAGAAGGTGAATTAAAATGAGTAAATTACTAACAGTCGTTATTCCATGTTACATGTGCGAACCATATCTTACAGACTGTTTTAACTCAATTTTGGTAAATCGTGGTGACGATGTTAATTTTTTATTTGTAGACGATGGTTCTACAGATAACACAAACATATTAATTGATAACTTTTGTAAAGACAAGAAGGATTGTAGTTTTATAACCAATAAATATAATATAGGTTGTCCCGAAAGCAGGAATGTGGGTATAGAAAACACCAATAGTAAATATATATATAATTTTGACGCAGATAACATTTTACCCAAAGGGTTACTTCTAAATATATTAAATTACGTAGAGTCATCCGACAACAAACATCACTTATGTGCTGTAAATGAGATAAGGTATTTTAAAAGACAAACCAAAGATGGTTGTATTGTTTTCAACACTAGGAAATTCGAGAATAGAGTTTATAATTCCAGCGACGCGTTAAAGAGTTTTGAAAACCCTTTTTCTTCAGGGAATTATATTTATACTAAAGAATGTTGGAGTGACGTTGGGGGTCATGAACCTAATTCGAACAGGTTTGAAAGTTGGTATTTTTCATTAAAATGCGTCATAAAAGGTTATAACTTCAACATATGTCCAAATACGTTCTATTATCATCGACAAGGTATAGATAGTTTATCTGTTGTTGCGAGAAAGAATAACTTAGATAAAAAAACTATGTATAACTTATTATCAAAACACTTAGACATATTTACTGACGAATCAATAACTATGTTGAAAAAAGGTGGTTATAAAAAAGCTAGAGCATTAATCTCAACTAATTCACTAAAGTTTAATAGTATATCATCTATCTGGATGTCTAACAATGAAAAGAATACTTATACACACTAGTAGAAAAATATTCCGGAAAAGACTAATAAAGTGTTCACGTTACTTGAATAAATATATAGGGAATTTTGAATATAAAATAATTAACAATAATGGATATAAAAAAATAAATTATCAGGACTATAATCTAATATTAACTCTAGGAATTGATAACGTAGATATTTATAATCATCTATTTAAACCGTTTATGGATATGAATAGGAATATAGTCATATTTGGGTCAAGTATATTCTTAAAAGATAAACAACATAGAAGCTACTGTGTATTTGTAAATGGTACTCATTTTACCAAGTTTGGGTTAAAACGTTATGATGTTACGTACGATACTAACAGAATCAGTAAATTTTTTAAAGATGAATACTCTATAAAACCCTGGAATAATGCTGGAAGTAAAATACTTATTTTACACTACAATACCCCTACGTGGGATGGATTATTAAAAGATAAATTTTACAGTAAAGTTTATGAAACGTGTATAAATTCTGGTAGGGATATCATATTTAGAACTCAACCTGGTCAAAACTATAATATTAATTACTTGGATAAATTAAAGAAACTAGGATTTGAAATACACAAGTGGTCTAACGTATCACCTAATAATATTCAACAGTCTCTAAACGACTGTTACTGTTCTGTATCGTATGGTGGTAAATCCCCATCCAAATCTATCATTTATGGAGTACCATCTATAACTAGTGGACCAAATATGGCAGAATTAGTAAGCGAGTGTAATATAAATAATATACTGTCTCCGAATAAACCAGATAGGGAACAATGGTTTAAATGGTTAAGTTATTGTCACTGGAGTGAAGATGAATTAGAGGACGGTTCTATGTGGAAATATTATTTTGATAACAATTGTATAAAGGTGTAACTATGAATTTTATTTATTTATATACAAGTAAATTTACTAAAAAAACTATAACTTATTATGAATCAATGAAGGAGGGATTGATTCATAAAGGTCATGGTGTAAGAAGTATATTAGTAGATGATACCACCAGTGATAAGTGCATTAGCGGTACAATGAATACAATTGGTAATTACGATTGTATTTTGTTATATGGTTGGCCAAAGGCTATAGTTAATTACATTAGATCCCATAAAATACCAGTACTCACATTATACGATCCCCCTATAAGACAATCCACCAGTTCTAGAAATTATAAAGGTTATTGTGGATTATGCTGGGGACAACCTCATGAGAATTATTATTACGAAGATACCTTCGATAGCACTAGATGGAAATCTGTTAGTAAACGAATGGGTATAAAGGTTAAAGATTGGCAAACTAATAACGATGGGGTGGTGTTAGTTGGTATAAGGCGTGAGTTAAATTTTGATGGGTTTAATCCTCGAGATAATATGGATAAATTAATAAATACTTGTAGTACCGCGTCGAGTAATGTAGTCTTATGTTCTAGAACTAGAGCTAGCCATAGAGATGCTTTAAAAATGTGGCCTAAACATAAGATAGTATTAAAAACCATTAAACGGTTAAAAACTGCTAAATGTTTAGTTACTACTGGTGGGACAATGGTTCCTAAATCTATTATAGCCGGGATACCTTGTTATTATATCGATCACACAGTCGCCGATCCTTTATCCATAACTAAAAATCTAGAAAAGTTTTTATCTAACCCTGATATGCCAGATAGAACTAGGTGGTTGAATTGGGCCGCATATCAACAATGGTCAGTAGACGAAATAAAGACCGGACTACCATTTGATTATATGTTTCATACTAAAAATAAAGTATACGATTTTTAATCGTTACTCTGGAGTCGATCTCTTATGATGAAAAAAATATTAATCGATATATCAGGTCATAGAAATCAACGATTAAAATCCGAAATGATTGATGCTATAAAAACTGGGTTTAAATTGTTCGGAAATTATGAATTTACGTTAAGAAATGAAAATATTGATCCTAGAGATTACGACATAGTATTATTTTTTTATTGGAAACTATCAGAAAATAAGTTTAATGAGTTAACGGAACTCAAATCATTAAAAATTCAAACGTTCTTTATGTCGGACGGTCTGTTTCAATTTAAAAATAAAAAAAAATGCCATTCAAAATATCCTTTATTTATTTTACCCGGAGGTCCTACTACCGTACCGTCACCTAGTTATTGTGATAGAAAATACAATACCGAATTGCCTAATGATAGGTTATGTTTATTCGGGGACGAATTAAAATTATCTCCCTGGAAGTTAGATGGTAATAAAGTAGTTATTGCTCATCAGCGAGGGATTAGTTACGATTTAAAAGATAAATATAAATTTTATAAAAAATTAATTATAGATCTAAAAAATAAAGGATACTACACCATATTTAGAGTACATCCCCAATGTAGTTGTTCTAGGATTAGAAAAATCTCTATAGAAGAATGTGGTGCTAACTTATGTGACGAAATATCGCACAGTGGGAGGGATACGTTTAAAACGGATGGTATTTACGCTAGTGTATCGTATGGGGGAAAAGTTAGCAGTCGATATATAATTAATGGTATTCCATCTTTTACAAAGGAAAGTACAGTATCAGACCCTTTGTGTGGAAACAATATTGATATCGACAATAGAATAACACCACCACGAGAATGGTGGATTAGATGGTTATCATATAGGCATTGGACACTCAATGAGTTTTCTAAAGGGTCGGTGTTACAATTCTTAGTTAATAACAATGAAGTTCGTTTATAAAAGGTGGTACGATGAAGGTAATTGGTTATTGTAAAAATAAACCTCGTGTAATTAAAACTATAAATAATTTTTTGAATTCATCTACACGTTACGGACATACCGTTGAATTACATAAAATTACAAGTAAAATACGTAAATCAAAAAAAGCTAAATTATTCAAAGGGGATTTGTATGTATTATGTGGGTGGAATTGTGTAAGAGATACTTTAGTAATACCCAAAATTATAGGAATTAATAGGTTGCTAATATCAGATTCGTTTATGAGACCACTAGATTTTATTAATACTAAATATGAGGATAATATACATTATTCGATTAACAGTGAACTGAATTGTATTGGAAGTAAATACGAATCATTACCAAACAACAGATGGAAACAGTTTGAAAAAGATATGAATATAAATGTTAAACCTTGGAATGTACGTGGAAATCTAGTAGTGATAACGTACGGTACTGATAGTGTATACACCGATAACGTTAAAAATATTAATTCGTTTAAAGAATGCATAATTGCGTGTAAGAGACGGGGGTTAGATGTCGTAGTATGTTCTCATCCTGCTGAAATCAAAGCTAAACTAAACTATGCAGACGCGAGTACAATACCAGAATTTAATGGACTAGGGTGTAAGTTCGATGTTGGTGCTGATAAATATTTAGAAGATGTTAAATGCATGATATCATATCCTGGTAGTATGAACTTTAAATCAGTTATAATGGGTATACCTACATTTCCTATTATGGATTGTTATTTATCAAATCTTTATAAAGATTGTAACATATATACCATTGGCGCATTTTTAGATAATATCCCATTACCCGATAGATCTAAATGGTTAAATTGGCTCGCATATCAACAGTGGACATACGAAGAAATCGAACGAGGATTACCGTGGAAATTTCTAATAGAGGATAATAATATACAACATGATAAAGTTTAGAATTCCTACACATTACAACCAATTCGAAGAATCTGATTTAATTGAATATTATAATAGATGTTACTATGGTGAACAAAAATCATTCGAGATTGTAGATAATGATAAGTATGATTTCTTAATTTTAATTAATAGACCTATTCACGATATGTCTCAAAAAGCATCTAAACAAAGAACTATAATATTCCAAAATGAGCCATTAAAAAAAAGACAACTGTGGAAAAAAACGGATATCGCATTCATAAACCCTAACCCTAGGTTATATAAAAAAGTATTTGCCACTAAGAATTATCATAACTTAGTATTACCGGTGTATAAGTTTAACAATATAGTAAAAGAAAGTAATAAAGTTATATCGTTTATATCACACAAGCGATCGTTACCATTGCAAAAAATTAGAAATAATTTTTACAGAAAACGAATAGTATCTAATCCTGATATATTTATAGATCATCCTGCTGTTAAAGAAGATTATATATCAAAGTTTACAGATTGCGATTATTCGTACAAGGGAAATAGAGTACAGCAGTTTTTTGATGATAGGTATCAGGGTTATTTACCGCATAAATATGTAATGCAATCCGAATCTCTAGACGAACCAAACTATTTTACTGAGAAAATTATAGAACCTATTATGTGCGAATGTCTAACTTTTTACTCAGGTTGTTCTAATTTGGATAAATTTATAGACAGTAGATGTTTTATTAGAGTTGATTTTAAAAAATTAGATAAAACTATAGATATAATTAAACAATCTATCGAGAACGATGAATGGTCTAAACGGATAAAATATATTAGACGAGAAAAAGATAGGATTCATAAGGAAATGAGTTTTTTACGAATAGCTGAGAATTTAATAAATACTAAATAGTTACTGTAACAAATTCCGATAAAGGATAATAATATACAACATGATAAAGTTTAGAGTTCCTACACATTACAACCACTTTAAAGAATCCGATTTAATTGAATATTATAATAGATGTTATTATAATGAACAAAAATCGTTTGAAATAGTAAACCATAACCAATATGATTTTCTAATTTTAATTAATAGACCTATTCACGATACGTCCCAGAAAGTATCTAAAAAATATACCCCTTATTATAAATTTGATAAAAAGAAAACTATAATATTCCAAAACGAGCCGTTGAAAAAAAGAAAATCCTGGAATAAACGGAGTCGGGGGTTCATAAATCCGTTAGACAAAGATTATTACCACGTATCTAACATTGAGAGGTATCATAATCTAGTATTACCTGTATATAAATTTAACAACATAATTAAAATTGACGACGATCGGGTTGTGACGTTTATATCGGCTAAACAAAAATACCCACTTCAATTACATAGAAACCGGTTCTATAAACGGTTTATTCGTAAACCCAACGAGTTATTTATAAATACACCTAGTTTTGACCATGATTATATATCCGAATACTCGGATTGTGGTTATAAATTTAAAAAAAATAAAGTTCAGAACTTTTTTGATTATCGATATCAGGGTTATTTACCATACAGATATGTAATGCAATCCGAATGTATAGATGAACCAAACTATTTTACTGAGAAAATTATAGAACCTATTATGTGTGAATGTTTAACATTCTATTCCGGTTGTTCTAATGTGGATAAATTTATAGACAGTAGATGTTTTATTAGAGTTGATTTGAGTAAACCCGACGAGGCTATAGATATAATTAAACAATCTATCGAGAACGACGAGTGGTCTAAACGAATAAAATATATTAGACGTGAAAAGATTAGAATACATAAAGAAATGAGTTTTCTACGAATAGCTGAGAAAATAATTAGTCAAAGGTAATACGTTATGAATATAATAGGTTATCATAAGTATGGTGGTAAAACACGAACGTTAGTTAATAAATTTTTAAAGGGTGCTCAAGTTTATGGACACAATACAAAGTTATATGAGCTACCCTCTAACATTGAAAAATCTTGGGTTATGGATATACCTAAAGCTGATTTATACGTATTTAGTGGGGGATCTAATAATAAAGATGTATTACAGAATTATGGGCCAATTGGAAATAATAAGTTAATAATAACGGATACGTATACACGATCAGTGGATCGTAAAATAGCAAATTATTATAAAGCATACGGTGAAAATGTACATATGTGTATATCGAATACAATGAATTGTATAGGAAGTGTGTATAAGGATCTTCCTTCTGATAGGTGGGAATTAATTAAAAAATGTTATAAAATTAATGTGTTACCGTGGAAAACTAAAGGAAATTTCGCATTAATAACTTATTCTTCCGATTCTATATATTTAAAGCATAAACGTAATATACAAGCATTCATTGAATGTATAAAAGCGTGTAAAAAACGAGGACTTGAAGTTATTGTATGTTCGCATCCAAGAGAGGTGGCTCGACAAAATACCCCATATGGAGATGCGTCTAAGATTAAGGAATTTAAAAATTTAGGTTGTACGTTTGACGTTGGTTCTGATAAATATATAAAAGACGCGTCGTGTGTTATAGGATACGCTAGTAGTATGACGTTTAAAGCCACCACTTTGGGAATTCCTGTATTCCCCGTGTTATATTGTTATATATCCAACTTATACGAAGATTATGATATGACAAGTATTGATAAGTTTTTAGATGATATGCCACGTCCAAACAGGAACAAATGGTTCAACTGGATTGCATATCAACAGTGGACACTTAGAGAAATATCACAGGGATTGGGATGGAAATTTATGGTGGAAGATAAAAACATGGAATTTAAAGATGATGTAAATAAGAATTCGGAGAATATATTATGTTAGATTATATAAAAAAGAAGATGCCAAATATTCCAGGTTTTATAAAAAAACGGTGGGGGGATGGTCCTGTTAAAATGTCGTGTGAGGTAATGGCGTCGGTTTTAAAACCAGAATATAAAACTATATTAGATTGTGGGTGTGGTTTATCTACTTTACGTAAGTATATCAAATGCGATAAATATACAGGAATAGATATATCGTCTTACCAGATAAACAAACTCAATTCTAAAAATAAAGATAAAAACTTAAAGTTCATAAGATGTTCACTCACAGAACCGTTACCTTTTAAAGAAGTTGAATAACTATTTAACTTGGTCCAGAATGTCTATAACGGATAAACATATAGACGTTAATAGATTAATAAATGATATGCCTAATGTGGATATAGGATTTAGTTATGTTGTTAGAGACGAATGTTGGGATTATTTGGATGATATAGTAGAGTTATCTGAAACCAGCAACAACGTAACGCACATACGATTTACACACGATATAATGGACGAATCTAATTGGGATTTAATGGATACATTCAAAGATAAATATAAAACTAAAACTAAATGTATATTTCAATCTAGAAATAACTTCACTAAAGGTATGAACGTTTGTTATATATCTAAACTGAAACCATTAGTAGATCCTACAGGAAGTGTTTATCCGTGTTGTGGCGTACAGTATGCGAATGTAAACAATGATTCTAAAGATTTAACGTCTGATTTTAAAATGTGCAATTGGAGAGATTTCCATAACACCAAAGAATTTAATGGATCTAAATGTAGTCGGTGTTTTTATAATGATTACAACCGTATATTTAATATAATAAACGACGATAATGTAAACCATCTGAGTTTCGTGTAAGTAAAAGGAGTTTTATAATATGAATAAAAATAGAATATTCGAAGAACCAACATTTGATTTTAGTGATTTGGTGTTTTTATATGATTGTAATTACCATAATAGAAACGTAGCATCACATGATTTTGACGAAGGTGCCGCACTATACAAATACGCTAAACGTACAGAAGGTAACATATTAGAGATAGGTAGACGGTGGGGTGGATCAACTGCTTGTTTAGTATATGGGATGTATCCAAATACAACGGGTAGGATACTAGTAAGTGTAGATAATAAACTACGAAATAAAGAGTTCCCACAAAAGATATTCGATACACCTGGAATGAAAGATAGTTTGGAGTTAATAACTCACGACTCAAAAACTTTCACTACCGATAAAAGATTTGACTTGGCGTTTATAGATGGTTATCATAAATACGTAGGTGTATATAACGATACATTAAACTGTTGGCCTATGCTTAATATGGGTTGTATTATAATATATCACGATGCTAACATTTGTGTTAGACCCGCAGTTAAATGGAAAAATACTAAGAAATCTGGATCAACTGATATTGAAAAACTATGTAACCTATTATTGAAAGATAAATTAGTAGAAGAGTACGACTCGGTAGGTACTATGCGTATTTTCAAAAAAATAAAGGAACTAAATGTAAAATGGAAACGAACGGCGTAAGAGACAGGTTAATATCGGTTACTAAAGATGACTTAACCATTCAAACGTTTAGGTCTGGTGGTAAAGGTGGTCAGCATCAAAACAAAGTAAGTTCCGGTGTTAGAATTATACATAGAGATAGTGGTGCTGTATCTGAGTCAAGATCTGATCGTAGTCAGTATAGAAATAAACAAATTGCGTTTAAAAAGTTGACTGAAAGTAAAGTGTTTAAAGACTGGTTAAGACTCGAATGTGCTAAGAAAGCTGGTGTATACGACGAAATCGAGAAACGTGTAGAACAAGCA
>Ga0307992_1002171_pt1 | contig 11290 bp, 18 predicted proteins | sample EllFjometagen133_FD_203162 | JGI IMG/M metagenome (GOLD analysis project Ga0307992, IMG submission 203162) | Marine microbial communities from Ellis Fjord, Antarctic Ocean - #133 | ecosystem: Environmental > Aquatic > Marine > Unclassified | place: Southern Ocean | collected 2014-10-08
CTTTTCTAATTTTGTCAAAAATCAGGTGTGTAGTTGGGTATTTTTCTGTATATATTTTAGTCTCTTGTTTTTTTAATCCACTTGCTCCAGCAGATAAACTTCCACTCATTCCTCCACTTTTTATAGGCTTATCTCTTTTTGTCATTTGAGGATAGTAAAAGTTTTTTCCATTTATAAAAACTGATATAAGTTCTGATTGTCTCATTGGCATTATCTTTGCATTACACATTCCTGAAGGTATCTTCTTATCCCAAATCCAATCATACTTATAGTTCTTAATATTACTCATTCTTAAAGCACTACTAAAAGGCTCACTTCCAAATAAGACTATCGCACCATTAGGTTTTATAAGCTTGTTCAGCCTTTCCCACATCTTATCAAAAGGTATAACACTATCCCATTTACAAGCAGTTGTTCCATAAGGAGGGTCTGTAATTATAGCATCTACTTTAACACCTTGTTTAATTAAATTATCCATTATTTCAAGACAATCTCCATTAATTAAATTTATTTTTTCCATCTTTATTGCTCCTTCTTCGTTTTCAGCACATACTATTGCACTATCGTATGTATCATAAGCATTATTTTCATCTTGACTTATTTCATATATTTTCATTATTTCACCTTATACCATATTTATTTATTTAATTATTTATAAAATTTGTTATACAACAACATATATATTGCATTATATACATTGATTCACTCTTTTAACGCGTTATGTTTCTCAATCCAAACATCGTAATCACTAGGGAAATCGAAGTCATCAGACTCATCAAACACCAAATAGAAATGAGGACCAATCTTATGCTCTATCAAATTCTCATCATTAAAAGCCCTATAATGCTCCCATCCACCGCAACGAGTAATAAACCCTTGCTTATAAGCATCACGAATCTTATACAAAGCATCTCTATGCCTAGAAATATCTATTGAATAAAATGATTGAACAAAGCACTCAGTAAAGTTAGCAAATAGTGTCCACTCTTTTATTTCTGAACGAATAATTCTCTTAATGGCTTCGTCTGTAAACCAGACGTCTCCATAAATAACCATTGTTCGCCCATTCTTATTCCATAAGTTTTTACTGCTCAAGAATTTATCAGCATCTACATTATTAGTGTTTAGGTCTGCTTGATACATTGTTGCTCCTTCTATATCATAACGCTTATCGTAAAAGTTTTTTACTACTATGTGAACACTAATATCTTCCCTCTTATACTTATGCAATAGTCTAACAGTTCTCTCAATAAGTGTTTCACCATCAACGTTTATTAAGTGTTTCGGGACTCCTAAATAATTATTCCATCTAGTAGCTTCACCTGCACAAATTATTATACACTCAATCATTTTATATCACCTTAGTAAAGTCTTTGTGATGCAACCAGTGAATTGTTATTAATCGATTATTATCCCATAAATAATCTTCTCCATACTCTGTATCATTATTTATTTGTAGTTTAAATTCTCCTATATTCATTTTTTATCCGCTCCTAAACACCATTTTCATACTCTTATTTTTATTACTTAAAATAAGTTCTCCTTCATTAAAAGGGTCATAATTAGCATTTTCTAATAGACTATTAAAGTAATCTCTTATTTGTGTTTCGTCTACTTCTATTTCTAATCTAATCATTTTTTATCACCATACAATCTAAGATAAGCCTCTATCAACTCTTTAATAACAAGTCTTGACTCAGTTCTACTATCACAAAAAATTATTTGAATACCATACTTTATTCTAAGAGTTTGTATTATCTTCCTAGTCTTACTAATAGTATAGCCAAGTTTTACTTTGTTAAGATACTCAGCTCCTTTATAAGTCATTGTTCTTAAAGCATAGTATGATTCTTCTACTATAATAAAAAAGTGTTTTATGCTTTGTGCTCTTGTTAACTCTTTAGCAAACCGTGTATGACCTTTATTTAAGGATTGTGCCAGGTCAACACAACTTTTTCTTTCTACAACGAACACGTCATCATAATCAACCTTATTAATTTGGAAGCTGTAATCACCAGTCTTTAAACCCTTCTTAATAATGTTCTTAGTAAAAAGTGGTTTCTGCTCCCTACTATCAACTATTATCTTATAATCATTTTTCATTTTAGGTACTTCGCAGGATTATTAATAGCATCAACAAAGAACTCGTTCCTCTTATCAATAAAGTATTGTTTAGCTTCTTCCTTACTAATAATACTTAATGGAAAACTCATATTGAAGTTGTGACCCATAACCGTGCAATGAATTAGTCTTTGGTTCATATAACACGTTCTGCAAAATCCTTTAGCATAATGTTGTTTCATTTTTTTACAGTGTTTACACTTTATTATTCTCATTTTATACTTGTCCCCACTCAAACAAAGTCTTCTGATTCTTCTTAATCAAACGTTGTCTCTTAACCTTTACCGTTACAGGAATAGTAGTGAAGTGTTTAAGCTCCGACCACATCTTAGACAAATCCAAATCATCAACTGTTAACCCCTGTTCTTTAAACTCTTCAATAGTACAATAACGTTTACCTTTACCAACACCAAACTTGTTATTAGTAATCAAGAAGTGTTTACCAGCACCATAACACTTACTTATTTGTGATTGTAATTGAGACTCGTTCTTATAATTCTCAGTTTTCATAACCTTAAATTGTCTAACAACAATACCAATATTGTTTTCTAGTTCTGTTTTAACCCAATACTTTACTTTATCATAATCAAAATGTATACAACCATTAATAACATCTTTTCTCATATACTTATTAAAAATATGATAACCAATTTTTGAACCATCACCTTTTATCATTGGTAAACCTTTAACAACTAATTCTTTATCATTAGTCACAAACATATAACACTTCTTTAATATTTTGTCACCATTATTAAAAAACCAAATATGTTTAATTTCGTAATCTATATCCATATCAAACGTTTTTACTGGGAAAGGAACATGTTTTTTTATTTCGTTTATGATTAAACTCTTAACTTTTAGTATTCTATCTTTATCCTTATATGAGTCTTTAATGTAAACACTATCGGTATCAGTGTATAAAAATTTGTAACCATATTCTTCAAATATTTCTCTAGCATACTTAATACATTTTTGTGCTATACTAGTGCAGCTTCTTGCACTATCATAATTATAAACGTTTTTGAACACTGGGTTCCCGGTTATACCATAAAGTATTACTAGAACACTTTTTAGTGCTTGTTCTCTTGGGTCACCAACCTTTTTTAGTTCTTTTCTTGTATCATACACTTTTTGTATTGCTAACTCTATTCTTCCCTGGGTTTTATTGTTGAATTCTCCGAACACTTTAAAGAATTCATCTCCTGCCCAACCATCATTTTTTGTTGGACTATAAAGATTACACATTATATAAATATGAATATAAAGTGATGCGTAATCTAAACAATATATATCGTCGTGTTCTTCTTTCACTTCTGGTTCCGCAACGAATCCACCATCATACTTTTTATGTAATGTTTTATCATCATACTCTTCTTTTATCCCAGCAAAATTACATATAACCTTGTAAGCGTAAACACTAACAGCACTTTTGAGCCAAGAAAAATTTTTAACATCTGATTCTTTCAAGAACGCTTTGTATGGTTCAAAAAAGTTACTCATATAATTAAATAATTCTAGTGTTACTTGAACATCTAAGTCGTTATACGTCTTAATATATTCTAGTTCTTCTTTTGCCCACTCATCTTTTTTTAGTATTTCGTAATCGAAATCGTCATCTTTATAGTGTTTTAGTTTAAAGAATTTTGCTAGATTGCTTAAGCTTTTACTTTCATTAACTATTTTTAGTAAGAATGCTCTCTTTTTTGCTATCTCGTAAGTGTCAAGAAACAAGTGGTATTGTAATCTTATTCCTGCTCTTATTAGTACTGGATTATCGTAAACTTTTATGTTGTGTCCTATGATTACTCTGTGTTTGTTGAACACGGTTTGTATTTCTCTTGTTTGTTTGTATGTGTAGAAGTACCATTTGTCTTGTTCAATCTCGTACATGCTGATTGTTCGTAGTATGTCTTTGTTTCCATCAGGTTTCTTACCTGTCACTTTTGTTTCTATATCGTATATTAAGGTCATTCTTTAAACCACTCGTCAATACTTTTTTGTGATAAAAAAGGCTTAATTCTTGCTTTACATATTTCTATATAATCTTTTTCTTTTTCAAAACCTATAAAGTTTCTTTTACGTTTTATACAGGCTATTCCTGTTGTTCCACTACCTATGAATGGGTCAAGAACAAGACTGTTTTCTTTACTCACTAGTTTTATTAGGTATTCCATTAGTTTGATTGGTTTAACAGTAGGATGAATATTTTTAGAAGGTGCTTTTTCACTTCCATATTTTCCTGAAGCAGAATTAACATCTTCAAGGTAATCACCAACTCCACCAACAGATTGTTTTTCATCTAAATTTTCACATCCTTTATTTCTTTCACTTTTAGAAGATTTAGCACAATAAAAGAAACGAGAAGCACCACCTTTAACTTTATCTTTTAATCCAACACCAAAGTATTCAGATTTACCCCCTCCAAATTCACCAAATCCAGTGACTTTTGTATTAGCCCAATGACCATTACCAACATCACCACTTTGTTTGTCAAGCATTCTTCCTGCTTCTTCATCAAAAATAATGTTAGCAGGAAAACGACCCTTATGTTCAGGAGAAATATACCCTCCTTGTTCTGACTTACCAGATAAGCCACCCATTAAAGAAGTATCACCAGATTTATGTTCCTTTATTATCTCATTTCCTATTCTGCATTCGTCAATATTGATTCCTCCTGTTCCCCACTTCAAAACATTTAAAGCAACACTCTTTTCACTTAATGGTTTACGAGCAACCACGATAGGTTCATGAGCGGGCTTAAGAGCAGTACCCCAACCCTCCCACTCAGAACAACCTATTGTTTTCTCATAAAATCGTCTATCAGTTTTATCATTAGGATTATTCCAATTATATCTATTATCACCTGAATTAGAACCACGACCTTTTACAATACCCTCACTTTCTCTTTTGTTTCCTTGTAATTTGTCTATTGCTTTACCAATATTCAAGCTTTTAGGAAATCCACTTCCATATATCCACATTATTTGGTCTCTTATCTCAAAACCAGCATCCTCAATATTAACAGCCATTCTATGATAAGTTCTGCTTCCTCCAAATGATAATAAGAATCCACCTGGTTTTAATACTCTCAAACATTCAATCCAAATCTCAACAGATGGGACATCATAATCCCACTTCTTACCCATAAATTTTAATCCATAAGGAGGGTCAGTAACAACAGCATCAACACTATTATCACCTAACTCTTTCAAACCTTCAAGGCAATCCATACAATAAACCTTATTTAACTCTAATTTTTCCATATTAATACCTACTAATAACAAAAAATGATTCAGATAAACAACTATTTACCTGAACCAAAAAACAAACAAATTTATTCCTTAATCAACTCAATATCGTACACTAACATTTTTATTCAAACCATTCTTTTATGTTACTTTGATTTAATCTCTTATTACAAATATCCACATACTCAGGGATGATTTCAAAACCAATAAAGTTACGACCTAATTGTTTACAAGCAACAGCAGTAGTACCAGAACCCATAAAAGGGTCAAGAATAATACTATTTCTATCTGAAAACTTATCAACTAAATATCTTATAATCTTTAATGGTTTAGGTGTTGGGTGATTAACATCTCTTAATTCCTTAGTCCCAGCTGGAAAACATTTTAAATCTTGTGCGTTCTTGAATACTTTACCATTAGAAAATATCAATGCACTTGTATATTTGGCAAACCCAATACCTCCAGGTATCATATTGTTGGAACAATACCAAATAAACTGCCACTTATATGGTAAATTTATTAAGTTAATAACATCTTTTAGATATTTCGTAGATGTAAAAATTATTAATATTCCATCTTCTTTTAATAATCTACCATAATTAATATCATAAGCCCACAAAGTATCATCATTTACTATACCATCTTTACTTATACCATATGGTGGGTCTGTTAATATTAAATCTACTGAGTTATCAGGCAACAACTTTAAACCTTTCAAACAATCCATACAATAAACCTTATTCAACTCTAATTTTTCCATATATTCACCATTCATTAATAAAAATATAAAAAACCCAGGAAAAATCCTAGGATAAAAAAACAAATTTATTCCTTAATTATCTCAATATCGTAAGCGGTAGAAGACTTATCACCAAGCTTCTTAACACTTATCAACACCGGAACCTTTGAATCCAGTTCTTTAAGAATCTCTGTAGCTCTCAAAAACGGTTTACTATTAACACTAATAATCTTTTCCACTTTTTTACCGTCTACTTCAAGAACTTTTGCATCAAACCATTCCTGCATCTCTAAATCTTCACTCTTATACTTCTTACCTTCTCTCTTAAAATAACCAAAATCTGTAATCAAAACCAAAGTTTTTTTGTTTTGCTCAAACTTTAGGTATTTACCACTAAAATCTATATCATCAAAGGTTATTGGTTCTCCCTTATCAAATTCTTCGTCTGCCATTTTTTGTGACCTCCTGACTATCCCAGTATCCGGGTAAGTCTATGTCTTAATGTATGACTATAATTATATTATGTGTTTACTTATTTATAAAATTTGTTATAGTGTAATATATATGTTAAAGTAATGTGTATCCATTACTACCTTTAATAATAGTGTTATCTTTTAATAAATCATCAAATATTTCGATAATGTTTGAGTCTTTACCAAAATGATTAATTATTTCATCTAAAGGAATAAAAGGTTTTGAATTGTTCTTTTTCATATAACTTATTAGGTCAATTCTTCCAAAATCGCACCTATTAATTTTGTCTGATTCTGGTTTACGGTTTACGTTACTAGGAAGAGAAGAAACATGGAATTCACTTTGGAGTTTTTTAATAGGTGCGATTTTTTTCTCTGAATTCTCTAAAACACTAATACAAGACGTCTCTTCTTGTTTAAACAGGTAATCGCACCTATTACTAAAATCGGTTGCTATTAATGCCTGATTTTCATCATCGGGTATTTGAGAGATTTTTAACTTCTTTTTTTCAAAAAACGATTTCGCCTTGTAATAGCAAGCCTTTTTCAAACTAGCTGCTGAAGGAAGATTTATCACTGTTTCAACTTTATTAATATTAAGTGAGTAAACATTACTTTTACCATGATTAACATCACAAGTTACGAAACCTAAATCTGTTAATTGTTTAAGTTGACCATACCAGTGGCTTTGAGATTTACCAAGACCTCTCATTAAATCTGTTATCATAAACTCGTTCTGCCAATTACTACTTCTTATATGGTTAAGAACATCTATTTGATTAATACTTAAACCACTAAAAGTTGCTCCTAGTATACTCATACTATAAGTTTTTGCTATCTCGTAATCATCAAAATCACATATAATGTATTCTCTGTCTTTATCATCTTTTACTATGAATCGTTGTTTTTGGTGAAGGTAAGCACTGCACTTAATAAGTGTTAAAAACTTTTGGTAATCTCTTCTACTTCTAACATCGTGTATTGGTATCTCCATTGCTTTCCAGTTAGCATAAGGGACAATGAAGTGATAAGGTTTAAGTTGTTTTAGTGCATCCTTAATTTTTCTTAGTTCTATCTCATTGCTTTCGTCATCACCAAGGTTTAAATCGTCTTGGTAATCTAGAATCTTTGCTGTTTGTTCACTACTAGTATTCATTCCAAGAACCCATGAACGATTGTTTAGTTGTGTTTCTATTATTCCTTCTGCTTGATTTGTTATGAATACTGGTTGCCCTATTGTTGTTTTGTCTACACTGGCGTTCACTTCTATTCCTTCATCGTTCTTTATTTTCTCTACTGTTTTAAGTGTTAGTTCTCCTTCACTCATCCATAAACGTAATTGACTTGTTGCTTCGTCCATTCCTTGCATTTCTTCTACAAAAATTATTTTTTTGTCCATGTTAACATCTACTAAATAGTTAAGTGCACTTTTTGTTATACGACTTATCATGAAGTAATCCTTGTTTTTTTCTCCTGTTAACATTATTATTTTTTTGATTATATAAGTTTTTCCACTTGATGAGTCCGCACTATAAATCATGTTTTGACTCATTGGGTCACTATTAATGTTCCATCTGGGTGTTCCTGTCTTACTTGGGAAGTCTTTACTGAGCATTAATAAGAATGTTAACATTTTTGTTTCGTCTTCTCCTACTATTACTTTGTTTAATGCATCGTTTATTTGTTTTAGTATGGTCTTGTTTTTTAGGAACTTGTATGCTTCTTTGTTTTTCTTTTTACAAAACTCACATAGGCTTGCTTCGTGTAGTCCTGCTTGTTCTGCTAATCCACAGTTCCAGAATATGTTTGGTTGTGATTGTACCCATTCTACCCAGTTCATTGCTTCGTCTATATTGAATGGTTCACCTATTTGTGAACATTTACTAACGTAATCTTGCATTATTGTTCGCTGAGCATCTAAATTTATATCATCGTTACTCATTGCGATGGCTAATATTTGTGCTCCAGTACTTCTTAACCCTCTATCTAATCCTTCTCTTATTCTTTTAACACTTTCAAGGTTTAAATAACCACCTTCATTAGTTAAATCTATTTTTTCTAATCGTTCAAGATGCTCATTCTGAGCGTACTTTATGTATGATTGTAAGAATTCTCCGAACTCGTACTCATTAAACTTAAATAGGGACGTTTTGGGAGGGTATTCTACTTGTTCTATACTTTTAATCTTAACACTTTTTTCTTTGAATCCTGCATCGTTTATGTAAGTCTTATAATAGATTTCTTCTTCTTCAGTAACCTTATTATAATATTTTTTACAACCACCACAAACACGTAGTAATCTGTCTTTATCTTGTAGGTCATCAAAGTTTATACAGTTAGAATCAATGATTTTGCCGTTACCTCTTAAACCTTTACTTATTGCTGCTTCATCTAGTATAAGGTTCCATAACCAGAAACGTATATTTTTGAATGATAGATTGTAACTTAGTGCTTCTGTGAACAAAAGTTTTATTTCTTTATTTGAGAAGTCTGGTTTATCAAAAAACGTTTCAATATGTATACCTTTACGACTACTTATAAAAATGTTGTAATCCCATCCCCTACTTTTCAACACACTTATTATCTTTTTTGCTAGTTTATAGTTTGCTGAATAACTTCTTGCGTCTAACTCGTAATGAATAGCGTTAGAAGGAACTGTTAGGTGGTCCCATATTTCTCTTTTGTTTAGGTCTTCTCTTCTTCCTGGAACCCATTTGTGTTGTTTTTCGCTAAAGAAGTTTATAGAACCGAATATTGGACTGATACTTATATCCTTTATTCTGTTTATGTATTCTTTTTGTTTATTCATTCTTTCTCTTTTTCGTATATCATTAGAATTGCACTACAATCTATAGCTACTTGTTGTCCAAACTTGTCTATTATCCTGAAAGAGTTTCCTTCAAAGTCTGGTATGATAGTAGTGAACTTAAAACTATCTTTAAGAATTATTAATACTTTTTTGTCTTTATAGAATTTTACGTCTTCTACATCCATACAATCATCACATCATTATTTTCGATTTAGTCCTTTATAAAATTTGTTATACTACAATACATAGTATTAGAGTATATACATGGGGTTAGAGTCGAACGTTATACCATTTAACTATAACCCCAACTAAAAAAATTATCTCCTAATACTATACTCTTCTTTGATATGATTAACTGGTTTCTTAGAAACGAAAGGTATCATATTAGCATTATAATACTTCTCTTTCTTCTTCCATACTGCTAATTTGTCGTCTGCTATAAGTCGTTGCTTTACAAGGTTCTTGCAACCAATATGAACTGTTTCGATTACTTCCTCGTTATTATTTGCTATTCGTTCAACGAATTCTTCTGCGTGCCCGCAATGCATGCATGCCTGGCTCCCGTAAGGGTTTGCGAAGTGTTCTGGTTTGCCATAGCAACAATTCGGTAACTTTTTTGGTATTACCACTACTCTTTTTTCTTCTGTTTTCATTTTTTACATACTCCTCCATTTTTACTTATTCCTCAATACATATTAATATGTTGGCTAGTAATAAGACTAAGAAAAAACAGTGAGGTCAAATTCAAATGCATATTTCTTGTGTCGCTTTATTACTAGCTTTCAACTATTAAAGCATTGCTTGTAATGCTTCTGTTGCGAACTTGTTTGCTTGTACTTGTAAGTCTTTTACAACTTTTTCTTTGTCTTCTGTATGTGTTAGCGTTGCTGTTAAAGAAACTTTTTCGCTTTGGTAATTCTTGCTTCTAGTGCTTTCTACTGTTACTTGTATTATTTCCATTTTTTTTGATTCCTCCTATTTATTATCTCTAGCATTTTCTCTGTTATCTTGAGCAACATGTTTTAAAACATAAGGTTTCTTTTTATCATACGCTTTTAATAACAAGTACTTATCTTTTTCGAAACAGTCCTTAATAAAAAGGTATTGCTTGTTTTTCGTGTCTATAAATGCTACGTACTTGTCATCGTGTCCATAACTCATATAGTGAGCACCAATGTTTGTGTCTGGTCTTTGTTGCCTAAGTATTAATTTGTCTATTGTTTCTTTTCTTATTCTTTTTTCACACATTTTATACCATCTTTTCGAACCAAACGTTTAATACGAAGTCGTTTAACTCGTTTACTTCTCTTGCCGAGGCATTGTTTATCCTTTTCTTTAATGCTTTTGTTAATAATACCATTTTATTTGCTCATCCTGTCGAAGTGGTCTTGCCATACTTCTAATTCTGTTTCTGCTTCTTGTAATCTTTCTTTTTTCCATATAACATCGTACTTCAAGTTTTCTAATTTTTTTTTGTATTCTTCATATTTCATTTTAGTAATCCTCCCTGTTACCACAACAGTTACACTTGTAACCTGTGACTATTTCTTCTTTGCAAACGTATTCTCCTCTGTCTTCATATATTGTTGTGTAGTCTTCGTTTGTTAAGATGTGTTCACAATTAGTGCACTTGTCTATGTCTTCGTCTGCGTTCATTGTGTCACCCACTCAAGTACTTTACGTTCTGTTATCAAACTAGGGTAATCACCATACCTTTTATCTGATAAAAAATTCGTTATCTCTTTATGTCTTGCTTTTATTTCTTTTAATGTTTTCATTGTGTCACCTTTTTAAGTTCTTTTCTAAACTTAATAATTTTTGGGTATAAATGTTTTTTAATAACGTTATCTAAACTATATTCAGAATCATTTATTATTCGTTCATAAAGTATGCATTTTTT
>Ga0307992_1002174_pt1 | contig 11287 bp, 7 predicted proteins | sample EllFjometagen133_FD_203162 | JGI IMG/M metagenome (GOLD analysis project Ga0307992, IMG submission 203162) | Marine microbial communities from Ellis Fjord, Antarctic Ocean - #133 | ecosystem: Environmental > Aquatic > Marine > Unclassified | place: Southern Ocean | collected 2014-10-08
CCGGATCAAAGATGGACTTGCCGAGACCTGCCATAAACAGGGCAACCATTACAACGCCATAGAATGGCAGAAAACCGGCAACCAGCATTCCTCCCGCCAGCAGCCCCATACCCGCCAGCAGCATACGCCTGTATCCCCATTTATCTCCGGCGGGTCCGAACAGGGGACTCAGAATGCTTGACAGCTGATTGACTGCGATCAGAGAAGTGACCGCCTCCAGTGAAACACCCATGCCGCGTCCAAGCGCGGGCGCGAAGGGATAGGGGAAACGCCTGGCAAGGTTCAGAAGGAGCCGGCATAAAGTGGCTGTCCCGATCCTCCATGCCAGGGGAGAATTATTGTTTTTGGGTGTGGGAAACGTCGGTTTAGATATAGAACTCAATGTTTTTCACCATCCACACACGTGTAGCTTCACAACTTTTTCTCCAGGATCTGAGCTGCTGTATGAATCATATCCCACGCCCCGCTAAATGGCGGACTGTAGGCGAGATCCATGTAGCCTATCTCGTCAAGCCCCATGCCGCCCCAAAGGCACGCGGACAGAACGTTGATACGGCTTACCGCCCCGCTTTGTCCTATTGCCTGAGCCCCCAGCAATTTCCCCGAATCCCTGTCCGCGATCAGCTTGAGACCCAGTTTCTGTCCTCTATTCATGGAACGCGCCACGGGACTTCCCCAGATTATGTTGCCTGCAGGAGAATATCCGCTTTTCTCCGCCTCCTTCTCATCAAGGCCGGTCATGGCAACTTCCAGGTCAAACATCTTAAAGGATTGAGCGCCCACAACCCCGGGGAATATCATGGGATATCCGGCAATATTACGACCGGCCACCCGTCCCTGCTTGTTCGCCATATCCCCCAGAGGGATATGCCCCCATTTTTTACTCATCCGGTTATATGACTCGCAGCAATCACCAACGGCAAATATCTCCTCGCGTGATGTATGTTGTGAAGAATCCACCCCGATGGCGCCGGATTCCCCCGTCGTAAGACCCGCTTCACGCGCCAGCCGGGTATTTGGTTTTACACCCAGGGCGAATACGATAATGTCGGTTCCTATCTTTTCTTTGTCGGTAACCAAATACAGTCGGGCATCGGGACCCTTCTCAACGGCTACAGGAGAGTTATGGGCGACAAAGGATACCCCGTTTTTAGTAAGTTCCTCCAGTACTACCCCGGAAAATGCAGGGTCCCACTTTTTGACGGGAAGCTCGCCCCTGTACACGATACTGGTCTCAAGGCCGAGATTTCTCAGTGCCTCGCTCATCTCCATGGCGATAAAACCGGCGCCTACTATAACCGCCCTGCGGCAGCTGTTACCCTTTATATATTCCTTGATGTTAATGCCGTCCCGCAAATTTTTCAGGGTAAAGACTCCGCCCTGCATCGTGCCGGGTATATCGGGCAGGGTTGCCTCAGCGCCTGTTCCCATGACAAGAACATCGTATGACAGCCTTTCGCCATTCGCCAGAAGAACCTCGCCCCTGTCGGAATCAATGCCCTCAACGCGAGTATTAAGTCTCACCCTTATCCCCGTTTCTTCAAACTTTTCGGGGGTTCTCGCGATAAGCTTCTTCGGATCTCTGATTACATCACCGATGTAATAAGGCATGGGTCAGGCGGCATACGAAACAAATTCACCCCTCTCCAGCATCGTCACATCCAGGGACGGATCTCTTCTCTTTGCCTCCGCGGCGGCGGAAGGTCCCCCAGCGCCGCCTCCGACTACTACCATTTTTCTGTTCATCTGTTTTCTCCCCTAGCTTTTTTTACAAGCATAACAACAATACCGAAGATAATCATCGCAAGACATAGTATCTGCCCCATGCTGAACATCCCCGCGATAAGACCCACCTGAGGGTCTGGCTGTCTGAAAAATTCGATACAAAAACGCACGGCTCCATAACCGATAAGATACAGGCACAATAGAAATCCGTCAAACCGGCCTTTTTTTCTGACACTCCACAGGATCGTGAAGAGAAATATGCCTTCAAAAAAGGCCTCATAAAGCTGGGAGGGGTGCCGAAGCTGAAGAAGCGGGTCAAGAGGAAAATACATGCCCCAGCGTACATCCGTTACGCGTCCGTACAGTTCCCCGTTCAGAAAATTCCCGATCCTTCCGAATGTATACCCGAGCGGTATCGCGGGGCAGAAGAGATCCGCGAAGCGCCAGAAATTTATCCCGCGCCGCCGGCAAAACCATAAAGATGCCAGGACAATACCCGCAAGGCCGCCATGGTACGACATACCGCTGATTCCGACAAACCGGAAACCGCCGGAAAAATCAAAGGGGACAATAATGGAGAGAGGATGCGCCGCGTAGTATTCAAGATTATAGAAGAGAACATATCCCAGCCGCGCCCCTATCAGAAGCCCCGCTATTGCCCATACAGAACAGTCCTGGATAGTTTCCTTCGACCAGTCGAGGCCTTCATCGTCTATCCTGTAGATGACAAGAAAATAGACAATAAAAAAAGCTACAAGGTATGTAAGACCGTAATAACGGAGCTGGAAGGAACCTATCTCCAAAAATGCCGGATTAATATGCTCAGGAATATGCTGCCAGAAATCGATCAAGGTGTTTCTCCAACTTCCTGACCCGGACAAGCCGGAATCAAACAAGATATATTTTTGTCACAAAAACACAAAAAAGATTACAAAAGCTTTATCACGAAAACACGAAAGGACGAAAAGAAAAGATTATAAAAACGCTATCACGAGTAGCATGGGGCCTTTGTGCCCCACAGAGTGGGCACGCTACCGACCAATCAGCTACTTCAACCGTGAATCCCGACGAGTCGGGATAAACCGTGAACGGGTACCTGTAATTAAATGTTACCTTCCAGCCGTTCACGCCGGGGGGGGCGGGTTTCGGGGTCCAGCGCCGATATGGGGATCGCGTCGAATCTGCGGCAAAGATTGCCCAGGACATTCTTGTCCGGGAAGATGTCCATTTTGTTGAATACGCGGATACACCTCTTTCTGCTCAGATCAAGTTCCTCCAGTATCCTTTCCACCGCCAGTATCTGTTCCTCAAAGCCCGGATTGCTAACATCTATGACATGGAGGAGCAGATCGGCTTCATTCAGTTCCTCCAGAGTCGCGCGAAAGGCGGAGGCAAGTTCTTTCGGGAGATTTCTTATGAACCCCACCGTGTCTGTGATAATCGCTTCCCTGTCGCGCGGGAACCGGAGTCTTGAGCTCTTCGGGTCGAGCGTGGCAAAGAGCAGATTTTTGGTCAGTACACTGCTCTTCGTAAGCGTATTGAGAAGTGTGGATTTTCCCGTATTGGTATAGCCGATTATGGAGATGACGGGAAGGGCCCTCTTCTGCCTGAGTCGCCGCCGCTGGCTTCTTCCCTTCTGTATATTTTTCAGTTCTTTCTTCAGTCGGCCGATCCTGTCCCTCGCCCGGCGCCGGTCGATCTCGAGCTTTGTCTCTCCCGGGCCGGTTCCTCCTATCCCCCCGGTGAGACGGGACATGGCGGTGTTCTTTGTCGCGAGCCGGGGGAGAAGGTACTGCATCTGGGCGAGCTCCACCTGTATTTTCCCCTCGCGGCTGTGGGCGCGCCGGGCGAAGATGTCCAGTATCAGTTGAGACCGGTCTATCACCTTCAGCTCGGTAAAATCGGCAATGGAGCGCACCTGGGCGGGGGAAAGCTCGTGGTCGAAGATCAGGAGATTGGCGCCGATCTGCAGGGCCCTTATGACGATATCGGAAAGCCTTCCCTTGCCCATGAGGTATTTTGGATCGTATCTGTGCCTGTGCTGTATGATGGAATCAAATACCTCGACGCCGGAGGATCTTGCAAGCTCCCGCAACTCCTCCATGGATGCCTCGCTGTCGAAGATGGGATCTGTCTCGACGCGTATTAGTATGGCCCGCTCGGTAGAATCTATTCTTCTGGCGCCCTGTCTTCGCGCGAACTGTTCATCGAGAGCCTGTATGAATTCAAGAAAGTTCAGATTCGCCACGGAGACGGTTACGGGATCCATCAGAAGCCAGTATTCTCCCCCCAAATTTTCGGGGATCAGGTGCGCCGTATGCATCATGCCGGGGAGTCCGTCCTCGCCGACTTCTATGGCCGAAATCATGTCGAGCCTCAGGAGCGCTAGGTCGGTCAGGTCATCCCCCGTCAGTCCCTCTCCGTCAAGGTGGGTATGGATGAGACGCAGGCCCTTCAGGCGCGCGGAGGATGATCTGAAACCCCCGAGATCCGGGATAACGATCTGCCTGTGATCCCCGACGATTACGTACAGTATTTCCCCCCGACGATTGACAAGGGCGGCTGTCTGACGGTTTATGCGGCGCGAGATGCCGGCAAGGTCCCTCGCGAACTCATGGGTGACAATCCGCTCCGGGGGTATCCTTTTCCTGTAGAACCGCTGAAGTTCCCTGATCTCACCCGCCCTCAGGCCGGTAGTGTTACCGTGGAGTTTGTTTATGGTGTAGCTCCTTCTCTCAGGGGTCGAGTATGGCAAAGGAATTAAAAACAATCACGAAACCACGAAAAAAAAGAAAGTGCGAACTCAAATCCTGTTTTCCGTGTTTTCGTATCTTCATGCTTTCGTGATAATCTTTTTGATTAACCATTACCTTGTATCCATGTAATCTTCGGATGAAAAAAAGGCCCCGAAGGAATTCCCCCGGGGCCTTTTCAGACCAACTCAGTTAAACTCATCAACTTTAGAAACTCAGTGTCAGCTTGTGCACGAGGAGATAGGTGTTGCTGATCTCGTTGGCGGCAACCCCTCCCTTGTAGTAATCACCCGCCACGAAATAGCCGAACCCCACCATGTAGTCAAGGTTGTCGTAGAACTTGTAATTGGCAGTGACGTCAAACTCTGTGCCGTACTCATCATCCACTCCAGGCACTACTTCATCCGCCTTGGCATAGGAAATAGACGTCTTGAGGGAGAGTTTATCGATGTCCGCGCCAGCGAATATCTGATAAATGAAAGCGTTGCTCATCTGACCGTCAGTGTAAGCACCGTTCACGTGTCCCAGGTAGCCATTGGCCTTGTAGTTGAAATCGTCGTTCCAGAGGATAAGACAGGGGTTCCAGTCCCATCCGCCGTTGACAGCGGTCCCTTCCATATCTGTCGTGTTCGGATCATCACCCTGCGAGTAGGCCACGAGAGCGCCTATATGGCCGATCCCGAAGGAGGATTTACCCATCAGGTACCAGCTCAAACCCTCCACGTTGGTGTCAGGCACGGAACTGTAAGCATCTTCGTACGATACCGTTCCATCCGCCCAGTAGAGCTGTCCCTCGACGTAGACCGGATCGAAGGTTGCCTTGAAATAGGGACTGATCGCGTCAACCTCCTGGGTTAGAGAGAAGCCGTACGCTGGAGAATTATAAGGATACCCAATCGGATATGAACATGCGGGTCTGTAAGCGGCGTTTCTCACGTGTTTCCAGAGAAGTCCAGCCTCCACCTGCTCGCCCTTATAGATAGCGGCGAGTATGTAGGCGTCGTTGTCGGTATCGGAATATTCCCCACCCTGCACCATGTTGGGGGGGAAGGGGGGAGCGGGAAAGGGGTAGGCATAATTGGATGTCCTGCCGTCCTTGGAATCGCCTTCATAGTCTTTCTCCAGACCGGCTATCACGTAGAAGTTGCCTATTGGTACTGTCCACTGGATCCTTCCGACCTTCCATGTGTTGTTTCCGAATGTGAGTCCCCAGGAGTTGGTATCCCAGTAACCCGCACTGATGAGGCCGACCTTTGTCACGAAATCGAGCCGTGTCATCTCCACCTTGACATTGCCGTTCGCTATGTCGTTTGTGTGGGTATTCGATGCAGGCGCAACCGACCCCCATGTCTGCTCCAGGGCGTCCAGCCGCACCGTCAGCTTCAATCCCTCCACGACCTTGAAGACGGACTTTACACGCAGCCTCTGCTGGTAGAGGGCGTTGGCCGTGGCGTCGCTGTTCAGGGCGCTGTTGTCGTCATACCAGCCCCTGATGTAATAGGTTCCGCTTACGTCGATGTCCGTTGCCGCTGCGGGCATGGCAAACACCGCAACCAGACTCAACGCCAAAAAACCGATTAAAAGTTTTCTCATATTGTTTTCCTCCTCCTGATTTTTTAACCCTATTCTTGAAAAATTCATTAACTAACGACAATTACAACTGATTGAAATCTTTGCATAACCACGTTTCCGGTCATTGCGAGGAGTGTAGCGGCATGGCAATCTATTTTGACCATACAGAGCTAGAGATTGCTTCGCTTCACTCGCAATGACAATACGGATGTTATGCAAATGCCTCTCATTATACCCCCAGTACCTCCTTCCCGATATTTTTATGGACTACCGTCCATACTACCTCTAAAATCAACGCTAACACCGCCGATTTACAATGTCAAGCGCTGTTTTGAGTCTCGAATTTCAAGTCCACAGTTTGACCCAAAATCCCTAACCAGGGCAAGCCGGAAAAGCTGATATCTCAAAACCTTTTGTTGGGTTTCATACCTCAACCCAACCTACAACTCTCCAATCCAAAATCTCTAAAGGTCTTCCAGGATCTGTGTCTTCTTCCTGTCGTAGTCCTCCGGTGTAATCAGTTCTTTGTCAAGGAGATTTTTCAGCGTATCAAGCCGCTTTTCGACAGCAGACTTTGCGCCTGCTTCGGGTGCAACCGGTGCAGGTGTCACAACGGGCACCGGGGTCTCGACCGCTTTTTGCGGAGCCGTGTACCGGGTCGTGGCGTCACCGCCATCCATGTCCACCTTGTCCACATAACGGGATGTGGTGTCGACGACGGAATCCTTCTTCATGAACCTGACCCCCTGATAGCTCCTGTCGATGAAATTGGCCAGGATGGTCTTCTGTCCCTGCGAGAGATTGTTCACATCCCTCCATGTATCGCAAGGCAGGCCCTGCGGGAGCGGTTCATAATAGATGATCTGCACACGGGACTTGTTGCCGAATCCGGCACGTCGCTCCAGTCCCTTGGCCAGAAAACAGCCGGCCGTGTCGTGACTCGAGGGTATCTTCCGTTCCCTTTGCAGCAGCACATGCTGGCAAGCGAGGACGCGGTAGTCGTAGTCATCCTTCAGGATCTTCATAGAGCCGGTCTCCAGGGGTTTCCACGCCCGAAGGAACATTTCCGGGACTTCCTGCTCCGGGTTTCCCATGATGTGGTAGATCCGTATCAGAACGCCCCGTTTGAGCGCGCCGTCGTCCCCGGTCTGCTCGAACAGATAGGATTCCCTCTCAAAGTTGTATTCCATGGGGTCTGATGTGCGTCCCTGCTGATGGGTCTCATCCTTCTCTTCGCGGGTCTTTCCCCTGAATACGAGCTCGGGGGCCAGTTTCAGCTTTACGGCGGGGGACGACGAGTAGAATATATTGTCTCGAACCTCTCTCTTTGTCTGCAGCTGATCCATCTCCGCCCGCATGCTGTCCATCTCCGCCGCGCATCCGAAGATAAAAACAAATGCTATTGCGGCAATACCATACAAAATCTTTTTCATAATCCCTCACCTCTTTACCGTGTCTTGCTTAGACCGATTTTTTACTTATTTATATCCTCCGCATATATCTTCAATCAGCCGAGACGTCAAGCGCAGACTTGAAAGACAAAGTTGAATTTTTTCGTGTTGAATGTTTCATTGAAAAAGATTATCATGAAAACGTGGGGGGAAGGCAATGTTTGATGTTAAATGTTGGTAACTATTCAGGTTGTTTAGCCTGTCAACCTACAGCCTAAACAGCTTCAGTATGACTACGTGAGTAGTCACGTTTTGCTATCACAGTACATGTAGTACCGATGTTCCGGTATAGCGAAGCTTTTTACGATATCGTAAAAAGCTGAATGGTGAATGTAAATTCACGATTCAGTGACTCGTAGTTTCGTGATGTTTTTCGGTTTTTCACTGCCATAATTTTTTTCAGGAATAGCTTGACATGAATATTTTATTAATGTTAATGTGCCGCGAAATGCCGTGTGGTGTATAAGAGACGCTGTGTGGGGAGAGGGGGTATTATAGAGGCAGGTTAGATGTGTTAAAAATAAGGGTTTAAGCTGATTAAAAACAATAAATTCAGGAGGAAAGATATGAAGAAATTTGCAATTCTGGCCTTTGCGGCCGTGCTCGTGTTTGCGTTTACGGTACCGGCGATGGCGATAGACAACAGCTTTGGCGGCTATTGGCGTACCAGGGCTATTACGCAGCAGAACTTTAGCGGTAACGACGCAGGAACCTTGGATCAGACCAGGGTGGACACAAGGACCCGTCTCTACTACACCGCCAAGTTCAGCGACAACTTCAAGTTCGTCAACAAGTTTGAGTTGGATGCCGTATGGGGCGATAATGGTTATGGTGATATCGGTGCTGATGGTATCAGCGTCGAGGTAAAGAACTCCTACGCTGATTTCACGCTCGGCTGCACGAATCTCAAGATCGGTGTTCAGGGCTTAGGTTTCGCGCGCGGTTTCCTGTTCAGCGATGACGCCGCCGCCGCTGTGATCACCTACAAGGGTGACGGTATAGCGGTTCCCTTTACATGGATAAAGGCGTATGAGGGTGGTAAGGGTAATGACAGGAATGATTATGACGTTGACTACTATGCCATCAACCCCTCCTTCGGCATGAACGGCATCACGATCAAACCACTGGCCATGTACATCACGTCGGATGATGCTCAGGACTGGGGCTTCACCTCTCCGTACAAAGCCTTCGATCTCTGGTTCCTCGGCGCCGATATCGACGCGAAGCTGGGTGCTGCCAAGGTGTGGTTCACTGGTCTCTACGAGACCGGTTCCGCGGATCCGATGGGTGGAGGTACCCAGAGTTTTGACTTTGGAGCTTACCTGTTTGCCGTCGGTGCGAGTGCGCCTGTCGGCCCGGCATCCGTCCATGGGCAGTTTTTCACCCTTAGTGGTGACGATGATGAAAGCGCAGGCAATATGGATGTGGATAAGTTCTGGGTTCCGAGAGGACAGTGCTACTACTGGTCGGAGATCATGGGTAACGGTACCTTTGATGAACAGACCCCGGCAAATGTGCCCAAGTATAATGCGCTTTCCAACATCATGGCGGCCAATGTCGGTGTGAGCTTCAAGGCTACCCCGAAATTGAAACTGACCGCTGATCTGTGGTACGCAAAGCTGAACGAAGATGACGCCAATAAGGAAAATGTTCTGGGTACGGAGGTCGATTTCAAGGCCACCTATAAGATCATGGACAACCTGAACTTGGACTTTGTTGCTGCTTATCTCTTCACAGGTGACGCGATCTACACAAAAGTAAATGCTACTGATCCGGAGCAGGAAAATATCTATGAAATAGGTACTCGCCTGTCACTCAGCTTCTAATCCCGGGAAACCGGAAAGAAGTTTTGCAGTATAAGTAAACCTGATGGAGGCCGGGAGGAATTTTTCTCCCGGCCTCTTTTTTTTCTACGTTTTTTCCTTGACATCCACACCCCTTTTTTGTTACTGCGCCTTGTTGTATATGACCTCTGGCCATATACTCGCCCCTGTTTGTCCCGGGGCATGGCTGGATGTGCCGGCCCGGCCGGAGACGCCGGTGAAGGGGCTACATATTAATGATGTGATTTCTGTACGGTGTACCGAAAACAATACTATGGAGGTAGTAAAAAATGGCAGAAAAGAAAGTTGAATTGAAAGAGCTTTATCCTGTACCTGAAGCGGTAAAGGAAAGGGCATTTATCAAGGGTAAGGAAGGGTATGAAAAGCTCTATAAGCGTTCCATCGAAGACCCCGAGGGTTTCTGGGGCGAGATCGCAGAGGAGTATGTGGAGTGGTTCAAGAAATGGGACAAGGTCGAGGATTATAACTTTGACCACAGGAAAGGTGACATTTATGTCAAGTATTTTCAGGGGGGCAAGCTCAATGTTTCCTATAACTGTCTTGACAAGAACCTCGCCACCAGGGGCGATAAGGTAGCCATCCAGTGGGAGGGAAACGAGCCCGGTGAGGAAAAGGCATATACTTACAAGATGCTGCATGAAGAGGTCTGCAAATTTGCCAATGTACTAAAAGCTAACGGTGTCAAGAAAGGGGATGTGGTGACCCTCTATATGCCGATGGTTCCCGAACTGGCCATTGCCATGCTGGCATGCACCCGGATAGGAGCTATCCATAGCATCGTCTTCGGGGGCTTTTCCTCGGACGCGCTCAAGGATCGTATCCAGGACTGTGGTTCTAAGCTGCTGGTCGTGTGCGACGGAACTTTCCGCGGCGCCAAGGCCGTTCCCCAGAAAACAAGCGCCGATGTGGCCCTTACGGAATGTCCTTCCGTAAAGGCGATGATCGTTGTTAACCGCGTGGGCGACAAGATCAAGTGCGACTGGACGGACGGAAGGGACCTCTGGTGGAATGACGAGATGGCAAAGGTAGATGCCGTCTGCGAGCCCGAATGGATGGATGCGGAAGATCCTCTCTTTATCCTTTATACATCCGGTTCCACGGGAAAACCGAAGGGAGTCATGCATACGACGGGCGGATATCTGGTATATACAGCCTATACACACAAGATGGTTTTTGACTATCACGAGGATGACGTATTCTGGTGCACCGCCGATATTGGCTGGGTAACGGGACACAGCTATATCGTCTACGGGCCGCTCTGTAACGGCGCCACGTCGGTCATGTTTGAAGGTGTTCCGAGTTATCCCGATATGAGCCGTTTCTGGAAGATCGTTGAAAAATACAGGATCAATATAATCTATACCGCTCCGACCGCCATCCGCGCAATCGCCAAGGAAGGGAATACATGGGTTGAGGGTATAGATCTTTCAAGCCTGAAGATACTCGGCACGGTGGGTGAGCCGATCAATCCCGAGGCGTGGAACTGGTATTATAATGTTATCGGCAAGGGGAACTGTCCCGTTGTTGATACCTGGTGGCAGACAGAGACGGGCGGGATCATGATTACTCCCCTCCCGGGTGCCACGGATATCAAACCGGGCATGGCAACCGTCCCATTCATGGGTGTCTGGCCGGTACTCGTGGATGATGAAGGAAAGGAATTCACGGAGACGGTGGCATCGGGTGCACTCTGCATCAAGAAACCCTGGCCCGGCATCATGAGGAGTGTCTATGGTGACCCCACAAGATTCAAGGAGACCTATTTTGAGCAGTTCCCCGGCTACTATGTGGCGGGTGACGGCGCGAGAAGAGACAAAGACGGTTATTACCAGATTACCGGTCGTATCGACGATGTCATTAATGTTTCCGGCCACAGAATGGGGACGGCGGAAGTTGAATCCGCCTTGGTCAAGCATCCGTCAGTCGCGGAAGCCGCTGTTGT
>Ga0307992_1002175_pt1 | contig 11285 bp, 10 predicted proteins | sample EllFjometagen133_FD_203162 | JGI IMG/M metagenome (GOLD analysis project Ga0307992, IMG submission 203162) | Marine microbial communities from Ellis Fjord, Antarctic Ocean - #133 | ecosystem: Environmental > Aquatic > Marine > Unclassified | place: Southern Ocean | collected 2014-10-08
AACCGTCCTCTATATTTAAGTCCTTCTTCTGCCTGGACTATTAGACTATCCATAGAGCGAAAACGCATAGGACTAAATGTACTACTGACCAGACAGAAACGGCACCCCCACTTACAACCACGCCCCACCTCAATCAGATATAAGCCACCCAGCTCAGTGTCTCTGGTAAGTATGGTAGAAGCAACCGGGAAATCATCCAGGTCTTTTGCCCACTGGCGGACCACCGGTGTTTCTGGGTGATACTGCGGTGCATAGATGCCCGGCAACGAGGACAACACTCTAAGCAACTCACCCCGCTCGCCGCCGATGCCATCAGCCAGTACCGGCAGCATAGTTGACACAATCGGCTCCGCCTCACCGATACACAATAGGTCAAAAAACGGCGATAGGGGTAACGGATTAGCCATGACGCAGGGCCCCCCGGCAATAATCAGCGGGTGTCCCCCGTCACGGTCGGCAGCATAGAGCGGGATGCCGCTCGCCTTAAGAATCTCTACTACATTAATATAGTCGACCTCATAGCTAATGGAAAAGGCAAGAACGGCAAAATCGGAAAGCGGCCGCTGCGATTCCAGACTCAAGGGAGACAACCGGCGGGCTTGATGCTCTCTTTCCCAGAAGACCCTCTCACAAACGACCCCGCCATAGCTATTGAGGAGGCGATAGATGGCATGGACCCCCAGGCAGGACATGGCTACATAGTAGGAGTTGGGATAGATGAGGGCAATAGGGACCCTGCCTCCCCAATCCCTGATAATGGCACCATCTTCCCGAGAAAGCCGGCTTCTTGCCTTTTTGATTTCATCCCAACCCATAAAGCTACTTACCAGGCTTATTTATTTCCAGCAGCCATTGAGGAAGCTGTGCGTTATGTCCATTAGGTCCCAATCTCCCTACTCTGCTAAAGGATGGAAGCCCATCTGCGGCTTGTTGGGCTCGGCGGCTTCGGTCAGCTTGCCGAACTTGGCCTCGTATTTATCCAGATTCTCTTTAAGAGCAGAGACCATCCTTTTCATATGGCCAGGGCTGATAACCACCCGCGCCGTCACGGAGCCGACCGGGGGCGTCACCATCATAAAGTCCAGGATGAACTCCTCCCTGGTGTGGGTGACAAACATATTATTGGCATACGCCCCACCCCGGAGGCTCTCCGGAAAGGCAATCTTTACCTGCTGCTTGGTAGTCTTTTCATCCATACTACATCTCCTTATGGCAATGAGACTTTACATTCTTAGCACTTGGTATAGCCGCAGCTCGGGCAGACGAAGCAGCCCTCCTGATAGACGAGCAGGTTGCCACAGTCCGGGCACTGCCCGGCCAGGTTCTTGACCAAGCCATAGTCCTCCGGCCTGGGCTTACCATCATAGCCGGTGGTATGCTTCTCCAGCACGCTGGCAATGGCATCAGCGCAGGAGAGGATGGACTTGCCCTTCTCCCAGGCAATCGACGGGCAGCGGATACCACGCAGCTGCCTGACTATCGAGGAGACATCGACGCCGGAGCGTAGGGCCAGGGAAATGAGCCTGCAGATGGCCTCAAGCTGGGCTGAAGCGCAGCCTCCGGTCTTACCCAGGCTGGAAAAGACCTCGCAGATACCTTCGTCATCCGAGTTCACCGTGACATAGAGATTACCGCAGCCGGTGGTCACCTTCTCAGTGACGCCTGAGGTCGTCTTGGCCCGCTTCCTGGGTACAAGTACCGCACCTTCAACCTTCTCCGTCTTGCCGGTAGTTAATACCTGCCCCTCTCGACTGCCGTCCCGGTAGATGGTTATCCCTTTCAGCCCCTCTTCATAGGCCATCATATAGACACTGGCAATATCCTCCGCGGCAGTCTCTCTTGAGAAGTTGACCGTTTTGGATACAGCATTGTGGGTAAATCTCTGGAAAGCAGCCTGCATCTTAACGTGCCAGTCAGATGTTATGTCGTGAGCGGTAACAAAGGCTTTCTTGATATCATCCGGGGCTTCTTCAATACCACGGAGGCTGGCCCCCTCGGCCAACTTGCGCATAAGCTCTTCGGAGTAGAAACCCCCCTTCTTCGCTACCTCCTCAAAGTACGGGTTTACCTCGATAAACTGCTCACCATCTAGAATATTGCGCTTGTAGCTCAGGGCAAAAAGGGGCTCAATACCGCTAGAGCAACCGGCGATGATACTCAGCGTACCGGTGGGGGCGATGGTAGTACAGGAGGCATTTCTTAACTTGGCTCCACCAGGAACATCATAGATACTGCCGGCAAATGCGGGGAAGACCCCCCGCTCCCCGGCCAGCTCCTCCGAGGTATTCGCCGACTGCTCGGTGACAAACTGCATAATATCGGAGGCTACCCTCAGCGCCTCTTCCGAGTCATAGGGAATACCCAGCCTGATTAACATATCGGCAAATCCCATCACCCCGAGACCGATCTTCCTCGTTTTTTTAGTCATTTCCTCTATTTCGGGCAGGGGGAACTTATTAACCTCGATTACATTATCTAGGAAGCGCACCGCCGTCCTGATTACCTCCACCAGCCGGGGGTAATCAATCTGATAAGCCCCATCCTGAAGAATGACCATCTGTGACAGATTAATCGAGCCCAGATTGCACGATTCGTAAGGGAGCAGGGGCTGTTCGCCACAGGGGTTGGTGCTTTCAATGCTGCCCAGGTGCGGGGTAGGGTTGTCTTCATTGATACGGTCAATGAAGACAATACCCGGATCCCCAGTCTTCCAGGCCATACCGACCAGTTTGTCAAATACTTCTTTAGCATTGAGCTTACCGGATACCTCTTTGGTGTGTGGATTGACCAGGTTATAGTCGGTGCCGGCCTTGACCGCCTCCATAAATTCACTGGTTACCGCTACCGAGATATTAAAGTTGGTCAGGGAGGCAAGGTCTTCCTTAGCCGTAATGAACCTCATAATATCGGGGTGGTCAATACTGAGGATACCCATATTTGCCCCGCGGCGCATCCCCCCCTGCTTGATAACATCAGTGGCGACATCAAAAGCCCGAATAAAGGAGACCGGGCCACTGGCGACACCCCCGGTAGAGCCGACTCTATCGTCCTCCGGCCTTAGTCTGGAAAAGGAAAACCCGGTCCCGCCGCCGCTCTTATGAATCAGGGCAGTGTTCTTCACGGCATCAAAGATGGACTCCATTGAGTCCTCAACGGGGAGGACAAAGCAGGCGGAAAGCTGCCCCAGCTCCCGCCCGGCATTCATCAACGTAGGGGAGTTGGGCAGGAACTGGAGGCTGGTCATCAACCGGTAGAACTCCTCCTCCATTACCCCGGCATCAGCCTCAGGGTTATAGATAAGCTCAGCCGAGGCGATCGCGCTGGCTACCCGGTGGAACATATCCTCCGGGGTCTCAACAACCTGACCCTTGGCGTCTTTCTTAAGATACCTTTTCTCCAGGACACGAAGGGCGTTCTCGGTAAGACTGACCCCGCTTACCGACTTCACCTCCGGCTTAACCGTAATAGCTTTCATTTCTGGTCCAACCTCCTCCTTTTGCATTGAGCCTTCACCTTTCTCTTCTAGTTCTTTGCTGGCCAGGATTTCCTCCACGATAGCCTGAATCTCAGGCCCACTGGGCAGACGCGGCGGCCTGCGCTGAGACCGGGGTACCAGGTCCTCCATCCCGGGCAGAGGCTGTTCCGCGGCAGATGACGGCCTAGATTGCTCCAGCCGTTCAATTACCTGCGCGGTAAGCCGCTCCACCAACCGCCGGTCGGCAATACCCATCGACTCGGCGGCGGCAAAGACGGCTCGAGCCACCCGGGTACGGTCCAACCAGTGTGTGATCTTCTCCGGTTCATTTTTAGTATTCATTTACGATTCCTCCGGTGACCCCCAGCCAGCGCCAGTGAAGGCTCAACCGGGAGCAAGGGCAACTGGCTCGTCGGCCGGGACACTTTAGCCACCTCATCGCCGATTAGGGTATCCAATTCCTGCTTTAAGGCAGTGATATCGGCGAACTCTCGATAGACACTGGCAAAGCGGATGTAGGCAATATGGTCCAGCCCTTTCAGCCCCTTCATCACCATATCGCCGATAACAACGCCGGGTATCTCAGATTTACCCAGATGGTAAAGCTCGGCTTCGATATCATCAACAAGCTTATCGATAGCGCCGGTACGTAGCGGCCGTTTTTCGCAGGCCTTGCGGATGCCGGACATGAGCTTCTCCCGGCTGAATTCCTCACGGCGGTTGTCCTTCTTAATCACAAAGAGACTGGCCGCTTGCAGCCGCTCGTAGGTGGTAAAACGAGCACCGCAGCCGGAACACTGACGCCGGCGGCGTATACCGTCATTAACATCACGGGAATCGATAACCCTGGAATCAATATGGCCGCAATAAGGACAATTCATAAACAAACTCCACACTATATAGTGTAGGGAGTCTACATTACCACAATATATAGTACTTGTCAAGCCCATTAATGATTAATTTCCGATATTGCACTTTTAAGAGAAGGGGTGCTAGAATGGCAGAAACCTCGGGAAAGAGTTATTGCTATGTCGAAAAAAGTCGGCTTCATCGGTCTCGGTATTATGGGTATGCCTATGGCGCACAATCTACTCAAGGCTGGTTTTGCGGTGGTAGCCTATAATCGCACCACCGCCAAGGCAGAGCAGCTGGTCAAGGAAGGCGCTGGGAAAGCCAACTCGCCCGGAGAACTAGCCCGGGAGTGTCCGGTAGTGATTACCATCGTTTCCGATACGCCGGATGTGGAGGAGGTCATCCTGGGCAGGGGCGGTGTTATCGAGGGGGTTAAACCCGGCTCGGTAGTTATCGATATGAGCACCATCTCTCCCCAGGCGACCCGGGAGATAGCCGCCCGGCTCAAGGAAAAGGGGGCGGAAATGCTGGACGCCCCCGTAAGCGGGGGGGACATCGGGGCACTCAACGCAACCATCTCCATTATGGTAGGCGGCGATATCGAAGTATTTCAGAGGTGCCAGCCCATCCTTGCTGCGATGGGTAAGACTATCGTCCACGTCGGCCCCAACGGGATGGGGCAGACAGTGAAGCTAATGAACCAGATCCTGGTCGCCGGTAACCTTAATGCGGTGGCTGAGGCAATGCTATTCGCCCAGAAATCAGGGGCCGATTTGGAGAAGGCGATAAGCGTCATCAAGGGGGGCGCCGCCGGGTCATGGGTGCTGAGTAACCTGGGCCCGCGCATCAGTAAGAGAGACTTCAGCCCCGGGTTTATGGTTGACCTGATACAGAAAGACCTTGCGCTGATTATGGAGGCCGCTGCTGCAATGAGGCTGCCTCTCCCTGCGACCGGCCTCATCCACCAGATGTACTATTCACTGCAGTGCTCCGGAGAAGGCAGGAGCGGCACCCAGGCGCTGGTCAAGGCACTGGAGCGTATCGCCGGCATGGAGGTCGGGCATCCCGAGAGCTAGACACAAGTAGCCACTATACCCCCCTTGAGAAGGTTCAACTAGCTCGAAGACCAGAGCTCACGACGGTCAATTACCCATCTTACCTTACCCACAGTACGGTTGATGGTGCCCGCACCCAGGTAAAAGTGGTGTTGTCAGTACCATGCCTATCTCATCGATATATAGTCGCCGAGTGATCCAGAGTCACTCCTTCTGCGCCACCACCTGATTGTCAGCGGGATAGCAATAGCAGCAGCGATAGCGATAATAACACCACGGGTAAACCACCAGTTCCGCTCGCTTGGCGGTGCCAGGGTAGTAACGATGGGTGGTGAAACCTCTTCCTTGACAGTAAAGGAACCGGGTAGGCCATTAATATCTATCGAGTAGGCGCCTGCCTCACCCTGAGAGGTGGTAAAGGTTACCATTTCGCTGGTGCCGCCGGTAAGGCTTACTTCCCGTGTTTCTGCTATCAGCCCGTTTATCTTGAGGGTTGCGGCATAGTTGCCTGCTACCTCTCCTGTGTTAGCCAGAAAAACACTGGTAGTCACTGCTTCACCGGTGCTAACCTCGGGCGGGGAGATGCTCAATGAGCTTAAGGTAAAAGTAGTCGGCATTACTGGAGAAGTGGGTAACGAAGGAGTTACTGGAGAAGCCGGTAACGAAGTAGAAAAAGCAATCACGGTAAAGCAAGAGAAGTGGTCGATATAAGCACTAATGGTGTCGTTCTCAGCGTCAACCTCCAACTCCAGCTCCTGCACACCGTCATCAAAATTATCACAACGGGTGATTATCAAGTCTTCCTCAGTTATCCCTTCGGGAATATCGTTCGTATCATAGTTCCAGGTCAGAATTACCGGCTGGTCAAAGGTAGTACCCTCGGGTTCCAGTTGATAGGGCATTCCGATAATACTAACATCTTCAGGTGGGTCAGGTGCGTTCTTAATAGCGACAAACTCCACATCGGTAAGCGGGTTACCCGCTGCATCCAGAGCGGCAACTCCTTCAGGGACAATAACGCTGACCATCCCGTCCGGAGAAGTGAACTCAACGAAATCAGGAGCAAAGAGGGCGATGATGCTCATATTCCGGATAACCGGCTCAAGTTCTGGATTATTCTTGACGGTCGGTTCCCCGATCCATTTGACAAAGTGGTAACCGTCTTCCGGCACCGCCTCTATCTTGATGTCGCAACCACTATCAACTGCAAAATCATAGGGGTATTCGGGCGGGGCATCCTCGTCTATCTCGACGGTGCCGCCACCGCTCGGGATGATATCCACCGTAATAGTCTTGGTCGCCACCGACGACCCGTCATCGCACCCTCAGCCATAAGCCGGCTTGGTGGTAAACACCGCCGCTGCCAGCGGTACCAGCAGGGCAACCACCAGCCAGAGTAGGGTTATTCCAAACAGTCCGTTTTTCATCTTTATTGTCGCCATTACAGAGTATACCTTACACCCTTTGTTTATAGATTCTCAACCCCATTCTGCCCCTGCCGCTCGACCAAGTCTTCCAGGGTGGTAGCGGTAAGCACCCTATCCATTGCTTCTTTCACCTCAACCCACACCCGGCGGGTCACGCATGAATCGGCACGCGAGCAGAGCTTAGCATTATCAACACACTCTACCGGCGCCATCGACCCCTCCATCGCCTGCACAATATCAGCAAATATTATCTCCCGCGGCGGTCTGGTCAGCATGAATCCACCCCTGGGCCCACGAACACTCCTGACCAGACCGGCTACCCTGAGCCGGGTAAAGAGCTGCTCCAGATACAGGCACGATATCTGCTGCCTTTCCGAGATATCCTTAATCAGGGTAGGACCATCCCCCGGCTGGAGGGCCAAATCAAGCATCGCCCGCACCGCATAGCGCCCCCTGGTCGAGAGTCTCACAACTTTATCCTGCCTGTCCTGAATTTTATTATCACAATACTCGTAAATATACCGCAACAAAAATAGATTGTCAAATATCAAGGCTAAGAGCAGGTACGCCGCCTTTGAAACGGGGCCCGGATGTATTAGAATAGAGCAGGGAATGATGGACAAGGAGTTTCGGCACCTGCCCGGTGTGGACAAGCTGATCTCTGACAAGCGCCTAAGGCAGCTTGAGGAGGAGCTTTGCCACGAGTCCTTGGTAGAGCTAATACGCGGCCACCTTGAGCAAGAACGCCTGGCTATCGCCGCCGGTAAACCCTGTCCCTCACTTGACGATATAGTAGAAGCCGTTATCGCTCAGGGTTACGTCATGATAAAGCCGAGTCTACGCCCGGTAGTCAACGCCACCGGTATCATACTTCACACCAATCTGGGCCGTGCCCCACTCAGCGAGGAAGCATCCGCTGCTATGAACACAGTCGCCAGCGCCTACTCCAATCTGGAGTTCGACCTTGACAACGGCCGGCGTGGGTCACGCAATAGCCACCTTGAGCAGTTACTATGCCGGCTCACCGGGGCTGAGGCAGCACTGGTGGTAAACAACAATGCCTCAGCGGTGCTGCTCGCTCTCAGCGCGCTGACCAGAAGGAAAGAGGTGCTCGTTTCCCGGGGCCAGGCAGTACAGATTGGCGGTGGCTTTCGTGTCCCCGATGTAATGCGCCAGAGCGGAGCCAGGCTGGTTGAGGTAGGCACCACCAACTGCACCTATACTACCGATTATGAACAGGCAATCAGCCCGAGGACAGCGGCGCTGATGCGTGTCCACTTAAGCAACTTCAGGCTGATGGGCTTCACCCACCTGGTTACCCTTGAGGAGATAGTAGCGCTGGGCAAAGACCATAACCTCCTCGTACTTGATGACCTCGGCAGCGGCTGTCTGCTGGACACGGCCGAGTTCGGCCTTGACCCGGAACCAATGGTACAACAGAGCATCGCCGCCGGTGCCGACCTGGTCTTCTTCTCCGCTGATAAGCTCCTGGGTGGCCCTCAAGCCGGCATTATTGTCGGTAGGAAAGAGCTGATCGACAGATTGAAGAAACACCCGCTGGCGCGGGCAGTAAGAATCGATAAGATAAGGCTGGCCGGTCTGGCGGCTACCCTGGTCCACTATCTGAAAGACGAAGCAGTAAGCAAGGTCCCAATCTGGCGTATGATTGCCACTCCTCTGGGCGAGATTGAACGGCGGGCCAAACTCTGGGCCAGACCGCTTAAGGGGCTGGCCAGGGTGGTCACCGGAGAAACAATGGTCGGAGGCGGCAGCCTGCCCGGGGCCACCCTACCGACCAGACTGGTCGCCATCGGAGAAGAGGGCAGGAAAGGGAAGCACAATATAGCGCAAGCCTTAAGTCAGCGGCTACGCCGGCGAGAGATACCGATCATCGGACGAATTAGCGATAATCTACTGCTGCTCGACCCCCGTTCCGTACTTCCTGAAGAGGACAGGGTTGTGCTCAAAGCCCTTCAAGACGCCGCCGCCAACCTTAAAGACAGGTGATACCACGGGAGCGAAAAGGAGTACCCGATGTTTGTGCTCGGTACTGCGGGACACATAGACCACGGTAAATCGGTACTGGTGCGTGCCCTGACCGGCATAGACCCCGACCGGCTGCGCGAGGAGAAGGAACGGGGTATGACCATTGACCTGGGTTTCGCCTGGCTGAAGCTACCCAGTGGTCAGGAGGTAGGAATCGTTGATGTCCCGGGGCACGAACGGCTTATTAAGAACATGCTGGCCGGAGTGGGCGGCATCGACCTGGCACTGCTTATTATCGATACAGGCGAAGGAGTGATGCCCCAGACCAGGGAACACCTGGCTATCTTGGACATGCTTGGCATAGAGAGAGGGGTTGTCGTCCTCACCAAGAAAGACCTGGTAGATGATGAGTGGCTGAGCATGGTAAGGGAGGAGGTAGCCAGGCTGATCGCCCCAACCACTCTATCCCAATCCCCGATTGTCGCCGTCTCGGCACAGACTGGGGAGGGCCTGACTGAGCTGATCTCAACTATCGATAAGCTCCTCGGCTCCACCCCACCTAAGAGGGATGTCGGCCGGCCCAGGCTTCCCATAGACCGCGTCTTTACCATTGTTGGCTCCGGCACCGTCGTCACCGGAACACTGATTGACGGCTTACTCAGCGTAGGGCAGGAGGTGGAGATTGTCCCTGCCGGTCTCAGGTCACGGATACGGGGGTTACAGACACATAAGGCCTGCGTCGACACCACCGCTCCCGGGAGCAGGGTCGGCGTCAACCTGGTCGGTGTTGCTGCGGCCGAGCTACAGCGCGGCGATGTGCTCACCATACCGGGCTGGCTCTCGCCCACCACGATGCTCTCGGTTAAGCTACACCTGCTACCCTATCTCCGCCGACCCCTACTGCACAATACCACGGTCAACTTTCATACCGGGTCTGCTCAGGCTGCAGCCATAGTCCGCCTGCTGGAAAAAGAGGCGCTTAAGCCCGGCGATGCCGGCTGGGCACAGCTATCACTGAGTAATCCGGTAGCGCTGGTCAGGGGAGACCGTTTTATTATCCGCTCACCAGAGGCAACCCTGGGGGGTGGTGAAGTCCTCGAACCCCACACCAAGCGATACCGACGCCTGCGTCCAGCCGTCATCGAGAACCTCAAGCAAAGAGCACAGGGCACCACCGAAGATCTGATTATAGCAATACTGGAGACAGGGAAGCCGCTTAAGATGGTCGACCTCTCCACCCAGAGCGGCCTGCCTGCCAGCGAGCTTGCGCCGGCGGTAGCGTATCTTATCGAGCAGGGAAGGGTAATCAGGATAGGCAGGGGAGAAAGTGAGATCCTTCTGACCACAACCGGCTGGGAGCACCTGGCTGGGCAGGTGACCACCGTCCTTAAGGACTATCACCACAGGTTCCCTACCCGTCCGGGTATACCCAGGGCAGAACTGAGCAGCCGGTTGAAGATGGGGGCACACCGCCCGGCAATTCTAAAAAGGCTTCTTGACGACGGTGCTGTCATTGAGGATGGCGCCGCTATCCGCCTCCCCACCCACCACATTCAGCTAACTCAGGTGCAGCAGGAGCAGATAGACACCTTTCTCAAGTCACTGACAGAGAACCCCTATTCCCCACCCAACAGCCTTATCCCGGAAGCGGACCTACTCAACCTGCTCATTACCCGGCAGCAGGTGCTCAAGGTAAGCGAGGAGGTAGTCTTCTCCCTTGAAGCCTACAATGAAATGGCGGCCAGGATTACCGCCCACCTGAAGGAAGCGGGTAGTGTGACCGTGGCTGAAGTGCGGGATATGTTTAAGACCAGCCGAAAGTATGCCCTAGCCCTTCTGGAATACCTGGACGGAGAAAAGATAACCCGCCGCCTCGGTGACCAGCGAGTCCTCTACCAGAAAGCAGCCACTGGACATTGACAGAATATTTTGGGTAGAACTAGACTTACCTATCATAGTGAAAAAAGGAGGGTATGATGAACCACCACCCATATCAATACCGCATACTGGCCGAATATCTCACCCCTACTACGGGCTCAATGAAACCAGACTATAGTGAGGAAAGCGATGAGCAGTCACTAACCACGAAGCTCGAGGAGGTTATGGAGCACCTGCCCGACGCCATCGCCGAGGGTTGGGAGGTCAACTCCCACAGCCTAACGGCTGCCAAGGACACGATGATTCTCTCCGTCCTGCTCCGCCGACCGATTGCTCGATAATTCACCAAGATATTAGGTACAGGGCTCTATCTCTTCTTCCGCTGCCGTTACCACGGCATTACTCATACCAAGACGGACCTTATAAATGTAGGCGTCCTCAGGTAGATGGTCCTTATAATACAGAATATGAAATGCCCCCAGGTAAAAAGAATCCAAGACTACTCCGGTCTCATCTACATACTTCTCATTGTGGGGGTATTTCACATTCCCCTGCTTATCTTTCACCGAGACGATTTTCACCTTTTGCCCTTTATCATATTTTACTTCCATA
>Ga0307992_1002176_pt1 | contig 11284 bp, 9 predicted proteins | sample EllFjometagen133_FD_203162 | JGI IMG/M metagenome (GOLD analysis project Ga0307992, IMG submission 203162) | Marine microbial communities from Ellis Fjord, Antarctic Ocean - #133 | ecosystem: Environmental > Aquatic > Marine > Unclassified | place: Southern Ocean | collected 2014-10-08
AGTGGAATATCAATTTCCATTGGCATTGCATCAATTAATAGAAACTCTGGTTTAACCTTTAATTGATTGATTGCTGAAATCATAGCTTCCCTACTTGCTCTGTAGATATTGATTAAATCGATTTCTTCAACAGAGGAAATGCCAATACCGATAGCAACAGCATTTGTTTTAATTTCTTCTAAGGCTAATAATCTTTGTTTTTCACTTAATTTTTTGGAGTCATTAACATATTGAAAGGTAGAACCCTTTTTTAGAATGACAGCAGCAGCAACAACAGGACCTGCTAATGGACCTCTTCCCGCTTCATCTACACCTGCAATATAGTTAACACCTTGTTCATATAATTCATTCTCAAATAGGTATAAACTAGAGTCTGTCAAAAGATAGACCCCCAAGCTGTTTATTTCTAATATCCGTTAGAACAATACTATAGACTCTTTGATAATCAATTTCGGCGCCTTTTAAAAGTGCTCCTCGTTGTTTACCGATAATATCTAACATTTCAACAAAATCTTCTTCATCTTTAATGCCATAACGGTTAAATAATCTTTGTGGATAGTATTTTTTTAGAAAATTTAACGCATATTTGACAATATCATCTTCAGGAAGAATTTTGTCTTTAATTGCTCCAGTTATGGCCAAATGATATCCAACCATTGGATCTTCAAATTTTGGCCAAAGGACACCTGGTGTATCAAGAAGATGAAAATCTTCAGATAGTTTAATCCATTGTTGAGCTTTTGTGACCCCTGGAGTATTTCCAGTTTTTGTTGCGCTTGATTTTGATAATTGATTAATTAATGTGGATTTTCCAACATTAGGAATACCAAGAATCATCGTGCGTATAGGTCTATCTTTCAATCCTTTTTGTCGTGTTCTCTCAATTTGTTCTTTTAAGACTATTGATGCATATTCGTGAATTTTAGATACATTTTTTCCCGTTTGTGAATCTATTTTAAGTGTTAGGTATCCTTGTTCTTCATAATATTTAATCCATTGGTTTAAAACACTATCATCTGCTAAATCCATTTTATTAAATAATATCAAAGTTGGTTTATGTTTGATGATTTTAAAGATTTCCGGATTCATGCTTGATGCAGGCAATCTAGAATCTAATAAAACAAGCACGATATCCATCAATGTCATTTTTTCTTTGATTTGTCTTAAAGATTTAAACATGTGGCCTGGAAACCACTGAATTTGTTTCATCATTTGATAGTACCCATTGGCCATAATCTAAAGATGACCTTACCTATAATATCTTCTTCAAAAACGGACCCAAATCCTCTACTATCAAAAGACCCAGGTAAATCAATACGCTCTCCTGTGATTGGATCAAATGTAAATCCGTTTGCATTATCACCAAAAGCAAGAAATAAACCTTCTTTTAATATACTATTATCTAAAGATTGACTAATGATGTCAATTTGATCATCTAATACATAATATGCTTCATCATAAGGTGTATAGATGACTTCTCCGTTAATTCTAACAAAAGATTGATTCGGATTCGAAGGATCAATAACAAAATCGACTAAATCACCAGGAAGACCTATTAATCTTTTCACAAAATATATTTTATCGTGTGTTGCAGTAATTCTTCCTGCGGAATCTCTTTCTATATACTTATCTGAAGAAACTAAAGGATAGGAATCCTTAGTAATTTCAACGATGATTACATCTCCTCTTTCAGGAACATATTGAAAATGATTAATAATGATACGTTCTCCTGGTTTGAGCGTTGGATACATTGAGTTTTGCTGGACATCAGAAGGTAGGAAAGCAAATGTGAAAACCATAAAAATCACCATCAATGAAAGAGATAGAAAGGTTAGCCAATCTAATATTTCAAAACGGTGAGTAGACCAAAATCCAAGTTTCACATCTTTTCGATGTTTTGCTTGATGAATACTTAATATAATAGAAAAGATTGACACAATAGCAGCAACCGTTAACCCTATAATCCCCCATCTTAGAGAAAGTTTAGTTACATGGTATGCATAAAGGACGACAGATAGCATCATAAGAAGAACTGTAAGTATCAATGTTTTGTAGGCTTTCTTTAATGTCATATCATCATCCTTAATTTTTATCAATCGTGTCCAAGAATTGTTTTTAGTTCACTAATAGAAACTAATACTTCTCTTGCCTTTGTTCCTTGACTTTGTGAAACTATTTGATATTCTTCGAGCATTTCAACTAGTTTTTGTGCTCTATTAAATCCTATTTCAAATTCCTTTTGAATACTATTAATCGATGCATTACCCGATTGAACAACGAAGTATGCTACATCTTCAAATAATTCATCGCTTGCAACTTCACGCATTCTTGCTTGCTGCTTCAAAGAGTCGTGTTCGAAAATATATTGTGGTTTATATTGATTTCTAATAAAATCGGTAACTGCATAGATTTCACTATCAGGTATATAAGCACCCTGAAGGCGATGTGGACGGTCTGAACGCTTAAAGAGCATATCTCCTTTACCGAGTAGTGTTTCAGCACCTGCACCATCTAAAATTGTCGTTGAATCGACAAATGATGCAACCTTAAAGGCTATGCGTACAGGAATATTCGATTTAATTGTTCCTTTAACAACATCAGTTGTTGGTCTTTGTGTAGCAACGAGTAAATGGATACCTGCAGCTCTTGCTTTTTGAGTAAGTCTTTGAATTGAATCTTCTACATCATGTGCAGCAACCATCATTAAATCGGCCAACTCATCGATGACAATAACAATATATGGCATCTTATCTAATTCAACAAGCCCTCGTTTGACATTATCGTTAAATGATCTAATATCTCTACTTCTGCTATTTGCGAATTTTTGATAACGTTGTTCCATCTCATTCACTGCCCAATTAAGTGCAGCTGCTGCCATTTTAGCGTCAGTGATGACAGGCGTAACTAAATGAGGTAAATCGTTATATGGTGTAAGTTCAACCATTTTAGGATCGATAAGAATAAGTTTTAAATCTTCTGGTCTATTTTTTAACAATAAACTAACTAAAACGGTATTCACACAAACACTTTTACCAGAATTAGTTGCTCCAGCAATGAGTCCATGAGGCATTGATTGAATATCTGCATAAATATTTTGTCCGTCAATATCGACTCCTAAAGCAATCTTTAATGGATGATCATGATCATCCATGAATTCTTTCGTGTCAACAACATTCCCAAAAGCAACAATCTCAGGTTTAGCATTTGGAACTTCTAGTCCAACGTATGGTTTCCCAGGGATTGGAGCTTCAATACGTAATGATTTCGAAGCTAAGTTCATCATAAGATTATCTTGAATACCTAAGATACGCTTAACATTGACACCTGGTTCAAGTGCAATTTCATATCTGGTAACTGTGGGACCTTTAACGCTTCCGTTAACTTCACCTTCAATACCGAATTGCTGCATTGTCGCATTGATAACATCTATTTGATCCAAAAGCCATTGTGGTTTTTCATTTAGGTCTCTATCTTTTTTACTAAATAGCTTAATAGATGGATATTGATAAACTGGTTCATTATATTTTATAGTAGCTGGATCTTGTGAAAGATAATCTGGTTCAGTTGTTGGTGCAGATCCAAAATCTGATGAAACAATATCTTGATTTCGAACTGGCGTTCTTCTTTGATATGTTTCAACAAATGGTTCTCTTTCTGATTTCTTTTCTTCCATCACAGGTTCTACGCTAGCTACACGCTTTATAGGAGGCGTTGTTTTAAAAGGAATTGGTTCCTTGTGATGTGCTTGGCGATGACTCTTAGAAATCGGTTCTATAATTTTTCTTTCTTTAATTTCTTCTTTTTCTTTTTCATCTGTAGGAACATAACTAGATTCACCAAAATATTCAGTACGTGTCTTGTTACTGATAATGTTGGTAAACTCATAATATTTTGTTCCATACTTTTGTTTAGCATCTTCTGCACTTAACTTGGATTTTGTTCTAAAGGCATCAAAACGACGTGTTGTATCGCCAGTATTCTTAACAGAAAATGGCACAGTAACGACATCTTTAACACTTCGTCCAAAAATAGGAGACACAAAATGACTCTTCTTGTAAACATCTTTTTCTCGTATACCTTCAATCTTAGCAAATTGAAAAATGATGAAAGGTGGTACTTCAATATTGAGTTGTGCTGCTTCTTTTTGTTTTCTCATTATTCTTCACCTGCATCCTTTAAATCTTTATTTAATTCTTCGTAAATCGCATCTACTCCAGTATCAATTGTCTTTTCAACATCAAATACTTTTTTACTATATATCTTATATGTTTCTTCTCCCGTGATTGCAATTAATGTCATCCCTATGCGAATCATAACTTTGTTTACGGCAATCTCCTTGGTTAACTTTCTAAACCACCAAACAGGATTCACAGCATTGATTACAGCCAATGTAGTTTTAGCAACATTTTTATATTTTTTAGCCGTTTTGACAAGTGCGTTATTCTCAATTTTAGATTTCGTATCATTCATTTCAACAATCTTAGTTAATGTCAAACCTCTTGTCAATCTTAATATTCTTCCGCTTAAGAGCTCTTCAAGTCTATCGGTAACATAATGATTCAGTCTTAATGATTCATCAACGGTTAACTCTAAATATGGATATTTCGATTTTGGATAAAATTTCTTTGCAATGTCAACCGATAATTCTCTGATAATTTCTAATAAATATTTTGGATAACCTTTTGCTTCTCTTTCTTCTTTATCTTTAAATTGTTTTTGAGCATCTTTAATGAGCATCTTTATTTCTTCCTCATCAATATCCTGCTCGTCAACACTTCTTAGCTTTAAACTCTTATTCATGCTTTTTAAAACTGCATATAAATAAATAAGGAGTAATAACAAAAAACCGAAACTGACGCCGATGATAAAACTAATTAATGTGCCTAAATCAAATTCAATAGGTCCTATTGTAAAAAAAATGTACATTTTCAATTTCCTCCCTATAAAATATTATATCATGGTTATTAAATAACATAAAGCCGGTTTGATTATAAATAATCAGATAAAAAAAGAGCAGTATGTTCTGCTCTTTGCATTTTTAAGAATTTAAGCGATATTCACATCATTATAAAATGTGTATATGGTCATCTGGACAACTGCATTACCTGATGCATATGTGACGTTGATTGTATCAATATAATAAATTAAATCTTGATCTAATAAGTTATCTATAAAGTCTAAAATAAGTTCAGGTGTATCAATTGTCATCGTTAATGCTATTTTAGTAAATTGAAGGGTTTCAGGTAAACTTTCTTCAAACGGCGAATCGGCTGATTCTTCAAACGTTAATCCATAATTAGTTGCCAGAGTAAGTCCGGAGAGATCTCTAACAAATGCTACTTCATTAACGATACTTAATCGATTATAACTATTTGGCAAATACTGAATAATTTGACTAATTTCATAATAGGTGTCAGTTTGTGATGTTTCAAGCAAATCATCTATTTGATTTTGCAATACGATTTGTTGTTGTTCTAATTCCAATAGTCTCTTAGATTGCACTTGCTGAATAAGATAATAACCTGCTAAAACAGCAATAAATACAAAGATAATCAGATAAAGTGTTTTGGCTTGATTGACTTTGCGTCCAAATACATTTGTTTTACGCATATGTAATCGTCACCTCCATCAATAAGCTTGAAATAACATATCCTACAGGACGGGAGACCATCCATCTTAAATCATCTGCTTCTGTTGTCACACCATAAGATTCATAAATGATAATCAAATATTCAGATAGTTCAGCTTCTGAAGTTGCTGATACTCTAACAGTGATTTCTTGATCAACTGAATTTAACGTATAGCGTTCAACAGCTAAACTTCCATTAAGTTTACTTAGTAAATTAGTAAAATAAACAGAAGGGTTGATGGCTTTATCAATCAAAAATTCATACGCATCGCTGTATTGAGATTGCACAACATCCACAGGTTCAGTATCTGGTGTATCTTCTATTAACACTTCAAGCTGATGTTCTAAAATATTATTCACATTGATTTGATTATTAATGTCATCTTTAAACGTTAAGAAAGGTATATAAATAAGTGCAACTCCAGAAAAGATAGCAAATGATACAACCATCAAATAATTTGCCACTCTATTTAGTTTATTCACTCTATCTAATGTGAAATTAAAGATTTGTTTCTGATTTGATTCTTTAACAATGCTTCCTGCATATGCCAAAATACCAAATCCTGATTCATCTCCAATCAAATTTGATTCTATTTCAGATTCATAGATAGTAAGGTTAACTTTCTCTATTTCAGGTTTAATTTTTTCTTTTAAATGCTGATCTGTAAGTTGCGTTGTGAAATTAAACAGGACTATATCAGATAATTCAACAGCACCTTTTTTTATATTGTATTTATAATAATTAGCAACGCGTTCAATATAGTTTTCAACCATTGTATAGTATTGGTTTGCTGTACCATCAAATTCTTCTATCATACCGAATACAGGAATACCTTTTTCTAAGACATTAATTGTAATCATATTATTAAATAATGTGACAAACATGGTTTGATCAAAATCAAGATTTTTTTCACTATTATATAGTCTGTATAAAACTCTAGATGTTATATTAAATGAACAAAACCTAATGCCCAAACGATCAAATACATCATGATAATCATGTAATAATTTTTGATCAGTAATCACAACAACAGCTGTAATTGTTTGTTCATCTTCTGATTTTGTAAAGTAGGTGATATTCGCTTCATCAAAAGGAAAATGAATAGATTTACCTTTTTGTCCATCGATAAAATTAGGAATGCTCTTCCTTTGAAGATCTTCCTTGTTTATAATGAATTCACGAATGAGCAAATTTTGATCGTGAATAATCATGTTGATGCTCTTTGGCTTAATGTTATTTTGTTTAAAAGATGTTTTAAGTTTTAAGAACAGTGCTTCTGGATCAACAATATATCCATTTTCAACAATTTGTTTTTCAAGTTCGATAACGACATTTTTTGATGCTACTTTCTTGTTTATTGACTGTTGATAAATGCCAATAAATTCATCAGTAATGAAAATATTTACCTCACCTTTTCGAACCATCATGAAACATCACACTCCTAATAGATTTAAATACCAATTAATCATTATTTCTCCATAAAAATAAGAAACTAAAACCCCCACGAATATAAAAGGTATTAATGCGATTTCGGTATTTGCTTTTTGTCTTCTAATTACACCATATATTAAACCAAATAGCGAGGCTAAAAATAATGATAATATGCCTAGAGCATATGTTAAACAAAAACCAATAAAGATATAGATTTTTACATCTCCGCCACCAAATGCTTCCTTATGATAAATCTTTTTACCTAGATAAGCAAATAAATATAAAATAGCAAATAATATAAAGCTAGATAATGCATATTTAAGAAAATCACCTTGTATAATTCTAATGATAATGATTGGCACAATTCCAATCATCCATATCTTATCAATCACGATCATATACTGGCTATCACTTATTGACTCAATAAGGAACACAGAAATCATAACAATAACAATAATAAGTTCTAATTCAAAACCAATCATTAAATAACTGAAAACAAATAATCCGCCACCTACAATTTCCAATAATAAATGAGAAATCGGAATTGGAAGTTTGCAGAAATGACATCTGCCTTTGTTTATAAGAAATCCGAAAATTGGAAGGATATCTATAAAACGCAATTGATGGTGACAATGAGGGCAATAGCTCCTCCCATTAATTGATTCTTGGATGGGGAGTCTTAAAGCAACCAACTGAAAAAAAGATGTCAATAATGCCCCTAATATGAAAATAAATGGTAAGTACACCCATATCATAAACAATATTGCACTTAATCAAAAGATTAAGTACATCTCCTCCCTACTATTATACATTGTTTTTAATTTTCTAACAATAGCAGTTTTAATGGATATATATAAAAAAGAGGTCTCACAGAGTGAAAACCTCTTAATTCAATTTGTTAAGTCTATGTTGTGTATACTAAATACGTGTTGATGTAAACATTTGATCCGGTCGCAGCTCCCGCATCACTATAGAACGTCACAGTCGAACCGACAACTTTAACATAAATTGCTGATGTTTGATTTACACCACCTGTAGTCAATGAATACACATTGTCTTTAAGATCTACGAAATCATCATCTTCGATATCTTGTAAAGTAAAGACTGTTGCACTTCCGTCAGCATATAATACTGCTGCATCAACGATTGTGTCATATGTAGCTTCTGCTGCATTAACTCTTTGTCTTTCAATTAATCCACCGATGGTAGGTACAGCGATTGCTGCAATGATACCCAATATAACAATTACTGCTAATAATTCAACTAATGTAACACCTTTTTTATTTTTAAGAATTCGAGTCATAATTTTTTTCCTCCTTATGATTTCCCTTATCTATTGGTATAATTTTATCATATCATTTTTAATTGTCAACTAACTTAATGTTGATTTAAGAATTTCTTAATACTTAGATTTGACTACCTAATGAAAGCATCGGCATCATAATTGCCAATATCATTACACCAACCATTAAATATACGATGATTAGAAGTATTGGCTGAATAGCATTTTTAATCTGAGCTACTTTAAGTTCTGATACACCATTATAATAACCGGCTAGATTTTCCATAAGTTTAGGAATATCTCCAGTTCTTTCACCTGTTGCAATCATTTTTGACATAATCGGATCTATAAATGGACTTTCGGTAAACGATTTAGAAAATGGTTTGCCGTCTTCAATATAATTGATTGTTTTTGTTAATAGCTCTCTATATACAGTATTTTTAATAAAATTACGTATTGTTTGAAGTGCTTTAAGTGAGTTGATTCCATTTGAAAGCATTTGTGAAAGAGAATTTGCTATCATGATTTGGTTGTTCATTTGAAGTAATGGTCCAACGATTGGAAATTTAAGCATCATTACCGTAAATGCACGGTGCACTGACTTCACATATCTGTTTAGCCCCCATATTGTTAAAACTAATATTGCCAAACCACCAAATATAAATAGAGCATAGTTTGCTGTAAAATTACCCGCATCAAGAAAAAATTGAGTGATTCCTGGTAATTCTGCATCTTCAAACGATAAAAATAAATCAGTTATATTAGGAAAAACAAAGATTAACATACCTGCGGCAATTAATAAAGTTGCAATAAGATATATTACAGGCATCCGAATGGCACCTTTAATATCATTACTAATCTTTATTTGTTTTTCATAATAATTCGCCATATCAATAACTGCATCTGGTAGATTCCCAGACAATTCACCAACTTCAATCATTTGGACTAAAAGATTAGGAAATTCTTTTGGTCTTCTTGATAGTGCCTTTGAAAAGGAAAAGCCATTATATAGTTGTTGATACAATTCAAAATATAGTTTTCTGTGTACTCTATTGTCTTGTTGAAGACTTAGAAGTTCTAAGGCTTGAACAATATTAACACCTGCTTTAAGTAAAGACCCTAGTTGTTTTAAAAAGAAAATAAGTTGTTTAGATTTTAAACTGCTACCAAAAGAAATACGATCAAGCTTTGAAATAATACTCTTATACTCTTTAACCGATGAGACTTTATAGTTTTTTGTTTGTAAATACTTAAGACAGACACTTCGGTTCAGAGCCTCAATACGACCCCGAACTTGTTTTCCATCAGCATTAGTTGCCATATATTTAAAATTGCGGAGCTCCAATTGAATTTCCTCCTACTCTGTCGTGACTTTTAAGACTTCTTCTAACGTTGTTACACCATCTTTGACCTTTTGTAACCCTGATTCTAAAATAGTTTTCATACCATCTTTTTTAGCTTGAGCTTCAAGCGCAGCTAATCCTGCATTTTCAGCAATGAGCGTTTGCATATCTTTAGAGATTTGAAGGACCTCAAAAACACCTACACGGCCAGCATATCCTTTATAGTTACATGATGGGCACCCTTGTGCACGTTTGACATGTTTGACATCCATGTGATGGGCTTTGAATATCTCAGCTTCAATTTGATTAGGTGCTTCCTCATAACTACATTCAGTGCATAGTCTTCTTACTAATCTTTGAGAAACAACACCAGAAAGTGATGATGCGATTAAAAATGGTTCTATTTCCATATCAAGTAACCGTGTAATCGTTTTGATTGCATCATTCGTATGAATTGTCGATAATACTAAATGTCCTGTTAAAGATGCTCTTATTGAGATTTCAGCAGTTTCGACATCGCGAATCTCACCAATCATAATAATATTTGGATCTTGTCTTAAAATTGAGCGTAAAGCAGTAGCAAATGTCAAGTTTACTTCAGGATGGACCTGTACTTGATTAACGCCAGCCATTTTGATTTCGACAGGGTCTTCAACTGTTACGATGTTTACATTTGGTTTATTGAGTTCATTTAAAAAAGCATAAAGCGATGTGGTTTTACCTGAACCAGTTGGACCACTAACCAAAACGATACCGTTTGGTTGAGAAATCATCTCTCTAACTTGTTTCTCTTCCTTTTTATCTAGGCCTATAGCAGTTATTTTGTTCATAGCACCAGATAAATCTAAAATACGCATAACTATCTTTTCACCGCGTACCGTAGGTAATGTTGAAATACGCAGATCAATATTCTTTTGTTGAATAAGTGTTTGAATGCGTCCATCTTGAGGAACTCTTGTTTCAGTAATATCCATGCCAGACATAACTTTGATTCTACTAATCATCTGATGATGAATTTTAGTTGGGAATTCACGAACAACATCTAAAACGCCATCAACTCTATATCTTACGAGGACCTTATCATCCATAGGATCGATATGAATATCACTAGCTCTTTGAAAAACAGCTGAGGTTAAAATCTGATTTACTAGTTTAACCATAGGTGTATCATCAAGTCCGTCATCTTCTTCTACAATTTCTTCGCTAATAATACTTTGTTTAACACCTAACGCTTCAAGAGTTCTAGTAAACCCATAATATTTTTCTATTTGTGTTAATATATCGTTTTTAGGTGCAGAATAAGCTTTAGGACGATGTCCAGTCATCATTCTCAATTCTTCTATGACCGCGAAATCTAAAGGATCATATGTAGCAAATAGTATTTTATTTCCTTCAATACGAAGCGGGATAATTACATTTCTTCGGCAAAAAGTTTCATCAACCATCGTTAAAACATGTTCATCAATCGTAAAATTTGCGAGTGATACACGCTGCACACCCGTAGAGTCTTCTAATGCTTTTAAGATTTGCATCTCAGTAGCAAACTCTAAACGAACAAATGTTTCGCCTAAACGTTCTTCTTTTTCCTTTTGTTCTAA
>Ga0307992_1002177_pt1 | contig 11281 bp, 15 predicted proteins | sample EllFjometagen133_FD_203162 | JGI IMG/M metagenome (GOLD analysis project Ga0307992, IMG submission 203162) | Marine microbial communities from Ellis Fjord, Antarctic Ocean - #133 | ecosystem: Environmental > Aquatic > Marine > Unclassified | place: Southern Ocean | collected 2014-10-08
CAGGACTTGCAAGTTTCCATGCATCATTAATAGCCAACCCCAAATTATTTTTATGATCCAAAACTAACTTATCAAAATTTTTTTCATATTTTTTTAACATTTTAATAGTATCTGGTTGAGAACCATTATCCACAACAATAAATTCATATTGATCTCTTGGGACTGTTTCAAGTATAGAGTTAATACAAAATTCTGATAGTTTTGTCCTATTGAATACTGTCAAGCTTATTGAAGCTAACATTTTGTTTCTCCCCCTTTTAAATAACCATCAAAACTTTCAAATTCAGTAAAAAATGAAGAATTAGGAAAATAACTATTTATAATTCCCACCGATTCGTATGGATCTAAATCCACAACAATTTCATTTGTAGTTTACAAGTCATATTATTTATATAATTTAGGAATTTCATTAATCCTTTTTATTGTTGAATTAAAATCTAATCCCAGAATATCAATATACCACTTTAAGGAAGGATAACGAGGTCGATTCTCTTCTGTAATAAGTTGTAAACCTTTTTCTCGATCAAGTGCTCCTTCACGAATTTGATTGCTTCTAAATGTATCATGCTCAGTAAAACCAGCAACAGTATAATAAATATAATTATAAAAAGCCGCAGTTGGATCACCAACTCGCCATGTAGTATTTGTATCTGCTGCTCGTTCCCAGTTATAAGTATTAAGTGTATCTTCGATTTTTTGTTCATCCAATGCCAGTAATCGTAAATATGGTAATAATCACGTTTTTTAGTAAGACTTCGATAATATTCTCCAGAGAGTGTATCCCATAATGAACTATTAAAATAACTTAGATTCTCTAACATCACTTGAAATCTAAGATATTGGTATCTTAACTGCTTATAAATACCATAACTATAAACTCCTATTTCTTCAAAATCTGGCTTTATGCCAAGGAAACCAGCTTTAAAATGAGTTATCTCTAATGGATTAACACTCCAAAGATTTAAACTAATACCTGTCTGTTTCTTCACTGTTTCTACATATTTAAAAAAATGTTTATCACCTGCTGTTAATATACTAATCATTCCTAAATGCGGCGACTTCAACCAAGCTTTAAGATTTGTAGTTATGTTTCTCCTTTTTTGAGATATATCTGCTGTAACTAGAATATTTTCTACATTAAGTTTATTACACATACGACTAATATTACGACGTCCAACATCACTAATCATACCCCAATCATAAGTATATGTTATTGGTTTCATCTTAAGTTCATTTACAACTAAATGAAGTCCATAACAGCTATCACGACCTCCAGAAAACGGTACAATACAATCATTACTCTTTTTATGACGATAAGGCTTAACTATATCAAACAACTCCTCTGTTGACTTAGGAATATTTTTTAATTTATAATTATAACAGTAGTTACAAATACCAAGATCATCATACTCAATAAAAGGAAAAGTCTCTGGTAAAAGACATTTTTGACAACGACGTAATAATTTAATTCGATCAATGTTATATTCTAATAAAGAATCCTCTATCATTTTTTACTTACTCCTATAAATTGCAATACATTTTTAAATTCTTCGAATCTATTAATTTCACTATGATTTTCTCGTACTAACTTAGTGGCTCTATCTCTCATTTCTATGTATCTTTCAGGATTTCTTAGAACCTCTCTTATCTTTTCAACAACTGTCTCCCTCGTAATTGGTACATAATGAACATTTGCTTTTAAACCTAACAAAATAACATCATTTATTTCTTCAGCTAATAGTAAAGTTCCAGCTGCTGGTATTTCTAAGTATTTTGCAACAGCTACTGAGAACATGGCACCTGTAGCAACAGCACAAAAATAGTTATTTAAAAATTTAGGATAATCTGCAAATGGTATATTTTTCTTTCTATATTGAAAAATATCTGTAGGAACTTTGTCAATAATATATTGTCTAAAAGGATACCATTTATTTGTTGAACCTGATAATAAACATTTCATTATTGGTTCAGGATTAGTCTTTAGTGCATCAAATCTTTCAAATGGTGCAAAATGATTTGGGTAGTGTATATACTTATGTAAAAATTGAGGATACCACTTACTAAAGGTTTCAGGAAAGGATCCAACCAATACATCAAATCTTTCAAATGCTAAAAGTTTATTTTTTATACACTCTTCATTATACCAACACTCTAAATCTTCAAAATAACCTATTAATTTCACACGTGGATCTGTATCGAGTAAACCTGGAGGTAACTTGGGTCTATTGTGGTGAGGTACAGCATATATCAAAGCAAAATCTACATCATCGAATTTAGGAGTATCTGTATAGAATATAGGCATATTATATTGTTTACTAAGACCACGTAACAAAATATTTGAACGAGCGCTTCGTCCAGATTTATCTTCATGTCTCTTTCTATAAAAAGTAGGTATTACTATTTTTCCTATCATAATTTTATCCCATGTACTAAAAAAAACTTCTTCTTTCCAACCCCAGGAAGAGTTTGTGATTTAATAAAGTTAATAGTTAAACTATATCGTTGTATAACACTTTTACTACTTTTGAAAAATCTAACATGTGCTGGGTCATTTTTATTTGGAACAGAAAAAATAATTTCTTTCCCTTTTGGAATAGCTTTAATTACAGTTAAGTCGTTACTTAAGTGTTCAAGAGTTTCTAAGCTAATAAAAACATCGTAATTTAGAAACCTTTTTTGTATGTTATCATCATAAAGATTTCCTACCTCAAATTGATATGAAGGAACTCGTTTTTTAGCTAACTCTATACATTTCTTTGAAAAATCTATTCCCCAGTAATTTTTATATCCTTTCTTGTATAAAAATTCAGCAAATAATCCAGGACCACAACCTAATTCTGCTATTTTTATATTTGTATCAAAAGACAATAAGTCAATAGCTTTATTATAAAGATTTTCCAAATACGATCTGATAACTTCTGGAATATGTATATCATAATATTGTGAGTTTAATTCTTTTTTCATAATTATATCTCCTTTATACCATAAGCTAAATAATAAATTTTACGTGGACATGGTAATTCTTCTACATTTACAATATTTATTACATTACCATATCTTTCTCTTACATTTTTAGCTTTTTTAAACTTTCTAACAGTTTCTAAACTTCCTTTATTAGGTACAGATAATATAACTAACTTTCCTGAAGGTATTGCATTAATTACATCCAAATCTTTTTTAATTAAATGGAAAAATTGTATTCCAACAAAAACATCATACTTTGAAAAATCATTTTGAATTTTTTTATCGTATATATTACCTACTGTAAATTTAAATTCAGGTACCGAAATTCTTGCCATTTTAATCGTAGAAGGAGCAAAATCTATTCCCCAATAATTTTTATATCCTTTCTTGTATAAAAATTCAGCAAAATATCCTCCTTGACAACCAAAATCAGCTATTGCTACGTTTTTATCATCTGGAAGAATTTTAGCAATTCTTTCATATAATCTAACCCAGTGAGGTAAATTATTAGAATTTTCTTGTATATGAGTATCCCAATATTCAACATTTTGTCCTCCCATAATTATATCTCCTTTTTATAATAAAATTTTATTATTTTTGTTACCATTTATATTCAAAATATTCAAGTTCTTTTCCCATATAAATTTTAGATTTATTAACTAATTTTTGATCCCACTTATTCCACTTAGGTAACTTAAGTAGAGTTTTTGTAGTATTTAAAACAGGCATCATTATTTTCTTTGTACTTTTTAAACCTATTCTATTTAAGAACCAACGAATATCTCCTTTAATTAAATCTTCAAGTTTAACTACACCACCACAATTCTTTTCAGGAATTTTTTTCATACTTTCAATCATTTGAGATTGACCTTTAGCCCAGTGGTTACAAATTATATTAAATCTATCTTTTTTTCCTTTAAACCAGTTTCTATTTAATCCAGACCTAACGAAGTCTCTGCCATCCCTAACTAGATGTACAATAATACATTCTGGATATGACTTTACAATATCTTCAAAATAATACCTTAAACAAACAGTACTCTCAACAAAATGACAATTACTATTATGTACAGATTCAATTAATTTTTTACGATCAGTCTTTACTCTATCCAAATCTTTCAAATAAGCATTACAATTATAATTTTCGAGTCCATATGGAACATGGAAAGCTTTTACTTTATCTACGCTATTGATAGCATAAGCAATTGACATAGATCCTGATCTTCCTAATGAGGATATAAAAATAATTTTTTTCATATTTTACTCCTTCACTTCTATTAATTTAGGATTTGGATGAAGAAGAGCTTGAAGTATAATATTGTCTTCTGAAATTTTCCGTAAAAAAGGTAATATATCCTTAAATTGGGGTGAATGTGGCCGAAATTTAGGATCCCATTCATCCCCTTCTCCTTGTATATATCTCCAAGTTCCTCTACTATCTGTAATATAAAAATCTCTTGGTAAGAAATATGCTTCATATAATCCATAATCTTTTAAGTCTAAAGTATGTAATTCGATTCCTCTAAATACTTCTCTTTTCTTTTTATAGGGAGGAGAACATCCTTTAAATATTTCATAATTAGTATAATCAAGACTTCTACATTTATAATCACCATGAGCAGCTATCCCAAAAATATTAATATTATTATCTTTTAAATAATTGAGTTCCTTTTCAAAAGCATCTTTTATATCACATCCGGTTTTAATAGCAACAGTTAGTAGATTATTATGAAAACCTACTTCGTGACCCATATCTTGTAACTTTTGACAATTTTTAATAAAATCTTTATCTCTATAATATTTTGCATCGTGAAGAACAAAATAAGTTGATTGTATATTAAGAGAGTATTCAATTTTTGCTATCTTTAAAGCTTCTTCTATACTTAAATCAACATCATGTCTTAACAAACAAATACTTCTTGACGAAGGTTTCTTGTAGTCTACTAATCGTCTAATATCAAACCATTTCTTCAGTTCTTGTAAAAAATCTACCATTTGATAAGTCATTATTGTTCTCCTATAAAAATCTTTTTCTCTATTTTGTTCTAAAATAAAATTGCTTAGAACTGGTATAATCTCCTTAATCCTTTCTCATTTACTCCCCCACTTAATTTTTCTCCAGATAAATTCATTCCATATATAAATAACATGTTTGATACCAATGTAAGTTAATGTAATAGCTGTCATCTGTTTCCAATCACCAGTTATTAAATAAGTTATAGTTCCAAGAATCACATTACCACAAAGCGTTTCGTATGTGAACATCTTAGCTAATGATCTCCACATCATACTCTCTAATTTAACCTTTAACCACGCTCTCTCATGTAAATAGTAAACAAGGAGAAAAACTGTGTGATGTATCACTGTAACTAACCCAGTTGTAATCCAATTACCAGTATATCCAAAAGTAACTGCTGCTAATACGAACACACCTACTATTCTCCAAATAATACTCTTCAGCGCACTACGTTTCTTTAGCTCTTTCATTTATATTTTCTCCTTATTAAATTTTTTATTGCTGTTGATGACTATAAAGGAAAATGGTAATACAACAACCCTTCCATTTATTTGCTTCATAACTTTATCAGCTTCTTGTATTGCTTTTTCAGTATGACTTGTACTCTCCATTAGTAATTACCCAAGGAATCCCTGCATTATCAAAAGCTTTTTTACAATCTAATAAATCTGAAGCAAGTGTTTTAGCATTTACTTTGTTGTTATGTTTCCCCCATATAACCCCTTATATATTATACACCTCTCTCACTATAAACAAAATATATATTTATAGGTCTATACTTAACATCTGAAACTAACCAACCATTATTACTACATATCTCTAGATAATTATGATTAAAGCAATGATCGCCTAAACAATGACCACCATAACCACCTGAGGAATATGAATCTGGTTTAAGCTGATCGCGCCAGGAAATAACTATAACTTTATCTGCTACCCGTAAAAGTTCTAACATAACCTTATTTATATTATCAAATCTTTGATGTAAAAGAACTTGGCTAGCAATAGCGGCTTCAAACTCTTTATCTCCATAAGGAGTTACACCAACCTCAGTTCCCAAGGTAAAGTTTAATTTAAAATCATATCCTTTAGCAACATTCTTCAACACAGGCAGATGTTTATTTGTTATATCAAAACACTCCAATCGTTTCAAAGAATCATATGCAGAAAAAGTGCGACCCACACCAGGTCCAAAATCCAATGCATTATCACAACCACCTAAATGTTTTTTTATAAAACTAAAATCATTTAACTCCCCAAGTGGCGGCACTCCTAATCGTGATGAGTGTGGATACTCACGTTTGTTCCAGTATTCTATTTCTTCATACTCTTTCATCTTTTCTCCTTATTAAATTTTTTATTGCTGTTGATGACTGTGAAGGAAAATATGGCAATACAACAACCCTTCCATTTATTTGCTTCATAACTTTATCAGCTTCTTGTATTGCTTCTTCAGTATGACTTGTACTCTCCATTAAAATATCCGGTTTTATTCTTATAACATTAGACAACGGTGAATAAGTATCTTGAGCAACCACAATATCAACATATTTTATTGCTGACGCAACCTCCATTCTTTCTTCAAAAGAAATTATTGGCTTAGGTTTCTTCTCCATTGCTGCTTTATCAGTTAATATACCAACTATCAGTTTACCATCTGGACCAGCCAATGTTTTGGCGTTCTTCATCATTAATAGGTGGCCACTATGAATAATATCTAAAACATAATATGAATATACAATTATATTATTCATTTATTTCTCCTTTTATATTTTAAGAATTTTTGGCCACAAATCTCCATCATTACCACTTCTTCCACCAGTCCATAATTTTTGACTTTCTTTCTTACCATCTCCACCTCGTTTATTCAAAAACCATTCATCATGATTTTTTATTATATTAGTTTTCCAATCTTTCCCATAATGATTATCTAAATAATCATTTATATTATTTGGCATTGGATATTTACTACCCAAAAAATCTACCATTTGCGGTTTATCATACCAGATTGCTTTTTCTACAAACTTAAGACCGGGTGTTGATTTTGGAAAGGCTTCATAGTAATTTTCTTTTTTATGAAAAAACCATAAATTAAGAGGCGTTAATCTTTTACCAAATATAAAATCGGATTTACTTTTATTTTCCTTAATTCTAAATCCCTCTTTAAGTAATGAATTATAAAGAGCTTTCCATTGCTTGTTATTTATTTCAACAAAAACCGCCAAATCCAAATCTGTATCCCACTCCATAACCTTTTTATATCTAGCATACCCAAGCACTATTCCATCTGTAATTACCCAAGGAATTCTTACACTGTCAAAAGCTTTTTTACAAGCTAATAAGTCTTCTCCAATCATTTTACCATCTACTTTCTTTTTACATTTACCCATTTAATTTCTTCTCCTTTATATATTATACACCTCTTCTTTCAATCTTCTGCCCATAAATTCATAACTATGAAACTTCTCAACCCATGCTCTAGTATCTTTTTTAATTTGAAGTAATTCAACATCAGACATTTTTAGAAATTTTATAATATGATTTGTTACTCCTTGAATTGAATTTGCTACTCTTATTTCACATTTTCCAAATTCTTCTTCATACCTTTTACAGCTCAACATATGACTTATAACTACTTTTCCTAATGCAGCCGCCTCTGGTGCTGCAACTCCCCATTCACCATATTTATTTCCTCTTGGAGATTTTGTCGTTTTTAATATTGGTGTACAAGCATCTATGTATATATCACATTTAGATACTCGTTGTATATGTTTATTCCAATTAAGTTTTTTTGAAGAAGAAATATATTCAAATTTGTTACCAAATTTTTTTCTTATATTTTTCATTGCTCTATTAATTTCACTGCTGCTCTTAACTAATGGATTAGATGGAAAATGACCTATAATTATCTTATCACCTTGTCTTTTGTACACTGGCTTGATTTTATTAGTATCCACACCAGCAGGAACCCACACTTCATTTTTAGCACCCAACCCCAATAAATCTCCTGTTTGTATTATTGATTTTTCAACAATGGGATTGAACAATTTATTTTTTTTATCTGAATCTCTTCTATATACACTCCCTCCGTGAAATACAAAAACTCTTTTATTTTTTAAATTAAGATCGATAATTTGACTATGCATAAATTGTATAATTTCAGCAGATTTGGCATAAGATCTTATTTTTTTTAATTTACATACCTCAGCATGATTTGGTATACATGAAAAATTGGGATGGTTACAAGTAACAGCCTTAGCATCCACACCAACCTCTCTCAAACTCTCCTGATATTTATAAGCCATATTAGCATAATCATTTTTAGCCACAATTAATACTTTCATATTAAAATTTCCATTGTTACAATATTTCCTTCTTAACTTTATTAATAAACTGTTCAACTCTTATATCATTATTATGATGAGAATGAACAAACTTCATACCTTCTAACGCTATCTTTTTGCGTTCTTTTTCATGTTTCAAATAATAATTTATCTTTCTCTTTAAATCATCTAAACCTTTAAAAACAACGAAGTGTTCTCCATTTTTAAATCCGGCAGCTTGCATATCGTTAGGTTCTTCTGTAATTAAAAGAGTTCCACATGCTAACACCTCAGTAAATTTCATAGTCAAACCTACATAACCAACTTCACCGCTGTTAGCAAAAATTTTTGATCTGTTCAATATATTTATATATCCATTGTTAGCAACTCGTTTGGTAAATGTTGTTATAGGCATTTTATTCAGCATTGTTTGAATTTTCTTTCTTAAAGGGTATACAAATGGCCTAGTTGTAAATGTAGCCATAGCATCAATGTTTCTATTTAAATTCATATTTCTATATAAATCAGTTTCAACAGAAAAAGGAAGAAAAAATATTTTTTCAAAATCCAAATTTCTCTTTAAATCTTCAACATATCTAATACTTCTGGCAAATATTATATCAGGTTTATTTTTTTTTAAAAGACCATCAACAGTTGGGCAAGTAGAAAATCCCTTAAAACCTTTTCTTGGCTTATGATAATCAATAACAATATGTGCTTTCGGAATATCAACATCAGCAAGACCTTTAAAAACTCTCATCCATTTACTTTCATATGTTACTATTAAATCAAAATCTTTTTTCCACTTCTTTTTCATTTTTGAAAGTAATCTCGGTACCGACATATTCTCATTATACTTGGGGAATCCCTCTCCATAATAAACAACATCATGATGTCTAGCAAATGCGTTTTTAAAAAGTTGATGTCCCCAATTATATCTGTTTATTTGATTTGGATTTAAAATTAAAATCTTCATTTATTTTCCTCGCTTTATTTCAATCATTTTTATCCTTTCGTTTTGTGTTGTATTGCAAAAACAATTCTGCCTCTTTTTCCAAATTGGTCGATCACTCTATATTTTTTATTAAATAAATCTTTGTACTCTTTTAATGATGCTGCAAAACAATCAGCAGCATCAATCGTGCTAGCATTTGTTGACATCCAGTGAATAAAACAAACCCCTATCCCTTTCTTGATACATTTCATCCAAACGTCTAAACATTTCTCTGGATCATAAGAATGATCAAACGAATTACTATAAATAAAATCAACACTACCTATCCATTCGTCTTTTAAATTATGAAAATCCCACTGAATTGTATTTTCAAATTTAGTTGCAGATGGAGCGATCTCAGTACCCAATATATCAATTTTCAATATGTTTCTTAGTTGTTTTACTTCCCATGCATTTCTCACACCATGACATATTCCAAAAGAGGCATTAGGAATATACTTTTTTATTTTTTTTGAAATTAATTTTATCTCGTGTGGTTTGACCCAAACGAGGTCTAACTTTTTCGTATTCTTATTAATTTGAGCTTTTTTATATTCCTTATAATTTTTATGTTTATAAAGTCTCATATTATTGTGCCTCTTTTTGAATCACTGTGTTTAAATAAACCTCTCAAATTTTTTTCCCTCTTCGGTCAATACAAGCTCAAGTCTATTGACCAAACATTGATTTATAAATGAATGAAATCTTGGATGTATATATCCATCTGTCCAATAGTCAATAACAAACCCCAAATCTATTGCTCGACCCCCACATTCTTTAATCATTCCTGTATAAATTCGACCCAATTCTCCAGCTGCTATAAGCCAAAAATCATATTTTTTTGAATCATTTTGAATTATATCAACAACTTGCTCAAAACATCTTTTATAATGATCCTCATATTGTCCAACAATTCTAACTGTATCAACATCATATCCCGATAAAACACGCTTTACTTCAGGTTTAGCACAAATAATACATATTTTTCGATTTTTCATTAAATCAAATATATTCTTTCTACCCGGAATATTTAAAATTGATAAGCAATTAGATTCTGGATTACAATAATTTTTATTATCTATTTCAGAACTGTAATATAATTCTTTCCATATTTTAAGTTTTTGATCTGTTTCAGCATTAATAGGGTTGCCTTTGCTTTTAACCCGTGGCCAAAAAGTATCATTATAATATACTTCAGGTGTATCTATAAAATCCGCTTGCCTAGCATAATATCCCCAAAGCTCAAATATTTCAATAATTTTATTGGATGGTAATCCTTCTTTCTTCATAATCATTGACAATTGCTCCAAATCTTTAAAAAGGATAGAATGCATAAGCTTAATTCCTCCATCACCAAATCTTATATGTGAGAAAGGAATTTTATACCGGATACACCAATCTAATTTATTCAAAATATCTTGTATAGTATAAATTTTCATTTAATAATCCCTATTACTAAATCAACTAATTTTTGCATATTTTCTTTTCTGTTTCCAAGTTCTATAATTTTATTTCTAGCATTAATTCCCATTTGGTTGCGAGAATAAGAATCTGGATATAACACTTCAACATATTTTATAAAAGAATCCAATTTATTATCTGCAACATAACCCGTAACACCATGAACAACATAATCTTGGGTTCCAGACATTTCAGCCTCAGTAGAAACTACAGGACAGCCAGTTATCATAGCTTCAGCTGGTGGTAAATGTAATCCTTCAGACATAGTTGGTGCCAACCAAATATTTATAGAATTATAAAATTCATTTTTTTGTATTATATTTGGACTTCTTATATAATTATCAATTAAATTATTATTAGGATTTCTTTCTGAACCAAATAACCAAAATTGAATATCTTTATGTTTGGTTTTCATATAAGCAGCTGTTTTAAATAACCAATTGGTTCGTTTTCTTTGACCATGGACTCCTTCTCGATATAGTCCCCCTATAATAATTCCCGTATTCTTACTTCTTTTATTAG
>Ga0307992_1002178_pt1 | contig 11280 bp, 8 predicted proteins | sample EllFjometagen133_FD_203162 | JGI IMG/M metagenome (GOLD analysis project Ga0307992, IMG submission 203162) | Marine microbial communities from Ellis Fjord, Antarctic Ocean - #133 | ecosystem: Environmental > Aquatic > Marine > Unclassified | place: Southern Ocean | collected 2014-10-08
CCGGAACAACAAGTGAACCCCATAATTATTATTATAAAGATGTCGCTGTTAAAGCCGGGGAAGTCTATGAATACCAACTTGCGGATGTAACCTGGGGTGGTAAAATTACCAAACATAATCCTATAACTGTGGAAATGGATGCTGATATTGCGGAAGCAAATTTTGTTTTAGAAGCCGCTTACCCGAATCCGTTTAATCCAAGAACAGTTATCAGCTATCAGCTATCAGCTGTCAGCCATTTAAATGCAAATATTTTTAATACTCAGGGAACATTGATCGAAGAATTGATCAATACAGAGATGTCAGCTGGGACACATCAACTGACTTGGGATGCATCGGGCATGCCGAGTGGTGTCTATATTGTAACCATGCATGCGGGGAATACGGTTCAATCGCAGAAAATAGTTTTAATGAAATAAATTCGTGATCGTAGGGAACAGGCATGCTTGTTCCGTACATGTTGCTTACAAAATAAAAACCCTTCTTCGATGAAAATTGAGGAAGGGTGACTTTTTTCCCTAAAATCGGAGAGTTAGATCTGAGAGTTAATATTACCTAAATAAGTAATCTTGCGAGTTCTAAACCCCAGTATTTTATAGCACTTAGATGCCAGTAAATACAAAATCATTTTTACCAGCCACATTTTGGTACACACATTTTTTTAATAATTATGAGAATTCTTTTTAGGACATTTATATTTATAAAAGAAGTTCTGTGGCATTTCAATATGCGAGAAGGAGAAGCGGAGAGAGGGAGAGATGGCGTACGATACTTTCCTATCTTGGGGAGTTTTGTTATATGATAATAATTCCTTTACATTTATAGCATATTCTGTAAATTATTCGAGTAACCATAAACATAAAGGAGCGATCTATGAAAAAGCTTATGAGTTTCTTGATTATTACTTTACTGACAATAATAATGGTTAGCTGTGATCTATTCACACCCAGACAAGACACGGTTGCTAAACTGGTGTTGGTGCCTCTTACAACCGAAAGTATAGCTAAAGCTTATACAGATGATGTTTGTCAAATGTGGTTGCCAGAATCAGAAATACCAAATGCACTTGCCAAGGCTAGTATTGCTGGAATTGATTTTGGTGATATTAAAGCCACGCGTACCCTTCAGTATGTGATTATGAATGTAGAGGACCAGGATGTATATGATATTAACTTTACAGCCAATGATTTAAATATTTATCCTAAAACTATTGGTTTGATCCAAGCTTCTGAACAAGGTACTGAAGTCTCAGCTTTGCCAATTGTGAATATCGTTAAAGAACACGTAATGCCAGTTGAGGGTGTTGGTGCTTTACTTAATATGGAGATTGGTAATTTTACTGACAGTCTAAGCTTAAACTATTCTTATACCACTGGGAATGATACCATAGATGTAAGCGATGGCTATGGTGTGATTGGTCAAAAGATGGGAGTTATGCTGGATTGGTTTTGTGAAGATAGCACTTTTGAACTTATGGATTACTTTTTTGCTGTTTATGAATCTAATGGCAATAAAGGAGAAACTAGATTCAAAGCATTCTCGTCTGAATACTTTAACAAACTATCAGTAGTAAATAACGGAAACTCTCCTATTGATGTCTATGCTCATGGTGAAAGGGCTAACAATATTGCCATAGACGTAGATAGTGTTACCACGCTAGTTGTTGGAGACACCCTGAACATGGGTTTACTATTTACACAAATCTATACAGCAGCTGACAGCTCTATTGGAACTGGTACATATAACTATGTAGAGTTTGGACCAACTTCGGGCATTATTAAATCTTTGGAGAGATACTATCTTGGTGGATGGTTGACCATCAGATCTTTTATTTACTTCTAACAACCGAACCCATTTTGAGCTAATTGACCTTTCCCCAATAAATCGGACAGTTAGATCTGAGAGTTTATATTACCTCATTATATAATCTTGCCAGTCCTAAACCCTTATATTTTATAGCATTTACACACCCAAAATAACAAAATCAAATTTACCAGCCACATTTTGGTACACATGAACCCCTTCTACGCCTAGGCTTCGAAGAGCAGGCTTAAAACCCGCATGGATAAAGGCTCTCCACTATACTCTTAATCCGTTGGTTCTAGGTTCCCCCGACCCTTCGGGGCTAGATGGCGTACATCTTAAACCCCTCTGTCCGATTTTTGGGGAGAAGGTCAAGTTGAACGAAAAACAGCAGATTTAGTGAGTAAAGCAATAAGTAAACTTTTACTTCCCTTGAAAGATATTGTTTACACGATCACATCAGATAACGGAAAAGAGTTTGCTTTACATGAAGAAACGGCTGAAACCCTGGAAATGGACTTTTACTTTGCTCATCCTTACGCATCGTATGGACGAGGATTAAACGAAAATACCAACGGATTGATACGACAGTATTTTCCAAAAGGCAGAGATTTTAGAACCATTATAGATGAGGAATTAATTATGGCCATGAAAAAGCTTAATAACAGACCTAGAAAAACTCTTGGCTTTTTAACGCCCAATGAAGTATTTTTTGAGAGTTATAAAATTGCACTTACTACTTGAATCTAGGAGTTTTAATATCATGAACAATCGAAATAAAAACATCATTATTCTTCCTGAATTGTCAGCTGAAAAAGGATGGACAGAGCTAAAAATTCCCGACACATACGGTATTGGAAAATCTTTTATTACAGGAGATAAAAATAGTGACCGTATAAGAGTAAGGTACTTTAAAAAAGATAGTGACAATTCGTTTATTGCGCGAATTTGGTTTGGTCCTTCGACGGAAGGACCACCTGGGTTTGTACATGGCGGAAGTATGGCGGCTGTTCTTGATGAGGCTATGGGGGCATCCATTTGGATTAAAGGATATACTGCTGTTTCAGCAAATCTGACGGTGCAATACCAGAAAATGCTTCCTCTTAATACAATCACCACAATTGAAGCAAAAGTTACATCGATTAAAGGGAGCAAAATAATAACAGAAGGAAGAATTTATGATAAAACAGGAACTTTATATACTAAATCCGAGGGTTTATTCATAAATATTCCGCCAGAAAGGTTTGGAGCAATGACGAAACACATAGATGCCTTCCAAAGTTCATTGCACTCTAAAAAGCAAAGTAACTAATGTAACGGCTTGATAATAATAAGACAAAATGAAATTGACGATTTTCCAGACCCAAGGTATGTAAATATGGCAAATTCTACAAAGAACTTGGCAGATAGAAAAAGAGATTGGATATAAAATGAGTAATCATACATTGAAAAAGGTACGTTACAATTTTATTTGGCTATGTGTTTTTGGAATCGCTATGGGCATTCTTGAAACCATTGTAGTTGTTTATCTCAGGCAGATGTATTATCCTTCAGGTTTCAATTTCCCGCTAAATATACTCCCTTCAAATATACTTTTAATAGAATGGATAAGGGAAATTTCTACAATAATTATGCTTGTGAGTATCGGTTTTCTTGTTGGCAATAATTTTTATCAAAGGTTTTCTTATTTTATTTACAGCTTTGCCGTTTGGGATATATTTTATTATGTGGGTCTGAAGTTATTTTTAGACTGGCCGCCGTCTTTACTCACCTGGGATCTTTTATTTCTCATTCCTATTACATGGATAGGCCCTGTGCTGGCACCTCTTATTTGTTCTTTAACCATGATCCTGATGGCTGTGATCATTGTCTATTGGCAAGCAAAAGGGAACTTGATGAAGGTAAAAATCTCCGAATGGATCTTAATTTTGGTCGGTGCGTTTATCATTTTTTGTACATTCATTTGGGATTATTCAACAATAATTATTCAAGGCGGTTTTCTTTCGGATATATTTGGATTAGCAAATAACATTAAATTCCAAAATGTCATTTTACAATATGAACCGTCTTTCTATAATTGGTATTTTTTTGCTTTAAGTGAAGGATTAATATTAGCTGCCCTTATTATGATTGTCAAACGGATGAGATCTTCACGCAAGCAATTAACCATTATTCGGGAAAAATAATACCATAAAAAAGGTGCGAACACAGGTTCAAATTATGGTGTTGTATAAATATATGAGGGATAAGAAGCGTTTTAAATGATGCAGTTAAAATAATGTTTGGATCCCATATGAATGATTTGCCTTTTATCTTGATTTTGTTGGTAATAGTTATCTACATGATACTCACCATAGCCATTCACAACAAATTAAGAAAGTATAACGATAAAACCCCTAGCTTTTTCATGATGCAATTAAGGATGCCAAACTATTTAAAAAATTATAGAAAAATAGATAAGATTCAAATGGGTTGAGATTCGCATATCTCAAAACTATGGTATTTTACCCTATTTTCTTCGATTATTACGATTGCATTAGCATTTATGATTTGATTGAGATTGAGCTTCCCAAAATATTTCACACTTTTTGACTAAATATTATTTATTATAACCCTAAGCTGTAATCTAGCGAGTTCTAAAGCCCTATATTTTATATCACTTACACACCCTAAATCACAAAATAAAATTCACCAGCCACATTTTGGTACACATGAACCCCTTCTACGCCTAGGCTTCGAAGGGCAGGCTTAAAACCCGCATGAATAAAGGGTCTTCACTGTACTCTTAATCCGTTGGTTCTAAGTTCCCCCGATCGTTCGGGGCTAGATGGCGTACTCTTCACTCCCCAGTAATGGGGAGTTTCGTTTTATAGATACTTTTTTGAGAGAGAAGTTTTGGGGCATTTCAAAATGCGAGGGGGAGAAAGAGAGAAGCGGAGATGGGGAGAGCGAGAGCAGAATAATGAATATTGAACACTGAACATTCGATTAACGAGTTAAACTTCGATTGTTCGGCGTTCTGAGATCAATCCAGCTTCTGATTTAAAAAAATAACAGCATATCAAAGAAAGGGGACGGTCAAGACCGTCTCCTACAAGTTCATTATAATATTCCAGATCACAGATTATCCTTCTACGCTCTACGAGCTACGCAGGACAGGCCGATCACAGATCACTTCATGAATACCATCTTTTTTGTCTCAATAAAATCACCTGCTTGCAAACTATAGAAATAGATACCTGAGCTGACATTAGAAGCATCCCAGTTTACGGAATGATATCCTGCGGGTTTAGATCCGTTAACCAGCGTTACGACTTTCTTGCCATTCATATCAAAGATCGAGAGTTCTACATTGCTGATAGCTGAAAGCTCATAACTGATAGCTGTTCTTGGATTGAACGGATTGGGATAATTCCCTTTCAAAACAAACTCTACCGGTATATCGTTTTCAGGAACTGATATAGTAATTGCATTGTCGGTATATTTTGTCTCGACATTGGCATAACTGACATCTGCAAGTGTGTAAATGTATGTATCCCCAGAAATGACCTGTTTGTCCATAAATTCATATTCATGCGGTTCACTGCTTGTCCCAGCGCCATCAATAGTACCAATGATAATATCATTGCGGTAGATCAGAAAGTGAGTATTGTTGGTTTCACTCGCCGTTTCCCAGTTCAGCGTGACGGCAGCTCTGGAATAATTCGCTGTAAAGAATACGAGTTCTATAGGTAAAGCAATTTCGGTCCCGTTTTCCCAGTTAAGAAAAGGATAACCGCCATTTAACAAGCCATTGGGAATATCCATATCCCAGTAATCATTAGTTTCTGCGTCATCATTAAGGGTGCCGGGGAAATCCCAGGCAATTGTCAAACCTTCCGTATCGGTATCGGTAAATGTGGCAATATCTTTCATTTCTTCCGTGGTTTTACCTGTACCTCCTTCACTTGAGGATAGACCAGAAGTTTCGATGTCCCAAAAGGTATTTGTGACATTTGTGCCAGACCCACCGACACAACCACTTAAATTTGCATTCGTACCGCTTACACTTCCCGTGCTGTAACAGTTAGATACCGTTGACCACGCATTTCCTATTAATCCTCCGAATTCTGATGAGGTACCATTACCTATACCGCTCACACTGCCGGTGCTATAACAGTTAGATACGTTTGTTGCACCATATCCCATCAAGCCACCAACACCATGACATCCGCTGACCCCTTCTACATTGCAGTTACTATAACAACTTGATACCACAAGAGGGCCTCGACCGATCAATCCACCCGCATAATTACTTCCGTTTACATTGCCTGAACTATAACAGTTATAAATTGTTGAACCAGGGCCATATCCGATCAATCCGCCCGTATAACGTCTACCAACAATATCAACATTAGTAACACCAAGATCTTCTATCGTGGCAAAGTTTGTCTGGCCAAATAAACCAACAAAATCCACGGAGCTACGATCAATATAGATTCCGTCAATTTTATACCCGGCACCATCATATAATCCTGTAAATTTAGTTGTAACATCACCTATAGGGCTCCAACCTTCAGGATCTTCACCATCACCATCATCCCATGAGGAAGTTTCTGATGCGTCAATATCGGCAGTTTGGATATAATACAAGGACCATCTCCCGGCATCTACAGCGATCCAATATAAATTGTTGAATGTTCCTATTTCGTAAGGGCTCTCGGAGGAACCATCACCGACCGTAGGGGCGGTAGCTGTTTTTGCAAATAATAAACTTGAACAAAAAGATAAAACTACTACCAAAATAATTGATTTTCTTAACATGATTTCCTCCTTTACACCTTTCTTATGTTGTAAAACTAAGTACTCTAAATTAGAATCTCTCGTTTCACCAATTACTAGTCTTTTGCTTAAAAATAAAGCGAGGAATTAATTCAGAAACAATATGTTCAGGAAAGACAATATTGTGCGTTAAATGGGATTTGGAATGATGTGATCTAAACTCAAATTTAATTTGATAAATATTCGCAAAGTCCAATATAATTGGAACCTCGCTTTCTTACTTTTTAATCGTTCCTTGTACGTTATCATTATGTATTTTATAAATCAAGTAAAATAAACAAATAAAAATTATATACATTATGGGGCACAGAACAAATACATCTATTTACAAATGGTCATTTAGATTTATAAATCCCGCGAAAGAGCTAGCAAAAACACCCTCAATTAATCACCAGCCATATTTTGGACCACACCTTTTTTCAATAATTAGGAAGTGTCTTTTTTAGGACGTTTTTATTTGTGGGAGAAGTTTTGGGGCATTTCAAAATGCGAGGGGGAGAAGCGGAGAGAGAGAGAGAACGGGAGCGGAATAATGAATATCGAACACTGAACATCAGAACAATCGAAGTAAATATCTAATGTTCGACCTGTCCTCCGAAGCTGCTAAATGTAGCGTAGGGAGATGTTCTGAAATCGATCCGGCTAGTGACTACTAAAAATGGAAGCACATAATAGAAAAGGGACGGTTCAGTCTACGCCAAGGCTTCGCCCGACACGGCTCGACCGTCCCCTACAATACCGAAAATAATTAATAATATCAAAATTGACTATTTCGTTAAAAGTACCTTTCTTAGATCCTTCTTCTCACCCGAAACAACCTCTACAAGATAAACACCCGAGGCATTATCACCGGCCTGCCATGTCAGTTCATGAGAACCGGCTTTTTGGAATTTATTTTCGAGTGTAGCAATCGTTTTGCCCTGCAGATCTAAGATATTCACTGTCGTTTGAGCATCTTCGGTCAAGCCATAACGGATCGTTAATTGCGGATTAAAAGGATTTGGAAACGTAGCTTGTAAACCAAATTCACCAAGAACATTTTCAGCTTCTTCTGAAACAGTGATCTCGACAACATCATGCCAAACCGTTGTGTTTGCATGATCGATGTCACCAAGGCGATATTCATAGCTACATCCCGGTAAAACATTATCATCCACCCAAGTATAATCATGCGATTCACTTGTGGTGCCATGACCTTCCAAAGTCGGATCATTATGAAAATCTGCTAAGTTTTCCCATGTACCATTAGCTGTTTTTCTCTGAATAACATAACCACTGTTTTCGGTCTCGGAAGCAGTTTCCCAGTTCAAGCGGATCGCGCCATTTTCTTCTAAGGCAGTAAAATGTGATAATTCGATGGGAAGTGCCGTTTCACCTTCGCCGGTTTTTAGTGATACACCTGCTTCATTTTCATACGCCCAGTCATGAATGGTAATTTTCATATTATCTGCATTTGTTGATACGCTCGCTCTTATCCAGCCATAGTGAGTTAAATTTGAAATTTCAAATTTAATACCAAAATACTTTTCATCTGCATTTGGTGCCCAATTTCCATATGCAGAAGCATACGCTGAAGTCGCAGTATAAAAATACCCCTTGGCAAAGTATTCACTTCCTTCCCAAGTATTCCCACTTGCAACAGAAATATCATTAGTCCGTTTAGCCACCCAAACATGTGTGACCGACACATAATTATAAGAATCCAAACCAGCAATAGTTAAGGCCGATTTTTCATAACCAGTCCACACTTCACTAGAGGAATGATTGAATTTGAAATCCTTGTAACCGTCATTATCAATATCAATTTCAAAAAACTTATTTCCTGAATTTACGATGATATCAGCCGGATCCACATAAACGATATCCCCCTTTGCGGCTGTGGGCGTTAACAACAAAGCCGCTCCGGCAAGGGCCGAGTAACCCGCGATCTTGTTTAATAATAATTTTTCTTCTAAATGCTTCATTTTCTTTTTCATGACTACCTTACTTAGGATTGATATACGATTTTAAGAACATTGCTATGGTCTGGAACAGACGACATCATTATTTATGAAGGATGAAATTAAAGGCAAATTGATAAAATTACAAGTTATTTATTTTGTATATCGTTAGTTATTAATTGGTAAGCTGTATGAATGACACACTTAACAAGTATTTAAAATCGAACATTAAGCATTCGAATTTTAATATTCACTTCAATTGTTCTCCTGCGCTTCGTAGCCGCCGGCTGGCGGAGAAGTAAAAAATGTTCATGATTCCTTATTCAGCGAGTTCAACCCCTGTATTTAATAGCACTTACACACCCTAAATAACAAAATCTCATTTCACCAGTTACATTTTGGTACATACCCTTTTTCAATAATTAGGGAGTATTTTTTTTAGGGTGTTTTATTTGTGAGAAAGGTTTTGCGGCATTTCAATATGTTAGGGGGAGAAGCGGAGAGAGGGAGAGCGGAATAATGAATATCGAACACTGAACATCAGAACAATCGAAGTAAATATCTAATGTGCGGCCTGTCCTCTGAAGCTACCAAAAGTAGCGTAGGGGGATGTTCTGAGATCAATCCCGCTTGTGACTTCTGAAAATAGAAGCACATAATAAAAAAGGGACGGTCAAAACCGTCCCCTACAAGTTCATTTTAATATTCAAGTTACAGATCACCGGTTACGGGAATAAATCTATATTTTACCCACAGTGCAAAAATTTCTTTACCAATTTCACCGTTTCGTCTTTGTTACCGGAAATTCTTTCTCTTAAATCTTCGTCATTATAGGCCTTAAGCTTCTTTGCCATCCCCTGAATAATATCCTCAGTAAAAACTCCATATTGTTTAAAAATATCAGCTTTTTCAAGCAAGGATTGGGCCGCGGCTTTACAGGAATCCGGTAATTGTGAAAGGCTTTTTTGTTTTACTTCATTCTTGCCCAAAAAGATGTTTCCATTAACGAAAGTTTCTTTTGCGAATTCTAATCCCTTTGGCATTTCAAAACCATGTCGTGCTCCCACACAAATACCGGCAATAAGCAAATATATATCAGCAGAACCATCGGGACTTCTAAGTTCGAATGTTTGCTTTCCACTGAAATCTTTTTTTATGGGTTTTTCAAGTGGATTCGCTTTTGAGATCATATCCATAGCTGTTGCCCATCCCAATGGGACTCGGATCAGTGCCGAGCGATTGCGCTCTCCCCAACAAACGTTTGTAGGTGCTTCCTGATGCGGAACTAATCTAAAATAACTCGTGGGAATAGTATTGCCAAAAGCACAAAGTGCCGATGCCATATCTAAGACTCCTGCAATAACTTTTTTTGCTACATCGCTTAATTTACCGTTTTCGAGTGTAACATTTTTTCCGTTTTTAACCGGACGCATATGAATATGCATACCACTACCGGCTTTTCCTGCCGATATTTTAGGAGCAAAACTTATCGTAACGCCATAACTGTTAGCGATCTCACGAAGTATCCATTTTGCAATAATGATCTGGTCAGTAGCATCTTCAACGTTTACAGGTAAAAATTCAATCTCATGTTGTTCAAAATCAAACTCGTCATCACAGAAATTGCCCACTTCGGAATGCCCGTATTTAACATTCCCTCCGACTTGGGCTATCGTCAGCATGGCATCAATACGCAATTGTTCCCATTTTACAAAAGGAGCAGATTCATGATAACCTCGCTGATCATTTATTCTATAATCATCATTCCTTTTGCTTATCACATAGTATTCAATTTCCGCCATGACCTCCAATTCGTAACCACTGGCATCAACAAGTGCACGATGAGCCTTACGCATAATGTTTTCAGGAGCCCCTGCCAATGGATTACCGGATCGATCATGGAAAGAGCAAAGAATATCTACAGCCGGAACCTCCGAAAAGGGATTTAAAAAAACTGTCCTGAATCGTGGAACAACGTATAGATCGCTAGACCCGGCTTCCAAAAAGTTAAAAAGGCTGCTTCCGTCAACCCGTTCTCCGCTTGATAAAATTGATTCCAGATGTTCATGACTTTGAATAACAAAATTCAACACCTTTAAACGACCATCTCCACCCACATAACGGAAGTTGATCATCTCAATACCGTTATTTTCGATGTATCTGATTATATCATTTTTGGTAAAGTCGTTTTTAGATTTTTTAAGGAATTTCTCTAATAGATTCGGGGATAGATCAAACTTGTTTTCATTCACCATTGTGGACTTCTTTTATTATTATTTTATTTTAGTGCCATAAAAATACATAAAAGCCGTTAAAGATGCAACATTATACATCATTTTCGATTAATCGCAAATAATGAGACGGATAATTTTAAAAGTCCTTAAAGAATTATATGTTACAAATAAAAAACCTCTCCGATCTTTCGACAAGAGAGGCATTTCAGAATAAGATGGCGGACACTGTGCACTGAGCGCTGATACTAAAAGTTCGTATATCGCATATCGTTAATTTTAATCTCCGTAGGCCTAATACGCCGCCGTGCCACCCATATCCGCCAGCTGGCGGAGAAGGATGGAAGTCCCGAACCTTCGGGACGAAGGCTGTGCCTTGTGCGAAGGAGATTCTTGTTGTGAAATCAATTGAAACCCTTGTTCAACCGCTCTGCGGTTGTTGGTATTTATTGGGATAAATTTCTATTTCCGTACGACCCCGCTGG
>Ga0307992_1002179_pt1 | contig 11276 bp, 14 predicted proteins | sample EllFjometagen133_FD_203162 | JGI IMG/M metagenome (GOLD analysis project Ga0307992, IMG submission 203162) | Marine microbial communities from Ellis Fjord, Antarctic Ocean - #133 | ecosystem: Environmental > Aquatic > Marine > Unclassified | place: Southern Ocean | collected 2014-10-08
CCTCTACCGAAGTATTTTTCAAACTTTATTCCTTTCGTGAGTTCAAGATAGGTATATACCTCTGAATCTTTTTCTAAAATAATTCCTAAATCCAGTGGTAAAACCAATTGATTTGTTGTATAATTTATCCCGTAATTACTGTGTTTGGTCATACATTAATTATACCAAAAAACCAGGCTCAAATGAGTCTGGTTTTTGTTTTTATAAATTATTCTTACTTAGACTGTTTCTTTACAGCCCCTTTTTTATGCGGTTTATAACATCGCTATCACTTATTGGTAGTATGACTCGGTGTAACATTTTAGGTTACAACTTGTAATTCTATACATATAATAATACAGGTCGGTACAAATCAATTATCAAACCAATCCTATGTATATAATATGTAATTTACGCATGTTTCATTTTTTTATATAGAGTGTATTCAGCAAAACCTTTAGGAAAATCTTCTACTGTCATGACAACTTCATATCCTCTTTTTATATAAAACCCTAATGCTTGAAATTCGAATGTCGTCAAATATATATTTGTCACACCTTGTTTCACAGCTTCTGATTCAATCATATGCATCAATTTTGATGCTATTCTTTTTCCTCTGTATTTTTTGTCTACAAATAATACATTGATAAACAAATATTCAAATTGAAAATTCCCATAGATTCCCCCAACAAATTGATCATTATCAAGCACAACGTACTGTAAATCAATTTTTTCAGTTGAAAAATCAAGACTTTTTCTAAATTTTTTGATTTCAGCTTTTAATACTGTGTCATATGAAAGAATTGGTTCGCTAGATGATTCCATTTGATAGTCTCCGCTAATTTTAAGATGTTCAAAGTCTTTATCAAGCAAAAAGACGTTCTCGTTACCACTAGGCATATCATCTAATTTGCCATGAACACTAAAACCAATTTTTTGAAAATCAAATACTCTTTGTTCTAAAACAGTATCAAATTGAATTCCTTCAACATTGCCTCGGTAAAACTTTCTTACATCATTCATTAACGCTTTGAGTATATCTATATCTTTATAATACATTCCTTTTATTTTACACCAATCTGAGGCTTGTTTTGTATGACATGCGCCAACTAAAATTCCTTCTTCAAAAACATAAAAGTCACGATAATCTTTCTCTCTATATCCAGTTTGGGATCTATTATGGGATTGCAATCCTTTCTTAACGTCTTTACTATACTCGAATTTTTTGTCATTAATATATTTAATATTATGCATATTTATCGTCTCCTTTATCATTCAATCTTAGTAAATATTATATAATATTTTATTATATATTATAACATAAATCCTGTATTAAGAGTACCCCAGCAAAACCGCTACAAATATTATTACACTTATGCAAAGATAGATTCCTAGCTGTTTACAATTATATAGTAGCTTTATATTCAAACAATATGACAATATTTTTTTATTGGTCTTTGTCTATTTACTACCAGTTATACAAAAGCTAAAGACTACATATTTCAAAAATAATAACTCTCTAATTTACTAAAGAAAAATGGAAAGAATATATATTTCCTTTTGTAATATAATTTATTCCATCTCTTTTACTTATTTAAGATACGGCTCGGTGTTCTCAATGTCAAATACACAGAAAGTTAGCGAGTCATGGATTTTCAGTCGTTTTATAAACTTGATAACTCTATAAAAGTTTGCAAATAATATATTATTTTAAAGTACGGATCATTTCTATAGTTTGTTTCATGAGTATTGATATATGTCCATTTCGAATCATGAAAGACCACATAAAACTCAGGGAAATCAATAAGATCAGAAATTTTTTCATCATCATTAAGAATATATGTCTCATCGCTCCAATAAGTTTCAATAACGCAAGATTTAAAAATTTTAACTGCAGCTTTAATTATAAGTATTAATCCTTTCCCTGTAAATTGAATGAAAGAAAATATCCTACGTATAAGCATTACAAGTTATATCACAAATAAATAAAAAAGTTCATCTCTTTTCAGAAATAAACTTAGTTTTTTTTGTGTCTTGTCATTACGGTGTTTATCATGTTTTTCACTAAAAATATAGCGTGTTTCACTCTGGAGTTATACCGTGTTTACTGTTTTTGAACTATAAGCTTACAACTCTTAGCACAATCGCATTAGATATGAAAATTTCTATTGACAAGTTTTAATCATTATTAGTTACTAAAATATGTTTTTAAAACCCTTTTTCTATGCATATGATAGCACAAGTGCCCACTGTTTAACTTCCATATCAATCCACTTTCATGATTTCTTGCATCATTTTTTTGTGATGTTTTCTTTAAAAATTTCACCACTATCCTTAAATTTAATTCTAAATAAAATTGTGTTAACCTCTTATTTTATAAGTCTTTTCTTATCGATCATTTCAACAACTTTATCACTTGCTTTTTTTGTAACTTGTTTTGTTATATATGGATTATTAGTTACTACTCCAAGAGCAACTAGTCCTACTCCAGCAATCCCAGCTAATAAACTTAATGCCAAAACTCTGTCGCTATTCTTTGAATCTGATATTACTTTAACATTTCTCTCAATAAATCCTTTGTTTAATGTATCTTTTTGACTTGCTATTTCTAAAACAACAACCATTTTATCCATATAATACTTAGATTCTTCAAATGTTAAATTCGGCCTTTTTTGGCATTCCCTCAAAGTATCCAAAACAATATCAAAATACTTATCTAGTGATTTCATATTTTCTGCATTGTTATCTAAAGATTTGATTATTACTTCTTTTTCTACGATTAACCCTTCTTCTAATAACTTGAAATAATTAGGAACTTGTTTAAAAAGAGTTTCGAAAGCAGATTCACTTAACTTGGGAAAGAGAATTGCCAATTGTAATGCACTAAACTTATCAAGTTCTTCCAATTTAGTAATTTTAAGTTCTTTTAAAACTTCTTGTAAACTATTATCTACCATGACTGTAACACCTCTTATATTGGATTTTTTGTATCTATTATATAATATAGAAACCTTATGAACTGACTCTCTATAGTTGAAGAAAATAATAATGTACTTACACCTACTATATTTAAAACTGTATTTCTATAGACAATAGGGCTCATTTTTAATTTAGACACGATTCTTGTTGTATTGTAGTATTTAATGTATTAACCTTAATATAAAATTCAGTCTATCAAATTAAGCGCCTTATAGTTTTGCAGTCCTAAATGCTCCATTACACTTAATAACTTGTTCATCATTTCAATATATGGATTAAGCAAATCTTTAATTTCTGAATCTGATATATTCGTTTCGCTTTTTAATGTTGAACTCACACCAGTTGAAGTTCTTATATATTCTGTTTGGATTGTTTTCGGATCATAATTCGTATGATGTGAATATAACTTATTTCTTGCAATCGCAAATCTATTAATAAGTTCAGTATTTAATTTTATAGATTCATTAAAATTAACAAGCGCTGAATTTATTGTATTTACTTCAACATTTCTTCCTTGAAAGTCTTTTCTTAGAAGTTTTATAAGTTTTGTATATAAAACAGAATCCTCAGAATTTTTGATTTTATCTACTCTATACAATTCAATTATATTCGTAACTAAATAACCATTAACTGATTCAGTAAAAAAGCCTTTTTGTCTACCAATTAACAATTCCGCACTAGGTATTTCTTTTTCAGATTTATATAAATTTTTGTAAATAAAACTCATATACTCACCAATTATGCCTTTGTTAAGAATCTTATATTGTTTGAGTTCTGTAAATGTGAGAATGCACCATTCTAACTTGTGATACAACTCTGTAAAAAGGTCTTCAGCACTTCTGGAATCTTTAATATTATTATGAGGAAATTCATCCAGTTGAGTTTTTAATAACTGAGCTGATATTTCCAAAGAGAATAGTTTTCTATTTGATAGCAGAGCATTTTCTTGTTTTGATTCTTGATTAGCATTTGTAATTACTTCACTAATCATTAATTCAATATGCTTTAGCGCTTCCTGCAATTCTGTTTTTGGTAACTTACTCATTTTTTGGCCTCTCTTCTATTCTCCGAATCGATTATTCAACTATCTTGCACTTGATATCTCTTTAGTTTCATTTAGGAAATAATAATACTCAGGAATTTTGGTTAATAATACCTTTTCACCTTTAGCATACTTTTGAAAAAGACTAATAAATGCTTTTTTATTTCTATAATGATGATATTTTTCGTAACCGAAATCATGAAAAATCTGAACTTTTTCTGAATATCCTATATTATTTCCGCTTTTTAGAAAGTTAAAACAAAAATCTATATCCTCTCCTGCTGCTAAAGGGAAATCAACACTAAATCTCAATTCGCCTATAAATTCCACAACTATTGAAAAATTGCAAGTTGGTCCATAAAGCAACTGTTCACTATCCTTAAATACTCTACCATTAAGTGTACCATTGATATTATGATATAAATCATACCAAGTCTTACCATAAGCAATAGTTTTCCCGGACACTGCTTGAAAAGACTGATTCTCCATGAAGAATTTTTGAACATTACTCAACCATGATTCAGGTAAAATAACATCTGAATCTGTAAATGAGATAATATCTGCACCAAGATCAATCGCAAGTTCAATTCCTTTGTTCCGCGCTTTCGCTGGTCCACCATTTTTTTGCATAGAATACACTTTAAAATCAAGAAAATCATATTGTACAGGAGAACAATCATCAACTAAAATTACAAAATCCGCTTTTCTATTTTGTTCTTTTATGGATCTTAACAATCTTTCAACTTGTGTCTTTGCTTTATCATCTTTTACATATATAGGTACTACAATTGCAAGTTTAGACAATTTATGGATCATATTCTTTCGACTAGAAATACTAAATTTTTTGTCACCTTCATAGTTACGAATTATTGATTTATCATAACTACTAATAAATGACTCGATTTCTAGATTTTTAGACATCAAAAATGGTAGTCTATACCATTTTCTAGATAATTTATTTTTCCAATATTTAAGCGTGTCATTTTCCATAACGTTTATTACAAAGCTCATCATCTTACCTCACTAGACATGCACAATTTTTACAATAGTAGTAATCTTTGTAGTTTTGCACAAACCATTTTCTTTTGTCACTATTAAGTATATTTTCAATGCTATCGATGAATAAATTTCCATATATGTACGGATTGAACATGTTACATGGAGTAACATCTCCATTATATAAAATACAGAGCTCACCATTTATGTTTGGACAAATATTTCTAGTTCCACACGTTGTCTGAATATTACTGTAAATATTAATTCCTGAAATTTGATCTGGTATTAAACATTCTAAGCCTGTTAAGCTATATAAGGTTTTTACCGTATTAAAAGAATTTACAATTACACTATATTTTTCTTTTACTAAAGCTTGAAAAACCTCGATGCCAGAATCTCTTCTCACAACATTGTAAATTAAATTGCAGTTTTTACTAATTGCATACTTTGCAATACTGATGATGTCATTAATATTGATTTCCTGTAAAGTAAACACGATGTAAGGTCGTGGATCGAGTTTCCTCAACTCTTCTATATTATTGTCTAGAATTTCGAATGAAACCCCTCGTCTAATTTTTTCTAAGTTATCTTTATCCGGACTGTCCATTGAAAAAAACAATTGAACACTATACAGCGTAAAAAGATCGTTTATTTCTTTATCTCTATAATTTCCATTTGTAAATAGTGTTATCTGATTACTTTCCCCAATATATTTTAATACATCTTTAAACTGAGGATGTATAGTGCTTTCTCCCCTACCGTTCAAACGAATTTTCTCTGAATATTTCCCCAATTTTTCGTAAGTAAGTTTGAAATTATCAAATGACATGAATTTGTCAGATGCATTATTGCTTTTTCCAAAGCCACACATTATACAGTCTAAATTGCAGTTTTGACTTAACTCAATTATCAACTCTTTTAGTTTATGCAATTATTTCATTCCCTTCTATGTTACATTTTAATACTTTACAAGGTAACGAGCATTTTTTCATTTTCTCAATTACAAACTGCAGATATTTAGATTCTATAATTTCCGAGAATGTATTTATTTTAACGTTTCCAACTGGACTCATACACTCATTGATTTGATTTTGTTGAAAACAAGTATACACATCCCCATTTGGCATGATTGACATGTTATATTTATGAGCAATACATGGCTCACTTATCTTCACTCTTTTTTGAACAATTTCTGTCCAATTCCCATCAAACCCTTCAGAAATGTAATCCTGAATACTGTGGTATATTCCTAAAGGTTCCAACCATCTACTAACATTATTAACATGATCTGCTGTTTCTTTTGATAAAACAGATTGAACACTTAATTGAATGGGATCCAGATTTAATCGAGCATATTCGAAATTTTTCATTACAATATCAAAAGTATCTTTGCCTCTGACAAACTTCCAAAATTGTTTGTCTAGAGTATCTATTGAGAATATCAAATGAGTGTTTTTGCTCTTTATACTATCAATAAATTTTCTATCAGCAAGAACTCCATTTGTTATTACAGTTACTCTTATTTTTTTTGATATGTTTGAAATAATTTCTATTATTTCTCTTCTATAAATTAAAGGTTCTCCTCCTACAATAATAAATTCATCAATTGTTTCTATTTGATTAACAAAATCAGTTATGGTCCTAATACTATCGACTTTCTTCTGACTGTCAAATTTCCAATGATTACATTTGCTACAGCGTTCATTACACAATATATCTATCATGTAATAAAGGGACTTTGGATAACTATTCATTTTTTTTACCATCTATTATTATTCTAAGTCCTTCAAACAATGTAGTCTTGGGTTCCCAGCTAAAGTTGGTTTTCATTAAATCACAATTGGGTTTTCTCCATAAAGGATCGTCAACATCAATTCGGCTATATTCAATACCGGTATTCTTGCCATATATTTCAAAGACTAATTGTGCTAATTCATTTATTGTGTGAGATTCGTTATTCCCAATATTAATAATACTTGGGCATTCACCGGATTTCATAACTCGAATCAATGCACTTACCATATCTTCAATCCAAACAAAACTTCTAACCTGTTTTCCATCGCCGAAAATTGTTAGACATTTATTGTTTTTTACTGCATTAATAAAGTTTGGTATAACCCTTCCATAACCATTGTTTCTTACATCCATAGAAGGTCCATAAACATTGAATAACCTCAATATAATAGCATTGCCTCCCGATTTAATATAGTTATAAATAAGTTCTTCACCGATACGCTTTGAAGTCGGATAGATACTTCTATCTGTAAGCAAATGTGATATAGAAATACTATTTTCGGAAATACCTTCTCCAGAAGTCAGCTCATCTGTGAGCATTCCATATACCTCGCTTGTAGAAGTGTATATTAATTTCGCATTGTCTCTTGAAGCCAGTTCAATTAATTTTTCAGTACCTTTCACGTTTGGGTTATATACATTTTTAAAATCATCTTTGTACACTAAAGGGCTGGCAACTGAGGCCATATGAAAAATCACATCAACAACGGGATAATCATTTAAATTGATAGTCTCTATTGATTTTTCTATATGTGTCACATTTTCAAGATTTGTGTTCTCAATATAACTGGTAATGTGATTATCAATTACAATGATACTCTCCCCATCCGAATGCAACTTTCTTACTAGATGCTTACCAATGAATCCGTCTCCTCCGCTAATTAGAATCCTCATCCTATCACCTTCCTAATTTTTATTGAATACATCTCTAGTAAATATCTTGTTTCTGTACTTTTCTACATCACTGTCAATTCTGTTTGCAAGTACAATATCTGTAGTTTCAAATAATTTTTCTATAGTCATTATTGTTTTGCAGCCCTCAATAGTTCTTCCATTCGGATCATATATATAGATATTGAGATTGTTATTTTTGAGTTCAGTTATTAGTTTAATGGTAGCTGAATTTCTTATACTATCAGATCCATATTTCGCAGATAATTTATAAATACCAATTTTTTTAAATCCGGTAGAAACTATCGCATATGCCATTATACTGATTCTTTTTAAATTAGACATTTCTATGTTTGAAATTATGGGGAAATTTTGAGGGTCGAGATTAGCAGCAATTTCTGACGTATCTTTAGGCAAACAATATCCCCCATATCCAAATGAAGGATTATTATAAAAATTGCCAATACGTTCATCAAGACCTATACCTGAAAGAACAACATCTTGTTTAAGATTATACTTTAGCATAAAGGAATCAAGTTCATTAAAAAAAGCAATCCTTAAAGCCAAATAAGTATTAGAAAATAGTTTGATGGTTTCAGCTTCTCTATATGTTGTTAATAGTATGACAGGACTATTTCGAACACATTTTAAAAACATTTTTGAAACACACTCAAGTTGAATGCTATTTCCTCCTATAACAACTCTTGAAGGGAACAAAACATCTTCCACTGCTTTACTTTCGCGTAAAAACTCCGGAATGTACAAGAATTCTCCGAATTCATCAAATAGTTTTTCACAACTTCCAATAGGCATAGTAGACTTAACTATAATTGTTATGTCATTACGTATTTGTTTTATTCTATTAATGCAGTTTCGAATTGAATCGTAATTTAATCGACCAAATTCATCGCTATCTGTAGGAAGTGCAATAATAGCAACATCATAATCAACTACATTTTCAAGACTATCAGAGGTGCTTATATTGATATTTTCAATATCAATATGGGTGATTAATTCTTCATTTAGATACGCAAAATCTTTATGTTCTACTGAATCAATCTTTTTTTTATCTATGTCAAAAATGCATACATCATTTTGTTCACATAACAACAATGCATTTGATGTTCCAACATATCCTGCTCCACAGATAAATATTTTCAATGTGCCACCTCCCAATGAATTCTATCATTCAATCCCATTGTACTCCTCTTGTAATTCATCGATTATGTTACATAAATAGTCATTCAAATCGTCCGATTGTATATAAAAATTATTCAAGTAACCTCTTTCGTTATCTAGAAAAGGATAATTGTCTGAGTGTTTTTCAAAATCTTTTCTCTTGAAGTAATGATGAATTAAGTCGTTTCTTTTACGGAGAACATCCTCTAAAATATCAACTTTATCATTATCTATCACATTGTATTTTTTCACAGTAGTAATTATTTGCCCCATTGTTTTATTTGCAAGTTGTAGTCCTAATTCATCAGCTTCCTTTTTAGCCTTGTGGAATACAGAATCTGATACTCTGTTTACTTTATCAAAAACAAGCAATATCCTTCTCAATCTAGTGGCTTCCACAAGATTATATTCAATATATTGAACCAATTTTATTAGTTCTCCTATCTTTTCCATTATGTCTTTCATACTTTCTCTCCTATACTTTAGTTTTCATAAAGATGCATCCCAACCCAATGATAATACTATTCAGCTATATTTTTTTCATCATCTTTACCTGTATCTATCTTTTCAGAATACCTGTTTTTCTTATTACTAAGCAAATTAAGCATAGTTGGAATCAATATTGACGCTAACAAAAACATAAATATATTTTGCATTCTGTCAAAGCTTGACCCACTACTGTTATCAATAAAATCGAAAGCTGATTCCACAATATAAATAAGTCCCGCAAATGAAGATATAATTAGCATTAGAAAAAAGTGGCTAAGTTTAGGTTTGAACAAATTATCAACATTCAACTTAGAGTTAACTTTTAACCCAATCCAATATAGATATAAAGTTAGAATTATAGAGCAAAAGAATAAAACTGGAAACAATAATGTGAATGTGTCATTTAAAAAGAATTCAGATACATAAATATTTTCAGCTATATTCGCTAGAGTAAATTTAAATCCAAACAATATTAATGTCATAACTTGGAATTTGAAGAGAGCTACTAATGACATTAGGATCATTATTTTTGCATCAAAATCTGGGTTCGATCCGTATTTATACAATCTTAATGTTGTTGTCCCAATTAAAATAAACAAATAAGTAGCGATAGCATTGTTGATTCCAAATTTCAAGCCAACCCATACTGGAATATAAATAACTGCACCATATATACCTATAAGTATAATAAATGCAATAATCAACCCAACTATATATGCAATCTTTGTGCTTTTCGAGTCCTGTTCTTCAAAAGTATCTTCAACTTGCTTACCGATTATGCCTCCATGTTCAAAGACTTTCTTAAACAATTTATTTTCTTTAATGATCTGTAAATCTTTTATGAACGCATAAATATAGATGAGCAAATTTATCCCAGTCAATATCATAAATATTAAATACATTATAAACCACCTATCCTTCCTATTACTTTATCCCTAATCAATCTAGGAATAACTGTTTTAACATTAAATAGTTTATCCATATTATGATGAGCAAAAGCAATCGCGTCAATTTCAATTTCTTGTGTAAGATACTCTTCATCATTCTCGAGGATCCCTGAAGGTTTCTCATAATTTCCCATATCTTGTTTCCAGGAATTGATTGTTTCCTGGTCTATCTTTTCGTTTCCTTTATATTCGCCTTTTATAACCAAATATTGAAATGCATGTCTAGCTTCATGAAAACAAGTGACTTGAATTTCTAATGGATTTGCTGATTCAATCCACGCTTTATTAAATGCAATGATCCATCTATCTTTTAGAAAAATAGAATTAATCCCTCTTTTTGTCAAATTTAAGTCATTAAAAAACTGCACATCAGGAGTCTTTATGTTAAGTATCCGTGCAGCAATTGCAACACCCTTAATCGCAACTTCAAAATTATCCATGATAACCCCCGTAAAATCGTTTATTTATAAATAAAGTATATCATATTTCACTTATTAAGAAAATAGAAAAAAAGCCATAGCAGATTCAACCGCTATGGCTTTGATAGTGTATCTTGTATTCTATTCTTGTTTGGTGTTAATGAATGTCAGCTTTTCAGCAACTATTCTTAAGAAGTTATTATCAATCTTAAGTGATGCTTTTATCCCTATTGTTGATCCTTCAGTAATGTAATCAACAATGTTCTCTATCAACTCATCACTTAAGCTGACTGGTATCAAATCCGATTCTGTTTCATCTGCTCTTTTAATCTTGATTGACAAAATACCTGCTAACTTATCTAACTTCTCTACTCTTCCTACAAGTATAACTTGGTTTAACATTCCTAATTCCTCCTCTTTTTGTTATGTCACATATTACCGTTATAAATCACTTATAGCAACCATTTTATGATTGATTCTTAAGTTTATCCGCGATAATCTTTTCAGCTGTTGAGAGCGTTGATTTTCCGTGCATTTTATTACTAAAAGAGATGTAATCAT
>Ga0307992_1002180_pt1 | contig 11275 bp, 11 predicted proteins | sample EllFjometagen133_FD_203162 | JGI IMG/M metagenome (GOLD analysis project Ga0307992, IMG submission 203162) | Marine microbial communities from Ellis Fjord, Antarctic Ocean - #133 | ecosystem: Environmental > Aquatic > Marine > Unclassified | place: Southern Ocean | collected 2014-10-08
CTGCCAGACCATAACCAGCCCAGCGCCAGCGCCGACAGTGATGCTGAGATCGCCCACAGTGCGGTCAATCTCCTGAGCAAAGAAACGATCCCACCAGTCCGCCTCTTCGCCGCCGCCCATGTCTGGCGTCTCGACGTCCATCGTCAGCGAGATCCCGTCGTCGTCGTCGGAGCCGTGCCCAGTGATGAGCCATTCGCTTACGTCGGTTGCTCCGAAGTTCGTCCCGAGACGCGGGATCAACTGGTTGCGCAAGTCAATCGTCACGCTGTCGATCAGTCCGAACTTCCCAACGGTCGGGGCGTTTGCGTACGGTTTGAACAGCATGGTTGCGCCAGCGCAGATCGGAGGAGTCGAGTCAAACAGACCAGTTGTCCCGGTCGTATAGTCAGGCACGATCTCTGCCGTAGCAGTCGGCGCAGTGAAGATGGAGTTGAACGACCACGCAGCGCGGCAAGGCTGCCCCGTCTGGAAGGTCCACGCCACATTGCCGCGGGAGCCGAGCATCGTATAGAGCAGACCGTGCCGATAGCCCTTAATCGTGCTGGACAACTGCGCCCAGCCAGCGTCAGGCATTGTGTAGGTCCAGGTGGTTGGCGCATAGCTGCCCGTCATTCCGCACGCCTGCAGCAGGTGATGGAATGCAGGGAAGTCAGTGTCAGCCCCAAACGCTCCATCGCCAAAGCCAGCCATGTAGGTTTCAAATGTAGCAGTCATGCTGCGCTGGCCAACAACGCCGGCAAACATCGGACGGAGCAACTGAGAACGAACCTTGCGGTTTGTCACCGTCGTTGCAACCTGGAACTCTGGGTTCATCACAACGACAGCGTCCGTCAATGCGGGCGCAGCGTCGGTCCCATAGGACCCGTATGCTTCGGTGTCAACGAGAACAGGGGAGATTCGATCAAGAGGCATGCGTTCCCTCGCTAGGCAATAAGGTTGCGGATGTAAACGAGAAACACCATCTCCACATAGTGGATCGGCGTCTCTGCGATCTCCCGATCGTCACTCAGCACGATCTCTGGAAACGTGGCGTTCATGGCGGTTCCGCCAAGCGGCGTGCTGCTCTGAATGTCGGAGATCAGAGCGTGGCGCACCGTGTGGACTAGGCCGCGCCATGTTGCCTTGCTGGTGTTTGCCTGCCCACGCTGAGGATCGTCTCGCTGGTAGAAGCCTCGCACGATCACTTGCTGCTCTTCGATCACGACACCCGTTGACGTGCCGTCTGGGTCACTGCCGATTATGTCTCCGTCGTCAACTTCCCATCCGTGAATCATTGCGCCGCCCCTGCGACCAGTGTCGGTCATGAGGTAGTGCAGCGAGGCTTCATCGTAGAAGTCACGGGTTCCGTTGTGGACCTTGGCTGTTCCGATGCCGGTAGCGGCGCCGACAATCGCAACGACGCGGGCGATGATGCTGTTGATGTCTTGCGCCATTGTTACCCGCTACTCCATGGAATCAATCAGCATGTCAATGATCGTGTTGTCGATCTCTTTCAGATCGCTTTCAACCAGGAACAGATACGGACGGGCAGGGATCTTCACTCGGTGATCCTTCCGCCCAGCCTCGCCTCCTAGTTGGTGGATCCTTGCGTACGCAAGGTTTGACCCAACAGACGCACTGTTCTTTGTGAAGCTAGTACCAGCGGCTAGCGAGCGTCGAAGGCGGCCCGTAGCCTGCAAGACCTTGATCCCGCCGGGAGCTAGGCGCCGCAGCGCACTCTTGCGAAAGCCAAACCTGCCTGCTCGCCTGCGCTTCAGAAAGATAGACTTGCCGCGCATACCACGTCGAAGCCTACGGCGTGCCGTTGATAGGGCGAGACGCTTCCATTTGCTGTGTCCGCCGCGTTTGCCTTCGGCGGCGAAGTTGTCATCAACCGCTGTCTTCATGATCTCGGAGATCACCCGGTAGACTGGGCGCATGTTTTTAATGCGCCTGCTTAGCTGAGACAGCCAACGCACTGTGTTTGCGTCGTCATAGACTATGCTAACACCAGGGGAAGACGCTCCAGCGTCGGATGATACAACTACTTCTGCCATACCTACATATACCCGTTAACAAGCGAGCGACTGAAGCGCCGTGTAGCGCTCGTCAACTCAGTCGCAGACGCAACGCCGGAAGGCGAATCAGGCAGCGGGTCAATGCCCATGTTGCGCTCGCCGCTGGCGATCTTGTCGAACTCGTCCGTTATCCACTCACGCTGGATCTCGACCTTCTCAAACAGCCCGATCCGTTCGTGTGCCAGAACACGAACACATGCCAACTCAAGGTGCTTGATGTACTCGCTGACCTGCGATGCGCCAACGGGCGTGAGGTAGCGAACGCTCAGGGCGCCGTTGAGCCATGCCTCTCCTGCGTCAAGCAACGACTGAGCAACGCCAGTGTCTTCTACGCCGTCTCTATCGTCGTCTAGCAGCTGCGTGCGCAGGTAGTCAGGCAGGACAGACAGCATGACCGAAGCCGATAGGGTGTTATAGCTCATCGTCACTCACCTACAAAGAGGAGCCCCGGGACACGGGAGGGCGTCGCGCCCCGGGGCTTGGGTGACGTGCGACTGTTAGGCCGCACGGTTGGGGGCTACGCGTTGGAGCCGTAGATCTTCTGCCACAGGCCGGGGCCCACTGCGTGACGGGCGGTCACGCTGAATCGAACTTCCTGCGCCTCTTTGTCGACGATGTCAGTCAGCTCGGGCGCCTGTCGCTTCTGCATGATGATCGGCTTCATTCCATCGGACAGATCCAGCAGGAACCAGTGAGCGGCGTACGCACCAACCAGGTACGGGTTGCGGAACGGCAGCACGGAGCCGTCGTTGTTGATGTTGCTGATCGAGGTCGTGCCGTCGCTGACCCAGTCTGCCTTCAGAATGGACAGAGCCGTTGCACGGAGCCCAGGCCCGTACATCAAGTGGGTGGGGCTGAATCCCAGCGGCTCATCTTCGTAGTTGGCAAACGACTGGAACCGGGACATGCCGGTGTTGTACGTCGCGGCGGACAGAGCGCCGGCAACAGTGTTGCTCTCGGTGCTTGTTTTCGTGGGGTGCGCCGCGCTACACAGCGCCTGTCCGTCGTAGCCCACGTCGGAGAATGCCGTGGTGAACTGCTTGAGCACCAGCTTGCCAATATGGCGAGCGGCAACGTTTGCCAGTCCAGTCAGGCGCTTCTTGATCACGCCCTCCTTGTCGTCGTCGTACGCATCGCGTCCGACCTTGATGCCTCTGACATACCGCTTGTTTTTGAGCGTGAAGCCCTCAGCGTGCATGTCGGCAAACGGCATAGCGCCCCGCCATTCCTGCAGCTCAGGCAGATCGTCCAGCCACTCATAGACCTCTTCGGCGCCGTTGGAATCAAACTCCATCGCTGCCTGCATCCACTCAGCAGGGATGAGGCGCTGCATCTCTTCCATGAAGAACGCACGGAAACCGGGGTTGGCCTCGGTCACATTGTCGATCCAGCTAGACCTGTTGGTCACTGCCATTGTCTCTATCTCCTCTGTTCGTTCTCTAGTGTTCGTTTGGATCGGCCCCGAGCGACGCTTGGCCGCCCGGGGCTTGGTCTAGCTAGACCGTGGTCAGAGCGGCGTTCAACTCATACCAAGTCGAGTTCAGACGAGCAACGAGCCAAAAGGCAGCGTTCGCTGTGTCACGCACTGCGCCCACGAAACCGTCAGGCACAGTACCAAACGCAGTGTCAAGCTCTGCCGAGGAAACAGTACCGGCGGCTGCGGCGATCTCCTCGTAGCGGTTCACGATACCAGACCCGACAGCTCCGGTAGGCGTCTCAACGAGACCGTCCGAAGACACGCGGAACTGCTCGGTAGCAGCGCTGTCAGTCACGCTCAACTTCTGTGCGCCAACCGCGTCGCCAAGCACGACGATCGTATCACCGGCGCCGACCGTGTTGGTCAGCGTCAAGTCGCTACCAGCGGCAGCCACAAGCGCCAGCTCTGCGTCACCAGCGATGGTCTGACCTGTGGCGATCGTGGCGCCAGCATCAAGGTCCACGTTCGCAGCGAAGGTCGCAGCAGGCGTCACCGCAACGGCTACGCCGTCGAGGGTCAGCGTCGCAGCAGCGTCAGCCTCTACGGTCATGGCTCCGTCGCCGGTGATGCTCTGACCGGCAGCAAGCGCCAACCCACCGTCGAAGTCAGCCTCAGCCGTGAAGGTAGCGATTCCGGTCACACCGAGGGTCGTTCCCACGGTAGCCGCACCGATCACGACAGCGCTAGCCAGCGTAGACACGCCGGTCACGCCGAAGGTCCCGCCAGCCGACAGGTTGCCGGAGACATCGAGGTTGCCGGTGATGGCGCCAACGGCGTCCTGGGGGAAGCCGATCCAGACCTTCACGCCCTTGGTGGCGTCGATCTTCTGGACAGTCCCGACAGGCACGTTCACGCCAGCGCCGACGTAATCACGAACGGTGTCGTCGTCGAAGACGTAGCACACGCCGCCCACGTCAGCCTGATCAACGGCGTTGGTCGAGTCGTTGGTGAGCCACGTGGACAGACCAGCGTGCACGAGCACATCAATGGCGCCGTCTGTTCCGCCGGAGTTGTCAGCCTGCTTGCGGCAAATGCCAACGACCTTGACGCCCGCGGTCAGTTCGGCGGGGATCGCATAGCCGGTGGCGTCAATGGCCACCAGCCCGCCGCTGTAGATCGTGGTAGACGCTAGAACCTGGTAAGAGTATCGGGGGAAGTCCTCAGTCTCTCGGGGCTTGTCCTCGCTCAGTGCCATGTGTCGTTCTCCTGTCTTTCCCGGGCGTTACCGCCCTGTTGCAAATCGGGCAAACGGCCCGGGGTACTATCGAATCACTGGCTTGTAGACTCGGATCTCTTCGGCGTACGCCTCAAGGTCTTTGATCCCGAGACTCTCGGCGTGCTCTGCCTGCGCAGGAGTCAGGCCAGTTCCTGCGCCTGCGGTGCCGTCAGTCTCGCCTGCCTGCTCACCGAGCGGGACAGCGGACGATGGCTGACGCTTGGCGAGATACACCCTCGTGGCTGCAATGTCTGACGTGGCAAACGCCAGCATATCATCACGCTCGGATGGCGCGATGCGTCCCTCTCGGATCGCAGTTTCGACCACGTCAGAACAGTCACGCTTCGTCATGTCCGCAACCAGCGCATCGTGCTCAGCCTTCGGCACGGTGTCTTTGCGCAGTGCGATCACTTCGGCCACAATGGCGTCCATGTCCTCAGACTCGGAACCAATCGCAGCGGTGAGACGGGCGAGGCTATCGCTCACTTCGTCACTCTTGCTCTCTGCGATCACTAGCTCCTGAGCAGCCTTGATCGCCGCTTCGTCGGCGTCCTCAGTCAGCCCAAGAGCGGCGATCAGATACTCTCTCCACATGCCTTCATCCTCCTGCTCTTCGCTGGTGTCAGACGCTTCGGCGTCCACTGTCTCGACTGCTTCGCCGCTTGCGGTTGCTGCTGCTCCGATCTGTTTGGCGTGGGGGTCGGCGCCTTCCCAGACCACGGACATTTCGTCAACGTCGTCGATCATGGTGCAGACTAGCGCAACCTTCTCTCCGTCGACCTCTGTTCCTTCGACGGATGCCAAGAAGAAATCTTCCTCCTCCATGTCTGGATGCGACTGCTCCCACTTCATTGTGAATCCTGCGGACACAGAACGAAGCGCCCCGGTCTCAACTCCGCGGGCGATCTTCGGATCTGCAATGCGGTCCAGGTTGATCACGTTCTCGACGCCTGCCGGGATAGCGTCAGCAGCTTCGACGAACTCTGGAGCGCCGTCAATCGTGCCGCACCATTCGCTAACGCTTGTGTGATGATCCTTGTAGACCGTCAGCGGGCGAGCTGTTCCATTGGCGTCAACGCTAGGCCCGAACTTGGGAAGCGAAGCCCTAAGCACGTCCTCTGGAATCTTGACGGTGACAGCAAACCATCCCATGGTCGGGCGGAAATGCGAGGCGCTCATCAAACGAAAGCGCCGAGAAACGACATTGGGATCCGCATCCTCGACAGCAGCAGTCACGCCCCCGGCGGGCTCACCAGCGACGACGGGGGCAACGGCGCGACCAACAGCGCGCATAGCAACGAAGCCGTTAGCTGCCGCAGCCTTCAACTCAGCGACAGCCCTGGCAGTCTCTGGGTTTGGCTCTGCCGCGGCAGGCGGATCAACTACTGGCTCAGTCCCTGCGGCAGCGTCAACCTCTTCGTCCGTCATGGTCTCATCCTCCTCTTCTGGTTCATCCTCTCCCGGAAGCGGCTTGCCGAACTGCGCATAGTGAGCGGCGAGGTGCGCTTTCACTGCGTCAATGTCAGCCTCGGGAATGTCAGCGGCGCCTCCAGTTCCCTCAAGCAGCACGCCCATCGCAGTCGCAACGCCAGCCCAAACGACTTCAAGTTCGTTGTCAACAACTTGGTGGTGCGGCAGCCGGTAGCCGTTGAACGCACGATCGTTTGCGTCGTCGTACCAAGCGAAGCCCCAGCGGTACTTCTCCCAATCGACAGTGCTAGCGTCGCCGCTGCCATCGCTAGATGCCCAGGCACGCAGCTCAGTCTCCGATGCGCCACGATCCCATTCGGTATCCTCTGGGGCCATGGGCGGCTCGTGCTTGGGCATTACGCCAGCCCTTAGCCCGGCATCACTCATCTTTGCTCCGTGGATTCTGGGACGGCTTAGCCGCGTTGGTTGCTGTTTCCTCGGAGAGGATGCGGGCGGCTTCTGCTAGCGTACGCTGCGCCGTTGCTCGTGCCCGACTCACGATCGCTCGAAAGCTGAACGTGCGGGGCTTCTGTTCGGTGGCTTCCATTGGTCTCCTGTTGTGGTGGAGCCTGTCAGGATCGAACTGACGACCTTTGCCGTGCAAGGGCAATGCTCTCCCGTCTGAGCTAAGGCCCCGGGGCCGGCGACAGGCATCGAACCCATGACCCTCTGATTACAAATCAGACGCTCTGCCTACTGAGCTACGCCGGCAATGTGTTGGTTGGTACGGCTCCAGTCCTACAGTCGCCGCAGACCTCTACGGTTCGCCCTTCATGCCGGCATACCCGTAAGCCGGCGCTGCCTACAGCGGTGGCGTTTGTCCTGTCGCGAACGAGACATAAACACACTACGCAGAGAGCCCTGTCAATGTCTCTTTGACCTGTTCGCTCTCGCCAAGCGCAGACCTTCGCTCGCTCATCACCTCATCCCATGGCGAATAGATGCTAGAGCGCTTCAGGCATAGCCTGCACCTGCATATAATCAGGTGGTGCCACTTCGTTCTGTACCGTTTCCGCCTGCGTGTTCGGCTCATCTTCAGATCGCATCCCGAGTCAACGCCGGATTCACGTTCCAGCCCTCATCGGGCGCAAGGTTCGTCGCAGGCTGCTCCTTCAGCACGCTCAAGTCTCTACGCTGAATCTGCCGATCCGATAGAGTGATTACGCTGCTGCGGCAGTTGTGATGGTTCGGCGGGTAGATCGAAGACCAGATCGGATCATCGGCTGCATACACTTGGCCATCAAGCGAGGCGCAAATGTCGCTAACGTTCGCGTCGCCAACAGTGCGGTACTGCCAATAGGGACGGAACTGCACAACCATCGGGTTGGTCATTTGGTCGTAGCGCCCAACCGAGTAGGCGTTGCTGGTAGCGTTTCTGAACACCGTCTCAAGGTGGAACGGAGAGGTTGGCGTGATGCCTAGCCTCGCTGCCATCTCTCGGTAATCCTTGACAAACTCACCGTAGCTCTTGCCCGTATCAATGGCGTCAACCAGCTGAGCTTTGACCGACTCAACAGTGTGCAACCCTTCATGGTGTGCAAGGCTGAACGTCCGCGCCTTGATCGCTGCGGAGGCGTCGGCATAATCGTTATACTCAATGGCCAGACGATCACGCAGCCACTCAAGCGCCTCCTCGGCTGGCACCGGCTCAATCACGATGCGTGCTGCTTGCGCCGCTTCTGGGATCGGGCTGTCGGTTAGCTTCGTCTCTTCAAGCACCTGCGCTCTGCCGAGCACATAGGCAGCGTTCTGCGTGTTCTCCAGCAGCGGCTCAATGATCTCATGGTCGAACAGATCCTCGTCGAGATCATCAATCGCTGCGTCGTATGAGCCGGCCCTCTCAAGGAAGCCCTTGAGCGGAGCGAGGTACTCATCCCACACTGCGAACGAACGGTCAAGCGCCACTTCGTAGACGCCGTCTGCCTCGCCTTGGTGGCGCTCTATCTGCGTGGCTTCGGCTGTTAGCCTCTCGGGCGACGCCCACGCCTCAGCACGGACAAAAGGGGACGGGTGTGCACCGCCTGCGCTTGCGTCCGTCTGCGGCGGCTCAGCGTCAGATGCGGGCACCCTACCGGGCAGCACGATGATGGGTTCACTCTTCTTGGGCTCCGGGATTCCGAGTACCTCATACGCGTAGGCAGACGGTACACGCAGACCAGTCTCGACGGCGTTCTTGATAATCTTGGATTCGATCTCACGGTCAGCGACCATCTGAACCCGGAAATGAATAGTCGGCGTGTACCGCTGCGCAACGTCCGCGCCGTGGTTGAGTGTCACGAACGGCATCAGCAGATCCCGCCGAAGCGTTCCGGCGATTGCCGATGCGTCGGCGTCCTTGAGATCCTGTCTGACTGCCTCGGCGCTATCCTCTCCGCCAAGCCTACCGCTCGTGCTCTCGCTGCTGCCGGTGTGACCAAGGATCGCAACGCTATACTGCTTGTCGACGTATTCCATTAGGAACCGGAAGGCGTCCACATTGCCGCTTGTCGCTGCATTCTCGAACTGAAGTGTCACTGCGTCGCTGAAGATCGCAGAGCCATCTGTTCCTAGGTCCGACAGTGCGGCCCGCAGCTCCGCCTTATCCTGCGGTGTAGCTAGATTCGGGTTGAACCGAGCCACACGCAGTGGCGTGCCGAAGATCTCAACGAAAGCAGCGAGGTCCGTTGCTCCGTAGATCTTGAACAGGAACCAGCGAACGATTGGTCGAACGATCCCGCTGCGACATGGGTAACTGCTGCGCCCACCCTGGCGGTGAACGATCCACTTGTTTGGCAGCAACGGCTCGCCGAGGATCAATTCCCTGTCCGTCTTCACCCGGAGTTGGTTAATGTATGATCCAGGGGCGTAGTTTTCCCTGGCCACGTACAAGAAGTTCGCTGCGTTGCGGTGCTTGATCAGCGCGGGCCATGCCTGCCCACTTGAAGTGTCCCAAATGATCTCAGACGCAGACAACGGACGAAACAGGCCATCCATTAGACGGCCGACAACATCCATGAAATTGCTACCCTCATCTCCAGGTCCGAGCATTGACGATTGCGGCAGTCCGGCGATCATCTGCTCACACTCAGCGGCGATCCTTTTTGCGCCACGCCCCTCGGCTGGCACGATCTCATAGTCGGCGCCGGTGATGGCTAGCTTGCGGGTCTGCAATACGCCCCAGAGCTTAGGGTCGGCTTCCTCGATTGCCTCGCAGAGCTTGGCGAGATCGCCAACCAGGCCGCGGTTCGCGTTCATGAGCGCGCTGGCCACGATCGCCGGCGTCAGGTTCGCCGTCTTGATGTCTGAACGGAAGTCGCTGTCGCGTGCCGGCGCAGTCTCAATGGATAGGGAGGCACGCTCGGCCCTGGGCGTGCTTGGCGCCTTGGCCTGCACGTCGGAGCCCTGCTCCAGGCCACGGAGCACGCGCAGTGCGTGGGCCCCACGGGCGGCGGCGTCCACCACGCGGCCGATGATTGTGTCCTCAAGAATCCCCATGCGCCCTCAAAAAAGCTGAGAAAGGTGTTGACTCGGCGGCTCAGGTCCGCCAAGATGGCTTTAGGTCGCATGGAGCGGCCGGGGAGAAGGAGACGACGATGCAGGCTACGAAGATCAAGACCACCGCCGGCCGCCTCGCATTCGTGCTCTACGGTTGCACCGCCGCAGACATGGTGCCCGATGGTTCTTGGCGCCACGCCGAGAAAGGCTGGTGCTACAGGGACGGCGACTCCATCTGGACCGACAACGGCGTGCAGTGCACTGGACACGCCTACAGCGTGCGCACCGTGCCCGAAGATGCCTCAGTGACCCTCAGCGTGACACATGGCGGTGGACGTGTAGTCGAAGACGAAGAGTGCGGATGGATCGCAGACCGCTTCAACCCTCTCGGCCACCGCGAAACCATGCGGGCGGCAAAGTGGCTCGCTGAATAGACCCCCGCCCACGCCGGGCGCTGCGGAGGACGCGATGATGACGAAAGCAGAGATCAAAGAAGTCGCCACCAAGATCGTCAACGGAATGAGCGCAGAGGCAAAGACGCACTTCGCCGCCGGCAACGTGCCGGTTGCCGTGTCGCTTGCGATCTTGGAGGGAAGCGAAACCGTCGACGATATGAACGACACGATGGCAGAGATCGAAGCGCTGCTGTCGTTCTAGCTGACTGACACGATTCCCATGGACGAAGGAGACAGCGAGTGACCACCGCAGACGAAACCGAAGTCGCAGCCATAGCCGCAGGCTGGGCGCAGCACGCGTCAATCATGGCAACCAGGGTCTGCGCCATGGTGGAGGGCAACCACCCAGAAGACGAGCACTTCAGGTCAACGCTAGACTGGGCCATCACATGCGCAGCGAGCGCAACCGAAACGCTCAAGCAGCTCAGGCGCAACCTGGGCGCATGGGAGATCTAGCCATGATGCTCGGAGGCGCACACGACGATCCGCTAATCAAGGTAGACGACGAGTTGATCGATCTGCTCAAGTGCGCAGACTGCGGAGACGATCTCTGCTTCCGTGTCGTAAGCGGATCGCTACTCATAGAGCCGTGCCACCGATGCGGCCAAGAGCAGTATTACGACGGAGCAATGGAACGATCACGGCCCTGACTACTAGGCGCCTAGAACATCCCCCGAAGCCCCGCAGACCTCCGCCGCCCAACAGACTCATACCCCACGCTCCGCTTGCCACCGAGCCCAACCGATGGCATCCAATGGTTCAGCATCTGAGTCGTGGTATCCACTTGGTCGTCGTTGGCGCCACGCGGGAAAGAGACATGCTCAGCCACGTACTCAGCCACCCACGAAGCAACCGAGTCAGCGGGAAGTACGATGTTGCCAGCCTTCCAAAGCGGCAGCGTCGCCCGAGCCCTGCTGATCTTGTCTTTGCCGGGGCTGATCGCCACGATTCCAGGGATCTGCGTCTGCAGGCGCATGATGAGCACGCGGCCGTCTGCCTTGTCCTCTACTAACTTCAAGTGAGCTTGCGGGTAGCGTCGGCACAACTCAATGAACTGCGCTTCCTCTTCATCGTAGGCCCACCTGGATCGGATCTGGTCTACTAGGTAGAACATCCCAGGCGTTCG
>Ga0307992_1002181_pt1 | contig 11272 bp, 8 predicted proteins | sample EllFjometagen133_FD_203162 | JGI IMG/M metagenome (GOLD analysis project Ga0307992, IMG submission 203162) | Marine microbial communities from Ellis Fjord, Antarctic Ocean - #133 | ecosystem: Environmental > Aquatic > Marine > Unclassified | place: Southern Ocean | collected 2014-10-08
TTTCGTAGCCGAGATTCGGAAACGAACATGTTTCAAAAGTAGCTGCAAATGCATCTTTCTTTTTCCCGATAATTATTGGAGTTCTGCCAAGTTTGTCACGGGCAGCAATTAAGCAATTATTCGTAATTATTAACAATGAACATGATCCTTTTATGCTGTCGAAAACATTCTCAATTCCTGAAACAAAATCTTCTTTTTCAGCAATAAGCATGGCTACCAATTCTGTTGGATTGGTTGTACCCTGGCTTGTTTCCGAAAAAGTCCTGTGCTGTTTCAAAAATCGTTTTTCAAGTTCATCAATATTTACGATTTTACAAACCGTGGCTACAGCAAATTTACCAAGATGAGAAGTTACCTGAATGGGTTGTGCATCAGTATCGCTGATAACACCAATACCAATTTTGCCTGAAAAGTTTTCTATTGCACTTTCAAATTTATTTCTGAAATAACTGTTTTCTAAGTTATGGATTTTTCGTTGAAAACCCTTTTCTTTTGAAAAGAAAGTCATTCCGGCTCTTTTTGTGCCGAGATGAGAATGATAATCAGTACCGTAAAATACATCTGATACACAATCCTCTTTTGAAATACTACCAAAAAATCCACTCATATTTTATTTGTTTATATTTAGGAAAGCGAAAATATAATAATAAGCATTCAGAAAAAAAAAGTGTTAATAAATGTCGTGATTTGTTGAAAGGTTTTAGCTTGCTTAGCTAATAACTTTTTGAAATGGGGAAATAGAATTATTATTATACCAGTAGGTTGCTAACCTTTTTTTAGGTTAGTAACCTTATAATTATTGAAAAATGGGAAATTATTATGGGGGATAGGGGGAATAATGGGAATAGGGGAAATATGGGAATAGGAGAAATAGGGGAAATAAAGAGAAAAAGAAGAATCAATAGGTACTACTTTTAGTTTTATGGAAAATATGAAGGAATCTCCATTATTCCATTATTTCCTAATAGCTTCTTTAACTTCTTTCATTTTTTCGTTAGGAATGCAAAGTGAAAGCACATAATGTTTTATTTTCCAGATATTTTTTGAATTTTGTAATATTCCGGAACCACGACAAGTGCCCATGTGAGTTTCGAGAAGCTCATCAAACCAGGCAAGGTTTCCATTATCGGAAATGTAAAAATTGCGCGATATTGCTTTGAAATCCCAAGCCTTTCCTTTATCAAAATATGGTTTACAAAAGTTTTTAAATTCAGAGGTTGTCCAAATCTCGGAAGCATCAGTACCAATATAAATTCCATTTGAGTCCATTGTGTTTATGTATGCATCAAGGTTTACGTCTGCAGCATTTTTATGCCATTGATCCATAATTTTGTTTAGCTCAATTTTAGTTTGTGTTATTTCTTCTTTTGTGATTTTTTGTTTTGTGCAAGCAGTGAGAATTGTTAGGATTATGATGATGATTGTGATTTTTTTCATGATAAATTTTTTTGGTTTAATATTTTTTAAAGATAGAGATTGTTTGGGGAAATTGGGTGGTAAAATACACAAAAGGATTCTTTAATAAAATTGTTTTGTATTTAGAATTGTTTAATTAATATTCTTATAAATAAAATGTAACTTTACAGTAATTAATATAATAAAGAATTTATGATATTAATTATTAGCCTTCTGAGTTTTAACAATAATATTAAGTATAGTATTTATTAAATAAAAATGAAAAATTGATGTACTATATTTTGCCCGCAAAATATCAATTAAGTACTTGTTTTTTAATACTTTTTCTATATTGTTAGTGTCAAGGTAATAAAATACTACAGAAAGAAAACGACTTATGAAATTACCAATTGGGAAATTAGTTGGAAAACAGATAAATGATTTATTTGAAAAATCTATCAAGTATCACATTGACATATTCTATAAAACACTTGAAGAATATGAACCAATACAATTGTATAGTAATTGGAGGTCAATTGTAAGGTCTATTGATGAGCTGATTAATATTCCATTGGAGCTTGATAATGAAAAAGACATCCAGAAGTTTCTTGACTTGAATTATAATTTTTTAAATAAAATCAATTTGCTGCCATTAAAAGAAGTTTTATATTTATTGGAAAATAAATTTGATAAAAACGTATCGACACGCTTTCTCCAATTATCAATGATGTGTAGTAGTATTAATGAATCTTTTAAATCAAATGGAATATTTCAACAACAAGGAACAGGATTGAACTTATCTTCTACATCAAATAGTTTAGCATATCTGCAATCTCGAAGAACGTATTATGTTACAACTTTAAATTTAATTCCGAAAATAGCAAAAGGTTCTAAAATTGTTTCATACATCGATACTTTGAATTACTTTCAATATACTTTGGATAGTTGTTTGGTTGGCATAACAACTGCATACTACACTTTGCTTTTTAACTATTGTTTGCCTGATTTTGAAATGGAATCAGATGGAACTATTGCGAAAAGAAATTTTGAATATGACCATTTAGAAGGTTTTTTTCTTGAACCAGAAAGGCTTTCATTACTTGACCAAATAGAATTACGCCCTGATATTGTAAAAGTTAAGACTTTATTACCAAAATCCAAAAACAAAATATTCTCATATAGTGAGATTGCTGATACTATGTCGTTGTTTGAAGGAGCATTCGATAAATATAAAATAAAAGACAATATCGAATTTAAGGAGCTTAACTTATTATTTCATGATATTGCAATTTACTTGAAAGACGATTTTAATGTAATTATTGAAAAATCAGACTTTCAAAAAATCAGCATGAAATATAAGTCTATCGTTTTAATAATTGAGCAAAATGATTACTTCGAAAATCTTAATAGCTATGCTCCCTTTCAAAAAGTAGAAAACACTTATTATTCAACTGTTGTTTTATTATCACGATTTGCTTACCGTACATTATCTCAGTCTCTTTTGAAAAACAGATCATTTCAAATTAATTCAGGTTTTATTTTTGAAGATAGAACATCAAAAATTCTTAAGAAAAAGGGATTTATACCTACTGATATAAAGAGAATTAATCATAAAGAATTCGATTTGATTACGATAAAGAGAAATAAGGTCTACAATTTTCAATGCAAAAATAATTACATAGATATTTCAAGAGTAAACTATAATTACAAATTGATTGGTCGCTTTAATAATCGTCTTTGTCGATATTATGAAAAAGCATTGGAAAAGGAAGAAAATAGAGAGAAACTGATTGCAAAAAAAACAGGAATTGCGGATATTGAGCATTTTATACTATCCAGATTTCCTGTTATAAGTAGAAATAAAAGGATTATTAATTTTTCAGATTTGAATAAATGGAGATGAAAGCACAGCTACTAACAAGTAAGTCGATACTTACATATTAGAGTATAGTTATTCACAATAATTGAGTTAAAATAAAATAATGAAACAATATCAGGCGGGATACATACTAGACAGTATTAATGAAACTTTAAATGGAAAAGACTTTGAAGACAGCAAAATAACTGGACTTCTCAAGTATATATCATGCTTTGACCTTGAGACAACAACAAACATCGACAAGAAATTAGAGAATCCCTTTGTTTTGGTTATTCACAACTTAATTTCAAAGGGAATACCTACCCGACCAAGCATTTTTATTGAGAAAGAATTTTCAACTGCTTTTGGAAAATCACATTTAGACACTTCTGACTTTGCCGAACAACTTGGCAACTTAAATTATTTACCAAACTTCACAGACGAAGAACAGCAAAGTATTTTTGCTGCAATGCATGTAATTGAACCACGTTTGAAATTAATAGAAAGCAATTATGCGCCTAAACTTGGGAGCAACTTTGAAAATAATTTTCTTTTTAAATATTTGCCTTCACAAAACCTAGAATTTTTATCCCAGCTTTTTGAATCTCAGCGAAAAATAAACACCATTGTAAAACCCGAGGCAGCAAAAGACTTTCATTCGCAGAAAGTGGACTTTTCTCTTGAGTTTCCGTACTTACAAGAAAATCCTTATACACTGTACAGTGAAAAAAAGATTACTTACTACAATACTGGTTTAATCGTTGAGATTGATGGTTCACACCATGCTCAAATACCTCAAAAAATCTTAGATACCCAAAGAGATGATGCAGTAAAAGAAATCCATTGGCAACCAAAAAGGATTATAGATTTTAAGAAAACGGATTTTGCAGAATGGATAAATACGATTTCTTCACTAAAAATTATCAAGAATAACTACAATAAAAAGATTGAAGGGAACTGGTTAACTATTCTTCAATTGACATTATCTCCTTTTGCAATTGCAAGAGTTCAGAAAACAATTATAGAACTCATTCTTTCAAACAACCTTAGCTTAAAGAAAAAACGATGGAATATTTTAGCTATTGAAAGAGATGTTCCTTGCGTGAACATCGCAATAGAGGATTTGAAACAACAATTTCAAAATCTATATTCTCTTTCAAATGTTGAAATTAAATTTCCTGTAATCAATCTCAAAATTCTAACTACAAAAGAATTTGCTGAATCTGGTTTGCAAAATACAGAAACGGAAATGATAGAATTGTTTTCGTCAAATGACAATTTTGATTTGATAATTGATGTTTCAATGCTTCGAAGAAGCGGTATTGAAAAGAATGAAACAAATTTTAAAGCCAATTGTGTTGCAACAATCCGTTCAATTCATTACATAAACTCTGAAAGAAAAATTTACACATCTGACTTTATTGATTACAGAGAAGTGACTAAAAAGTCAGAAAACGAAACCTACTTTGAATTTCCTGACACAAAAATATGTTTGACTTATTTTCTTCAAAATATATTCAGAAAAAAAGAATTCAGAGCAGGACAATTACCAATTTTGAATCGTGCCTTGCAAGGGAAAAGCGTAATAGGACTTCTACCTACTGGAGGCGGAAAATCTTTGACTTATCAATTAGCGTCAATGTTACAGCCAGGTGTTACGATAGTGATTGACCCAATCAAATCGTTGATGCAAGACCAATTCGACAACCTTTTAAAAAACGGAATAGATTGTTGCAATTATATTAACTCAAAATTAAGCCGAGAAGAAAAAGAAGCTGCAACAAGTCAAGTTATAGAAAGTAAAGTGATCTTCTCTTTTGTTTCGCCAGAACGATTACAGATTGAAGCATTCAGAATTTCACTAAAAGAGATGCACAAAAACAAAGTGTATTTTAGCTATTGCGTGATTGATGAAGTGCATTGCGTTTCAGAGTGGGGTCACGATTTCAGAACATCATATCTAAGTTTAGGAAGAAATGTAATTGAGTTTTGCAAAACGAAAAACAAAAACTTTATTCCAATCTTTGGCTTAACAGCCACAGCATCTTTTGATGTTCTTTCTGATGTTGAAAGGGAATTATCAGGCAACGGTCTTACAGACATTGACACAGATGCAATCGTAAGATTTGAAAACACGAACAGAGTTGAACTTCAATATCAGATTATAAATGTTGATGTAGATTTTGAAAGAGATAAAAATTTTAAACCAAAATTCAAAGACGGGGAAATAATTGCGCTTCCTGTTCAGCCTATAAAGACAAATATTAAAAAAGCAACTGCATTAGAGAAGCAAAAGCAATTGCAAATAATTCTTGATAAGATTCCTTCAAACATTTCTCAATTTAATGAGCAATCTGAAACAATAATTGAATGGACAAAAGACAGGTTTTCAACAGAAGAAGCAGAAAATAGAAATATCAGAATTGAAAACTTTGAATCTGAAAAGTTTTTTGATGAAACTAACAGCAACGGAGGTATAATATTTTGCCCACACAGAACTTGGCTTTTTGGTGTAACAGATAAATTCAAGTGGGATAAATATTCAGAAGATATTTTAGACGACAACGAAAAAGTAATTCACAAGAAAGGTGCGATTGTTAAAGACGAAAACAATAATAAAGTTAAGCTTCCTCCTGACCAACACAAAGCTGTTGCAGATTGTATCAATAAAGAAAACATCAAAGTTGGAATTTTTATGGGAAGTTCTGACGAAGATGAAAGTGTAGGAAAGGAAATTGAAGCGGAATCTTTTGAAAACCAGAGAAGATTCATAAACAACGAACAAAATTTAATGGTTGCTACAAAAGCATTTGGAATGGGAATAGACAAACCAAATGTTCGTTTTACAATTCACTTTAACATTCCAAGTTCAATTGAAAGTTTTGTACAAGAGGCAGGTAGAGCAGGCAGAGATAGAAAGGTAGCACTTTCAACAATCCTATTCAATCAACAGGAAGTCTTAATTTTCAATCAGGAATTCTTAGACGAACTTAACCCAAAACTTTCAGCAGACACGTTCAAACTTTTAAAGCAATTCAAGAATCAAAAATTTAATAAAGAAGAAATTCCTACTGTATTAAAAGCAATCGACAACGAAGAACTGATACAACACGAAAAGGAAATTCTTGAAAACGCAGGAACAATATTTATTGACAAAGACAATTTACTTTTCTTTCACAGCAACTCTTTCAAAGGACAGGCAAAAGAAATGGTTGTAATAAATGAATTGCTACAAGAAATTCTGTTACCGAATACCACAACCCTTTGGCATATTGCTGAAAAAATAAATGATGAAGTTGGAGAAGAGGGAATACGTTTGAGTATATTCCAAAATTATTTGAATGTCTTTAATAAAGAAGGAGGCAAAATTGGTGCAATCAATTTAGTAAATCTCAATCGTAGTTTTTACAATATTGTTTGTAGTCAAGAATATTCAAATCAAATTATTAATTTGGTTATTGCAGAATTTCAAGAAAAACACTTAATGTTTAATGATGTTGTAAAATTGAAACATTGGTTGCAATTAAATGTTCAAGGAACTTCGGAGGAGGGAATAGAAAAGCGATTAAACAAAATTGATTATCAGCAAGAAGTTAAACCAGAAATTGTAATTCCCTTTGCAAATAAATATGCAGACGAGGACATATATATTGAAGAGTTATTAATTTTAATAAACAGAAATACCAATACAGGTTTTTCAAAAGAGGAAATTAAGAAATTTCTAAAGGATATATATAATTTTGACCAGTTCATTAAAAATCTTGAAGAAGCAAGACCACAGTATATTTTAGCCGAAAATAAAGATGAAACTGGCAAATTGAAACAACTCTTTTACAGCCCAAGAGTTAAAGCAGATACAGACAAAGCAATTTTCCGTTTAGCATCAATCGGAATTGTAGACGACTATACAGTTGATTACAATAAGAAAAGTTACACCGTTTTCATCACCAAGAAAACCGATGATGAATATATTGAACAACTAAAAGTTTTCATGCGGAAATATTATTCTGCAAACCGAGTTGATTCCGAAATTGAAAGAGTTTTGGAACACGAAGGCGATACGATTCTTCAAAAGTGTTTATTATTCCTCACAGAATTTGTTTATAAAGAGATTGAAGCAAAGCGTTTGCGTTCAATTGAAGATATGATTCTTGCTTGTCAGATTGGTTTGCAAGACAATGGCAATGAGGAATTGAAGGACTTTATTTATTTGTACTTCAATTCAAAGTATGCTAAAGAGAATCACGAAATAAAAGGCAAACCTTATTCGTTGACATTAGATACAGACAATGCAAAAGAATATACCTTTGAGATTGTTTGGAAATTTATTAAGGCAACTATAATTGACCCAAGCGGTGCACAAAAGGATAATACAAAACATTTACGAGGTGCATCTTTGCGTCTTTTAAGAACAGAGCCCAAGAACGGAGCATTGCTTTTACTCAAAGCGTATTCGCTTTTCGTTTTAGGAATCGGAAAGAATAAAAGCATTAAAGCCGAAGCAAGAGAAAGTTTGACTTTAGGTTTCAAACTGTTCAAAGCAAAATATAAAGAACTTACTTTTGAGCAATTGGCTTCAAATATTGAACAGTATAAACTAGAAATCATAAATAATGCAAATAATACCAAAGAGGTAGAAGCTATTTTGAACATTATTGTTGAAGAATTATATTTAGAGTTCCACAAAGATTGGTTAAAAAGTTTTAATCAGAAATACTTAAAAGGCTATGATAGATAAAAAAAACACAGAAATGCATTCATCACTTTTCGAGTTGCAAAAAGAATTAAATGATTTAAAATCTGCAAAACAACAGATAGAAGAAATCTTTGCAATTGCCAATAACGTAATAGTTGGAGTTGATATATTAAAAGATGAATATCAAAATCATTTTTTAGATTTAAAGACTGACTATTCAGAAAAATTAAAATTATTTGAAAAAACTTTAGTTGAAATTCAAAATAGGTTGGAGATCTCTTATAAAAATTCAGAAAAATTAAGTCAAGATTATTTGAATGATTCTCAAAGTAAAGTTGTTGATTTTCTTAGAAAACAAAGTGAGGAGACTGAGAAATCTCAACTTCATCTAATGACAACAACAAAAAAGTTAATATCAGATTTAATACAAACTCTTAATGATTCTGTTTATTCGTCAAAAATAATCTATGAAAATCAAAATGAGAAAATTATAAAACATCTTGATGTTTATAATGATTTTGTTATCATAGTCGAAAATTTGATAAATAGTATTAAAAAAATTGATTTCCCAAGCCGGTTAGATAAGATAGATAACACAATTAGTGGTATTAATATTGGAATTCAGAATTTACAAACAAAAATAATTGATATTGAGAAAACGCTTTATGCAAGTATTTTGAAAAATGAAGAAATTATTAATACAAACTTTATAAAAATGAATACACATAATAAGAAAACAAATAGAAAAGTGATGATTGTGTTGCTTGTTAATGTTTTTTTAAGCATTGGTTTGTTAATAAAAATATTCTTCTAGTTGGAATAAATAGATTTTTGAATAAAATAAAACTTGAATAAAATAAATCTTGTAATAATTTGATTATAAATAATGAATCAAAAAGCCATAGAAATCCAAAGTGCAATATATGAGATAAAAAATATTTATCCGCAGGATAATCTTATTGTTACATACAAGGATTTTCTAAAGCACAGAGATTTTTTATGCTATTATCAATACAATAGTAAAGTATTTTATTCATTAGTAGATTTAACTTTGAAATTATGGAATACGGAGAAGCGTATTAGCAGGCAATCCTTAGTTCATCAAACAAAAAAATATTTTTCAAAAAGTGAAAATCGTAATAATATTCCAAAAGAAATAAAATCTAAATTGTTTGAATTATTCAGGCAAATTATTGTGCTTGAAAATTTAAAACTTAATAATAAAAGTTTAGAATATTTGAAAAACTCAATTAATAACCTCTTAATTGAAATAAAATTATCCAATGATCAAATACGTTTTTTATGTGATAATGTAAATAAATCAAATCATGTTTTAAACCGGATTTTACGATATCCCGAAAAATCTAAAATAATAAGTAGTTGGGCGAGAGAAAATTTTGAAAATGATTTATTCAGACATCGTAGAGCTGAGATGGCAGGTTGGATTATTGATGAAAATACTGCATTTGAAATTGATGTGGAAACCTTAAAATTTGATTTCGAGTATTTGAATATTCAGGATACAAAAAGTTTTGAAAAATATGAAGATGAATTAAGCTACTATAATTTGATACAGGATGAAGTAAATCCTATTTTCGAAGGAGATGGAGTTGATATTTTTGAAGCTAAAAAGGGATATGAATATAATATCACAAAACCTGAAATGAAATTTAATAAAAGGTTTTATGGTTCAGTAATTATTGAAGATTATGATACTAAAGAAGTAAAGCTGAATATTGAAAGATTAGAAAAATCTTTTTTTTCTAATATTGAAAATATATACAAAATTTCGATGGCTTGGAGTGTTGCTTATTCACGATTAAATAATCGACAGAAAACAACACTTTTAAAAAAATACTATTCACCTGATATTTACTGGACATTTTTTCGAATAGGAAAGAAAATAAAAAGTGTGTCATTATTAGAGTGGCTAAAATTAGTTTCATGAAAGATCATAGAGAAAATCCAAATAAAAAATTAACAGAGTTTTTGTTATACAAATCTCCAAATGGTAAAATAAAGGTTGATGTTTTGATTCAAAACGAAAGTAGCAGAGAAATGGAACGATAAAGTGGTATGTTCCATTTTGGAACTAACCACTTAACATGTTGCTATTAAAGAGAAAACCTAGAAATATATCACTAAAATATAAACCTATTCAGGACAAACTTTTTGAAAGCGATTTTGATAAAATGATTTTAAAAGAGCTTGGAAGTTTTTATAATAAAGAAAATAATGGCTAAGATCAGTTTTATGAAAACACTTTACATCCACGGATTAGAAAGCTTCCCAGTACCTGGAAAGCTTAAAATTATGAAAAAGCTTGGGCTTGAGGTAACAGCCCTGCATTTAGATTATTATGAGAAACCCGATTCTTTTGATATACTAAAAAAGGAAGTTATAAATAATAATGTGGATTTTATAATTGGGAGTTCTTATGGAGGGTATTTGGGTTATTGGCTCGCCGAAAATTTAGGTTTGCCTTGCTTGCTTTTTAATCCTGCAATGGCGTATAAGACTGAGTTGGAAATGAATATTCCCAAAATATTAAACTTAAAATGCCCTGAACGTTTTGTTGTTCTCGGTGTAAATGATGATGTTGTTGATACGCTTGCTAATGCAAAGTTCATGAAAAATAACGATAGAAAAAATATTATTCAGAAAGTTATTAGCTGTCATTGGCTGGGTCATCAAATTGATTTTGATACTTTTGAAATGATGGTGAAGTGGGCGGTTAATACTATAAAAAATAACTAGATAACAAATAATAAAAACCACTCCCAGCCCCTCCTTAAATAAAGGAGGGGAGTTGTTTAGTGGAAAATTATAGATTTTATTTCCAGAAGCTAGCTTAGAATTACGGATTCAAGAATCCGAAAATTCGTGAGATGCTCAAAAAAAGCTTGGTATTTATTATTTGAGATTTATTTTATAAAAACTTAGCGAAACGCATTCCTCTTCTATGTTTAGGAGGAGTTAGGCTTGGTAGTGTTTTTTATAATTTGATTATTGAAGTTTGTTATTCAATAAAATCTATAGACACTTATTACTTAGATTTATGCTTCAAGCCACTTTTGCATCCAGAACAATATCTTCTTCAATTCGTAAATTTCTAATAATAAATTTTTGTCTGTCAGGAGTATTTTTCCCCATGTAAAAAGACAAAATATCATTAATTGAAGATTCTCTTTTTAGAATAACAGGATCGAGTCGGATTGAGGAGCCGATAAAATATTTGAACTCATCAGGTGAGATTTCACCGAGACCTTTAAATCTTGTTATCTCAGCGTTTTTACCAATTTTAAGAATTGCTTTTACTCTTT
>Ga0307992_1002182_pt1 | contig 11271 bp, 7 predicted proteins | sample EllFjometagen133_FD_203162 | JGI IMG/M metagenome (GOLD analysis project Ga0307992, IMG submission 203162) | Marine microbial communities from Ellis Fjord, Antarctic Ocean - #133 | ecosystem: Environmental > Aquatic > Marine > Unclassified | place: Southern Ocean | collected 2014-10-08
AAGATGCTAAAGACGCTATTTATTTAATTGAATTATTAAAACCTAACATTAGGCAATTTGAGGTTTTAAAAGGAACCATGGATGATGTATTTATTAATGTCGTTGGAGGTGCAATCGATGTATGATTTGACTTCATTGACCAAAAGACATATCTTAATTTTCTTAAGAGACAAAACAGCAGTATTTTTTTCATTCTTAAGCGTTTTAATTCTACTTGCTTTATATTTCCTATTTATTGGAAAACAATATACAGGTGGTAGTGAGTTTGACTTTCTAGAACCAGAAATGAAAACATACATGACTTCAGGTATTATGATGGGCGGTATCCTGATTATCAATACTGCATCGCTATCTCTAGGTATGATGGGAAATTTGATTAATGATCTTGTCCTAAGAAAATTAGATGGGTTTCTTGTTACTCCAGTAAAAAGATATAAAATAATCTTAAGCTATTATATTGCTGCTATTATTGTTACTGCAGTATTATCATTACTCATGTGGTATTTAACAGTTCTATATGTAGGGATTTCTTCGGGTTATTGGTATTCACTAAAAGCAATCTTGAATGCATCTGTACTCGTCATTTTCTTTACTTTTATTTCATCAACGTTAATGATTTATTTGACGACTATGATAAAATCTATTAATGCATTTGGAGCTTTATCAGGTATTTTAGGAACATTTATTGGGTTCACATCGGGAATTTATATACCTCTATTCGTTTTAGGGAAGACGATGACACATGTTGCATCTTTAATACCTTTCACGCATATGGCTATTATATTAAAAACTGTATTACTTGAAGGGCCATATGAAATTTTAGCTCAAACGATACCACCAGAAGGTATGGCAGAGATTGAAACTGCTTTTGGAACTAAGGAAATTGGCGTCTTAGGTATGGATGTTCAAATGTGGATTATTATGCTTGCATCCATCGGTTTAGCCTTTATTCTATTGTTTTTTGCTTATCGAAACATGAATAAAAAGATGGGGAAATAACAAAAACCTAAAGGGTATATGAAAACATATATCCTTTTTTTATTTTAGTAAAGATGGTAAAATGTTATATAGGATACATAATATATTTTTATGGAGGATCATCAATGAAAATAAGTGCTTATTTTAAACCAAAGACTTTGGTTTACACTGGTTCATTTGCTCATATAACAACAGAGATTAAGCATTGGCAATATAAGAGTGATAAATTTGAACTTGTTGAAGGTTTTGAATTTGATAATGATATGAAACACTATGTACAAGTTGTTGGACTTGCAGATGTTAAAAAAATTCAAGGTATTAGAGAGAACTTGGCCATAGATCCATTAGTTATGGAAGATGTATTTAATGTGAATCAAAGAAATAAGTTTGAACTCAAAGAAAATTATATATTTGGTACTTTTTCACTTTCATATCTTGAAAATGATGTAATCAAAAACGACTATATGAGTATTATTATGTTTTCTAATGTTATCATAAGCTTTCATGAAACAGAACCTACTTACTTGCGCCATTTAACCCCTCTATTTTCAGAACATAGAGAGTTAAGAGAGCTACCTGTGGATTATCTATTTTTTCAAATTATGGATATCATAACCGATGAACATCTCGAGGTATATGATACTTTAAATCTTTCTGTCAACGATTTTGAGGCACAATTATTAGAAAAAAAGAGTATTGAACAAGAAGTGTTCTACAATATTCGAAAACAATTACTAAAACTCAAAAATAATGTATCTCCATTTGCTGAACAATTAGAAAAGGTATTATCAAAGAAGAGTGACTTATTTAATACATCTACAAGTATATTTTTTGATGATTTAAAAGATCATCTTCAAAGACTTGATAATAGATTAAATCAAAGTAGAGAAATAACAAGAAACCTTTTAGATTTACATATGAATAATCAATCAACAAAGATGAATAAGATTATGGCAACGCTCACTGTATTTTCGGCAACTTTTATTCCTCTTTCATTTCTAACGGGATTTTTTGGGATGAATTTTGTTCACTTTGGAGTTCTACAATATGAAAGTGCTATATTTATCTTCTCAGGTATTTGTGTAGCAATTGCTATTGGGATGGTTGTTTTCTTTAAAAAAAGAAGCTGGTTATAAGGCAAATAAAACAAATATAAATAGACGTATTAATAATTATTCTAAGAGGTAATATATGATTCTAATTTACTATATTGAAGATAATAAATCCATAAAATCTATCATTAAAAAAACAATCCAGAATGATGGATTATTAGGTGTTGGTTTCCAAAATGGAGAAGATTTATTACATGAATTTCACAGTCAGAAGCCAGACATAATCTTACTTAATGACAAGTTACTTGGCATGTCAGGATTAGATATCTTAAAAGAAATAAGAAGGAAAGATAGAGATGTACCCGTTATAATGATATCCGCTTTACAAGGCGGAATAGACAAGATTATAGCACTCGACACGGGAGCTGATGATTATATAACTGAGCCTTTTGGAGCGCTTGAGTTATTAAGCAGAATACAATCGAAAATTAAAAAAAATATAGATGATAAGATATACCAAATTGGTAATGTAAATCTTGATGATAAGCAACATAGTTGTTTAGTGAATGATAAAGAAATATACTTCACGAATAAAGAATTTTCTATTCTACGATTGCTCATGAAAAATAAGACTAAAGTTGTTTCTAAAGAATCGATTTTTAGAAATGTTTGGGAGACAGATTTCATTGGAGAGACAAGAACTTTAGATATGCATATTAAATCATTACGTCAAAAATTGAAATCCAAAGAGGCATCTGCGGAAATCAAAACTATAAGGGGAATAGGATACATAATTGAGTGATAGTCCTTTTTAGAAATAATATTTTGTTTTACATGTGAAAAATTGTGCACCATAACACCATCATATAGCCAACAAAAAAAAGACATCTCTATGTCCTTTGATTTTTAATTGGCAGGGGTAGAAGGATTTGAACCCTCATCGACGGTTTTGGAGACCGGTATGCTACCATTGCACCATACCCCTAAGCGCATTTATAAGTATAGCATAATAAAATGATAAAATGCAATTCAAATAGAAAAAAAGAATGGAAATTATTTCCCATTCTTATCTTTATAATCAATATCTTTGAATATTGGTTCTGCATCAACTGCATTTGATTCTTCTTTTCTAACACCATAATTTTTTGTTTTATAATATTCTCTAACTTTCTTATGGAAGAACAAGAAATAAGTAACAATAGCAACGGCTAAGACATAAATAATCATCGTACGCCATACTGTCCAACTGTATGGAGAAAGATCTCCACGGTCAGTTACCAAGTTAAAACTTGCAATCTCAGCATCTGAAGGCATTTCATCAGCGAATAGCGCTCTTAAACGATATTCATTAGGATCAATAGCAAGTGTCGCATCTTTATTTAAGGCACTTTCACTTGTTGCATCTGTTGTTGCTAGAAATAATAAAGATTCATTATAAATGATTTTGCCATCTTCATCTAATTCGCGATTTGAATATTCGATTTCAATACGGGATAGATTCGCAAAAACATCCTCATCAGGAATCTTCAAATAATCTTCAGCATCAAATAGAAATAAGATGGGTACATTGTAATAGGCGAATGGTTGCTCTGGATCAAAGTATACTGAACCACGATTAGTCGTTTCCTCATCTACCATTAATGTGCTAGCATCTAACTCAATATTAATTTTAATCATTGGATTTTCTAAGGCAACACCATTTTCTGTAATATGTATATCATTCACTAAAATGACATATCCATCATAGTATATATTATCCGACATAATACCAACGGCATAAACTCTAACTGTAAGTTGATTATCATCCGTATCATCATCATTTATATATTCATATAAAACAGGGGATTCGCGATAATATTCAATACCCATGAGTGTATTGATTCCTTCTAAAAATACTGCATCATCATTTATATTTTCAGCCACGTGATCTGTATAATATTCCTGTAATTTAGAATAAAATGCAAAACTATAGACTTGTAATGACAAAAGTGAGATGACTATCACATATAGAATACGTCCAACCCATTTAAGCATAATATCACACCTTTCTAGAATAGAATACAAGAAATGGTGCTAATTCACAACTAAAAAGGTAAAATTACACAATTTCACTTTACAAAGACGAAAATTATTGTATAATAATAATTGCGCTACGCATGGCGGTTGTGGCGAAGTGGTTAACGCATCGGATTGTGGTTCCGACACTCGAGGGTTCGATTCCCTTCAGCCGCCCCATTTTTTTAAACAGGCCCATAGCCAAGGGGTAAGGCAAGGGACTTTGACTCCCTCACCGTAGGTTCAAATCCTGCTGGGCCTGCCATTTTAATAATTAAGCTCTTTAGACAGGGCTATAGCCAAGCGGTAAGGCAAATGGCTCTGACCCATTCATCGTTGGTTCAATTCCAGCTAGCCCTGCCACTTAACTTTAAGTAGGAACTTTGTTTCTATTTTTTTATTTATAGTAAATTGATACTTCCTTCTCTAATATAATGCAGGAGGTAACACAATGAAAAAAATAACTTTGTTTTTATTATTGATCTGTTTTAGTTTTGTAGTGATTAAATTTAATGTTAGAGCAGAGGGGTATGACGCTTTACCTATTGGAAAAAATTACTTAAATCTTAGTAATTTAGTGATGAAACCAGATGATTCACACGATGCTTTTACGCGTGATCCGATTTTTGTAAAAACTAACCAACAATATACAATTGTTTTAGATTACGGATTTTTAGGACAGCATTCTGACTGGCTAGGATTTATATATATTGGATTTGAGGAGCATCCATCTTCAGATACATATGATTTGATTCTCATAGATGACAATGCAAACGAAAGAGCCTATATTGAATTCATTCCTTGTGAAGAATATATTTATATTACGAGCTTACCCATGATTCCATCGAATTACAATGCCATCATGTATGAGGGATCATATGCTGATTTTTCAGGATTTGAGCCCTATATAGATATTGACGATCAAGTGAATTATTATGGGGTTTTACCTATTGATTATGACGCCCCTATGACTCTTGAAGATATAAAAACATATATTCATGCTGAAGATCCAAATGGTAACTCGATTAATGTAATTGCAGAATCTGACAATTATTCATTAGGTTCAATGCTTCCTGGAACCTATCAAATGATCTTTATGGCAACCTATAACCAAATAGCCAAAAGATTCTATTTAGAGGTTCGGGTTTTTGACCAAAGTGCACCAATCATCGTGGACCCAGGCATCATTACTATTTCTTTGACTAATAAAACAAATGTTGATGAAATCAAAGAAAGTATTACGGTAACAGACAATGTTGACGGCCTTACTTCGAGTGATCTAATCATTACCCAAGATACATATACCCAAGCTACAAGTATTGGCTCATATATGATTACTGTACAAGCGATAGATTCAAGTTTAAATTCTTCCACAAGAACAATCACAATTGATCTTGTTGACTTAAACGGGCCATCAATTACCGGACCAAGCGACATTTATTTATATACATTAGATTCGCCTTTAACAAGTGAACAAATCATAGCTTATTATACGTTTCTTGATGATGTGGATGGATTGAACGTGACAACGCAACTATCAATTGATGGCTACCATCAAACACAAATCCCGGGCGTATACGACATTACGATAAAAGCAACCGATCAAGCAAATAATTATAAAACAAAGAACATTGATATTCATGTGATAGAAAATAGAGGTCCAGAATTCTCTACAGATGAGATTGTTCTGAGCGTTGATACAGCCGAAAACATGACAGAACAAGAGTTGATTGATTGGTTCACTGAACATACACTTTCGTTGGGTTTCAATGTCTCGCACGTGTGCGTTTTATATAATGAATACGAAACACACGAAAATGAAGATGGAAATTATTATGTATATCTAAATTATGATTTAAATGGCGAATCATATTCATCAAGAGTTAGAGTTGATGTAGAGCAAGTTCAAAAAGAGATTAATTACATGATATATCTTGCTATAGGAGTACCTGCAATCGTTGGTTTATCTACGCTTTATATAATAAAAAGAAAAAAATAGTAAATATTTTAAAAAGAATTGACACTCTTTAAAAAAAAGGGTATAATTCTTTTTGCGCGGGTATGGCGAAATTGGCAGACGCACTAGACTTAGGATCTAGCGCCGCAAGGCGTGCAGGTTCAACTCCTGTTACCCGCACCATTATTAAATAAAAAACGACATTGTCGTTTTTTTATTGAGCTTTTCGTTTTTAAAAGTTTTATAATTTGATGTGAAAATGTAAAAAACCCTTAAAAACTTTCAGAAAATGATGTATAATTAAAATGTTGATTTTCGTATCCTTTAGGAGGTAACTATGTTAGAAGTTGGTACAAAGGTAAAAAACTTTAGTTTAAATGATGCTTTTGGAAAAACACATACGTTATCGGATTACCTAGGGAAAAAAGTAGTTATATATTTCTACCCCAAAGATGATACACCAGGGTGTACCACTCAAGCATGCGCTTTTAGAGACGCTTATGATGACTTTAAGTCTGATGATGTGGTTGTTATAGGGATAAGTAAGGATTCACCTAAAAGTCACTTAAAATTTATAAACAAGTATGAACTACCGTTTATTTTATTAAGTGATGAAGATATAACTATTTCCAATTACTTTGAAGTTTATGTCCAAAAGAGTATGTATGGTAAAAAGTATATGGGTGTAAACAGATCGACGTTTGTTTTAAATGAAGAAGGTATCATAACACATGTTTTTAAAAAGGCATCTCCAAGTGAGAATGCTGACGACATATTAAAGGTTCTTAAATAAAGTATTAATCAGGAGGTATTATGATGGTAGCAAAAAAAGTTATTAAATCGATGGATGGGAATGAAGCTGCAGCGTATTGCGCATATGCATTTTCAGAATTAGCGGGTATTTACCCAATCACTCCATCCTCACCAATGGCACAATATGTTGACCTTTGGGCTTCGGAAGGCAAGAAAAATTTATTCGGTATGCCTGTCAAAGTTGTTGAAATGCAAAGTGAAGCTGGCGCAGCTGGAACCGTACATGGTTCATTGCAAATGGGTGTGTTAACCACAACATTTACAGCATCACAGGGACTTCTATTGAAGATACCAAACATGTATAAGATTGCTGGGCAATTATTACCAGGGGTTATCCATGTTGCAGCAAGAAGTATTGCTGCACAAGCATTATCTATTTTCGGGGATCACCAAGATGTTATGGCGGCACGTCAAACAGGATTTGCAATGATTGCTTCAACTGGTGTACAGTGTGCAATGGATTTAGCAGGTGTTGCTCATTTATCCGCAATTAAGTCAAGCGTTCCATTTTTACATTTCTTCGATGGTTTTAGAACTTCACATGAAGTTCAATCAATTGAAGTTTTGGATTATGAACTATTTGATCGTCTTTTAGATAGAGATGCTGTTGCTAAGTTTAGATCTATTGGATTAAACCCTGAACATCCAGTAACTCGTGGATCTGCTCAAAGTGATGATGTTTACTTCCAAACAAGAGTTTTACAAGCATCACATTATGCGAATGTTCCGGATATTGTAGCTGATTATATGTCGGAAATTTCTAAAGCAACAGGCAGACCTTATGCACCATTTGTTTATTATGGTGATAAAGATGCTACAGATGTTATTATCGCAATGGGATCAGTTATTGAAACCGCTCAACAAACTGTTGATCATTTAATTGCTCAAGGTAAAAAAGTTGGATTACTTTCAGTTCATCTTTATCGTCCTTTCAGCGCTGAATATTTCTTCAATGCAATTCCAAAGACTGTAAAGAGAATTTCAGTACTAGACAGAACGATTGAACCTGGTGCACCTGGAGACCCATTATATCTAGATGTTAAATCAGTCTTCTATGGTAAAGAAAAGGAACCACTTATTTTAGGTGGTAGATATGGTCTATCTTCAAAAGATACGACACCTGCAATGATTCTTTCAGTCTATGAAAATATGGCTGGTGAACAAAAGGACCAATTTACAGTAGGTATTATTGATGATGTTACACATACATCACTTAAGTTTGAATCGAATAATGATATCACTGATAAAGATTCCACAGAATTATTATTCTTTGGTTTAGGTTCAGATGGTACAGTTGGAGCTTCTAAAAATATTACTAAAATTTTAGGTGATAATACATCATTGTACTCACAAGCTTATGCATCATATGATTCTAAAAAAGCTGGTGGTGTTACACGTATGCACTTGCGTTTCTCTAAAAATCCAATTCGTTCAACTTATCTCGTTAACTATCCTCATTTTGTTTCTTGTTCAACAGATACATATTTAAGAAAGTATGACATGCTTAAGGGACTTAGACAAAATGGAACATTCTTACTTAATACGCAAACATCTAAAGAAAATATTGAACAATTACTTCCAAACAGAGTTAAACGTCAATTAGCACAAAAGAAAGCTAAATTCTTTATTATTAATGCTGTTGATTTAGCTTATGAAATTGGTTTAGGTAGAAGAATTAATACAATTATGCAATCAGCATTCTTCAAGTTAAATGATCATTTAATGGATGCAGATAAAGCAAATAAATACATGAAAAAATATGCTAAAAAGACATATGGAAGAAAAGGCGATGCTATCGTTCAATTGAACGCTGCTGCAATTGATGCGGGTTATATTAACCTAGTAGAGGTTGATGTCAATCCTGATTGGGCAGTATTAGTAGATGAAGTTGCTGCTGATAGAGGTTCAAGACCAGATTTTGTTAGAAAGATTGCTGATGTAGTTAATGCTATTGAAGGTGATTCACTTCCTGTTTCTGCATTCTTAGGATATGAAGATGCACATATGGACAATGGTTCAACTGCATATGAAAAACGTGGAGTTGCTAACTATGTTCCAGAGTGGAGATCAGAAAATTGTATTCAATGTAATGCATGCGTATTTGCTTGTCCACATGCTGTTATCCGTGGCTTTTTAGCTGATGAAACTGAAGCAGCTAATGCTCCTGAAGGTACTAAACTTCTAGATGCTAAAGGAAAGAACATGGCTGGCATGAAATTTTCAATTCAAATTTCAGCATTAGATTGCACTGAATGTGGTGTTTGTGTTCAAGTATGTCCAACGCCTAATAAATCATTAGTTATGGTTCCAATCGGAGATCAATTGGCTGCTAATTCACAACAAATTGCTGACTATTTCTTTAATGAAGTTACATATAAGGATTTAGGTGTTGCTAGTGCTAAAAACCTTAGCTTCAAACAACCATTATTTGAATTTAGTGGTGCATGCGCAGGTTGTGGTGAAACATCGTATATTAAAGCATTAACACAATTATTTGGTGATCACATGGTATTTGCTAATGCGACAGGTTGTACATCAATTTATGGTGGTTCATTCCCATCTACTCCATATACTACAAATGCTGAAGGTTTTGGTCCTGCTTGGGCTAACTCACTATTTGAAGATAATGCAGAATTTGGATTTGGTATGAAAATTGCATACGAAACAATAAGAGATCGTATTCAATCCTTATTTGTTGATCATTTGAATGAAATGCCTGAAGCCCTTAAAGTTATGGTTGAAGAATGGATTGCTAATCGTAAGAGTGCTGAAATAACAAGAAACCTTAAGAAACCAATAATTGCTGAATTAGAAAAAATAAATAAACCTTATGCTAAGGAATTACTTGACGTTAAAGAATACTTAGTGAAGATTTCCCAATGGATTATGGGTGGCGATGGTTGGGCATATGATATTGGATATGGTGGTATTGATCATGTTATAGCTAATAATGAAGATGTCAACATCATTGTTTTAGATACTGAAGTGTATTCTAATACTGGCGGACAATCATCTAAATCTGCAGCAGCAGGATCCATTGCTAAATTTACTGCAGCAGGAAAACCTGGTAAGAAGAAAGACTTAGGTGCGATTGCTATGAGTTATGGACATGTTTATGTGGCCCAAATTTCTCATGGTGCTTCATCTGCTCAAGTATTAAAAGCAATGAAAGAAGCTGAAAGCTTTGATGGACCATCATTAATCATCGCTTATGCTCCATGTATTGAACATGGTATTAAGGGTGGTTTAACTAATACATTTGCACAAGCTAAGCTAGCGACTGCATGTGGTTACTGGCCAACATATCGTTTTGATCCAAGAAGAGAAGCTGAAGGTAAGAACCCATTACAACTAGATAGTAAAGCACCAGTTTGGGATAAATATCATGATTACCTATTAAGCGAAGGTAGATATGCTCAACTTGCACAAATCAATCCTGATCACGCAGCTGAATTATTAGATAAGAATTTAAAGGATGCGAAGAGAAGATACAAGATGTATACGAGATATGCAGCTATGGATTACTCAATAGAAGAATAAAAATATTTTTAAAGAATTAATAAATTATATTATTAGAGGCATGATGACTGTTGAACACAGACTTCATGCCTTTTTGTTTTTCTTCGCCTATTTTAGTTATTAGCAAAGATGAGGTTAATCCAATAGTTCACTTTAGGGTTATTTAAAAACATGATTAACTATTTTAAGTTGACTCTCAAATATTATATAAAGTGAATTCTTTTTTTGGCGCAAAAGAAATGTTTACACTTCAATAAATAGTATGAATAAAAATTCTTGCTAATGAATAATTATTTGCATAAATTTACGATTTATGTACGTTGAAAACGCTGACATTGAGTGCAATATTAATTTAATATGGCTTATATTGCTAAATACCCTTAATTTATCCCGAATTTCATTGACAAGTTTTTCCATTATGTGTATAATAAATACAACTCACTAGGCAATATTAGTGAAAAAAAATAGGAGGATTAAAATGAAGAAGATTATCGGTATATTTTTATTATTAATTTTTTCCTTCGGTATTAGTGCGTGTAAAGATGGGGACGCGCCTGAAATCGAAAAAATGTATGATACAGTTACTACATTAGCTACTGGGTTTACAACATTAGAAAATACGCACGCTAATCCAGCACTTGTGGATGGTATGTATACTGTAGGTACAAAAGAGTTTAGTGTTTCTGATACGTATAATACTTATTATCAAACAGAAGTTACTGAAGAAAAATTCAATTACTTAACTGCAAATAGTCAATGGAATTCATTATTCTATACTAACATGGTTGACGGATTAGTCGAAAATGACCAATACGGTGCTATTGTTGGTGCAATGGCTGTAGGTTATAAAGTTGAAACTGTTGCTGGAAATCAAGTGTACACATTCCAATTAAAGGA
>Ga0307992_1002183_pt1 | contig 11270 bp, 7 predicted proteins | sample EllFjometagen133_FD_203162 | JGI IMG/M metagenome (GOLD analysis project Ga0307992, IMG submission 203162) | Marine microbial communities from Ellis Fjord, Antarctic Ocean - #133 | ecosystem: Environmental > Aquatic > Marine > Unclassified | place: Southern Ocean | collected 2014-10-08
TAGAATATTATAATAGAATATTTAATATGTTTCAAGAATAGCAAATAATAATTGATTTGACAATAGCTTAGAGGGAAAATAGCAAACCGTTCGCAACCTTTTGGTCGCGAACGGCTTTTTAAATTTTTGATTCAACACGCTTCTTCCTTTTTTTCTTTAGCATAAAATTGAGGAAAAAAGCGCAAGAGAAAATAACACACAAGATAGGAAAAAACACAGGCAAGCATAATAAAAAAGAAGAAAATGGTTTTATCTGTAAATCCAACCGCAAATATCCCGACACAAAAACCGGTAAATGCGACAACGAACGTACTCGAACGTTTCATTTTAATAATATTTTTTCCAATTAATGCTCCAACTAAAATACTAAAAAATGCTCCAATTACCGTGACAATACCAGCATATGTGCTAAAAAAATAAGCAACTATCACCCCAGTACCTGTAATTCCCATAAGAAAAATATAAAAAATAAATAGTTTTTTGTCTCCAGTTTTTTTCTTTTTATTCAAGAAAGTGATTACAAAAATCCCTAAAAAAGGAATTATTATTGAAAAAACTGTTGCAAACCAATCTTTTTCTTTTTTTATTAGTGGCTTTATTTTTTTTAACTTCCAGTCATTGTTCTCGTAAATAACCCTTTTCTGTGGCAAGATTTCAAACGCCATCAAAGGAAAAGAGAACTTGAGCCCCGCCATTTTGCCTTCGTATACAAAAAAATCAACTTTTCCTTTTTTGATTGCCTCGTAGGCATCCCACTTATCAATTCCTTTGGGAACACCTTCATATCGAGCTATTACTACCCATTTTGAAACTATTAGAGTATCGTCCTTCATTTCCAATTTTATTTCCTGCTCAGCGCTAACATTGCGGGTAAGAAGTAAAATCGGCACTGTCGCGAATATTACAAAAAATGCAATCACCAAACAAACAAATATTGTTATCTTTTTCATACCCCTTCTCCTTTCTATCTATAAGATTATTGTCTTTTTATTTATTTAATCTATTATTTACTTTTTAATGTTCTGTTTTGTTCACATAATACTATATAAAATTGATTTTGTCAAATTTTTGTGTGGTCGGCTATCGGATAGCCGAACTACTATTTCCTGTTCGCTGTTCGCTGTTCACCCCGAAGCTGTTAACAGCTTCGGGGTTCATTGGTCGGCTCTTGCTCTGAAGCTCGTAACGAGGTAAAATGATTTAATGAAGTTCACTCACCTACACGTTCACTCACATTATAGTTTGTTAGACGGCTTGCCGAAGATAGACCAACTTTTAGATTATGTAAAAGAATTAGGAATGGATTCAGTGGCCCTAACAGACCACGGAGTTTTATATGGAGCTGTAGAATTTTTTCAAAAAGCAAAAGCAAGAGGCATTAAACCTATAATTGGAGTAGAGATATATGTTGCTTTTGAGAAAATGTCCCAGAAAAGACCAAATATTGACAACAAAAGATATCATCTCGTTCTTTTGGCAAAAAACAAAGAGGGTTATGAAAATTTAGTAAAACTTGTAACAAAAGCCCATTTAGAGGGTTTTTATTATAAACCAAGAGTAGACGAAGAACTCTTGAGAAAACATTCCAAAGGTTTAATCGCTTCAACGGCCTGTTTAGCTGGAAGAGTCCCACGTTTGATTATGTCAAATAAACTTGAGGAGGCTGAAGAATTAGCGCAAAGATACAATGATATTTTTGGACAAGGAAATTTTTATTTAGAACTACAACACCACCCTAACATCCCAGAGCAAGCAAAGGTAAATAAAGAGCTCATTAATATTTCTAAAAAATACGGCATTCCATTAATTGCCACAAATGATGTTCATTATTTAAAACCAGAAGACGCTGAAGCTCAAGATGTTTTAATGCTTATTAATACTGGCAACAATACTAGTAATACAGAAAGGAAAAGTATGACAATAGATGATTTTTCTCTAAAAAGTCCAGCGGAAATGACAGAATTGTTCAAGCATATTCCCGAAGCTATTGAGAATACTCAAAAAATTGCTGAAAAATGTAATTTTGAATTTGAGCTTGGAGAAAACAAATTACCTTATTTTGATGTTCCTAACCACAAAACCCCTGACAAATACCTTGAAGATTTGTGTAATGCTGGTCTTAAAAAAAGGTACGGAGCAAAGCCCAGTAAAAAAGTCACAGACAGGATTAAATATGAACTTTCTGTTATCAAGGAAACAGGCTTTGCCTCTTACTTTCTGATAGTCCAAGACTTCGTAAATTGGGCCAAAGAGAAAAGAATTGTTGTTGGGCCTGGTAGAGGGTCAGCCGGAGGCTCTATTGTGGCTTATCTTTTAAACATAACAAATATTGACCCTTTGAAATACGATCTTCTCTTTGAAAGATTTTTAAATCCTGAAAGAATCTCAATGCCTGATATTGATTTAGACTTTGCAGACAGAAGAAGAGACGAAGTTGTAACTTATATCTCTGACAAATATGGACGCGACAGGGTTGCGCAAATTATCACTTTTGGAACAATGGCTGCCAGAGCTGCAATCAGAGATGTTGGCAGAGCTTTAAATTATCCCTATAATTATTGCGATAAAATTGCAAAGATGGTTCCCATCGGATTTGATTTACATAAAACGTTAGAAGAGGTTCGCGAATTTAAGACTTTGTACAAAACCGACCAAGAGGCAGAAAGATTAATTGATTTAGCCAAAAAATTAGAAGGCGTAATCCGACACGCCTCAACCCATGCTTGCGGAATAGTTGTTTCAAAAGAACCTTTCTCAAATCTTATCCCTTTACAATACCCTACTCAAAATGACAAGAACATAATTACGCAATACGAAATGCATGCCGTCGAAGCTCTGGGCCCTTTAAAAATAGATCTTTTGGGATTGAAAAATCTAACAATAATCGAAGACACTTTGTCAAGAATATATGTTCTTAGGAATAAACTCAAATTAGATATTAATACTATCCCCCTAGACGATAAAAAAACATTTGAAATTCTTGGAAAAGGAGATACGATTGGGGTATTTCAATTAGAATCACCTGGATTCCAAAAATACTTAAAACAATTAAAACCAAATGAGTTTGAAGATATCGTTGCAATGGTTGCCCTTTATCGCCCAGGACCTATCCAATTTATTTCAGACTATATCGCCAGAAAGAACAAGAAAAAAGAAGTAGAATACCTGCACCCTGACTTAGAGCCAATCCTGAATAAAACTCAAGGGATTATGATTTACCAAGAGCAAATTATGAAAATTGCTCAAAAATTAGCTGGATTTTCTTTAGGTGAAGCCGATGTTCTAAGAAAAGCTATTGGCAAGAAAATAAAAACTTTGTTATTTGCGCAGAAAAAGAAATTTATTGATGGAATGATAAATAACAAAATTGACGAAAAAATAGCGACTCAAATATGGAAATGGATAGAACCATCTGTTCGTTATAGTTTTAATAAAAGTCATGCTGTGTGTTACGCTACAATTTCTTATCAGACAGCTTACTTGAAAGCGCACTATCCTGTAGAATTTATGGCCTCTCTCTTAACTTCTGAAAAGACAGACCTCGATAAAATTGCTATTTTAATTGACGACTGCAAAAAAATGAAAATTGAAGTTCTTCCTCCGAATGTTAACGAAAGCTTAAAAAACTTTACAGTTGTTCCATTATCTAAAGACGATCCTTCAGAAATAAAACAAGATAAAATAAGATTTGGATTGCTAGCTATCAAAAATGTAGGCGAAGCTATAATTGATGTTGTTGTCGAGGAAAGAAAGAATAATGGTCATTTTGAGGATATAGAAGATTTTCTTCAAAGAGTTAATTCCAAAAATTTAAATAGAAAATCTTTAGAAAGTCTAATAAAATCAGGAGCTTTTGACAACTTAGCAGAAAGAAATCAGCTTTTGAACAATTTAGAAAAATTACTTGAATATGCTCGTGAAACACAGAAAAACAAAATAAGCGGACAAAAAGGGCTTTTTGAGAATACAAAATCAGAAAATAACAATAACAATAAAATCTCTATGTCCCCTTCTAAACCAGCTACAAATTTCGAAAGATTAAGTTGGGAAAAAGAACTTTTGGGATTATATGTAACTTCGCATCCATTGGAAAGTTTTAAAAAAGTCCTTGAGCAAAGAACATTTTCTTTGGCAAAAATTACCGATTCTTTAACAAATCAAAGAATTAGGGTTGGTGGAATTATCTCCAGCATTAAAAAAATTATTACGAAAACCGGAAAATTAATGTTCTTTTTAAAGTTGGAAGACCTCACAGACAAAAAAGAAGTTGTGGTTTTCCCGAGCATAGTAGCAAAAAATCCAACAGTTTTTGTAGAAAACAAAATTATCTTAATCTCTGGAAAAGTTGACAATCGAGACGATGTTGTAAAAATAATAGCCGAAGATGTTGAGGAAATAGTACATCAATCATAAATCCTTAGATAGCGGTTATTGATTAATTATCATTTACTAGTTATCATTGATTATTGATCATTTATCATTGATTATTTATTATTGACCATTAATTATTATGAAAACAAAAATTGAAACAATTAGACATTCTTTGGCTCATATAATGGCTTTGGCGATCCAAGATACTTTCCCAAATGTTAAATTTGGCATTGGTCCTGCTATTGAAAACGGCTTTTACTATGATTTTGATTTGTCTGAAAAAATGGGCGAAAAAGATTTAGAAAAAATCGCAAAGAAAATGCGAAAAATTATTAAAATAGGGATTAAGTTTGAGAAGAAAATAATTTCAAAGCAAGCAGGCAATAAACTTTTCGCAAAACAACCGTACAAACTTCAACTCATAAAGGAAATTCCTGATAAAGATATTACTATTTATAAAACAGGAGATTTCAGTGATTTATGCAAAGGTCCTCATATTAAATCAAGCCAAGAAATAAATCCTGATTCTTTTAAATTAACAAAAATCGCGGGTGCTTATTGGAAAGGAGATGAAAAAAATCCAATGCTTACGAGAATCTACGGAATAGCTTTTGAGACTGAAAAAGAGTTGGAAAAATATATTCGCCTGCAGGCAGAAGCAGAAAAAAGGGATCATCGTGTTTTAGGAAAAAAACTAGAAATGTTTTTAATAGATGAAGAAGTTGGCGCAGGCTTGCCAATCTGGCTCCCTAAAGGAGCTATTCTTAAAAAAATTATTGAAAATTATTTGTATAAAGAATTATCTCAACAGGGCTATAAATGGCTTTCCACTCCTCATATCGGAAATATAAGTTTATGGAAGAAATCAGGACACTGGGATTTCTATCGGGAGAATATATATTCTCCGATTAAAATTGAAGACGAAGAATTTTTATTAAAACCAATGAACTGCCCTTTTCATATCAAGGCTTATCAATCAAAGATAAGAAGTTACAAAGACTTGCCGATAAAATTTGCTGAACTCGGAACTGTTTATCGTTACGAAAAATCAGGTGTTTTGCATGGTTTGACTAGAGTTAGGGGCTTTACTCAAGATGATGCCCATGTATTCTGCACTCCAAAACAAATGGCTACCGAGTTAACTTCGATTCTAAAATATGGCCTAAAAATATTAGAAACTTTTGGCTTTAAAGATTATAAGATTTATTTATCAACTCGTCCTGAAAAATTTATGGGAACCTCAAAAATGTGGCAACAAGCCACTGATGCTTTAAAATATGCTTTTGAGAAACTTAATCTAAAATACGAAATTGACCCAGGCGGAGGAGTTTTCTATGGGCCTAAAATTGATATTAAAATAAAAGACTCTTTGGAACGAGAATGGCAATGTAGCACTTTTCAGATTGACTTTAATCTACCAAAAGCGTTTAATGTTTCTTATGTTGACGAAACAGGAAAAAAGAAAGAACCAATTATGATTCATAGGGCATTGCTGGGCTCTCTGGAAAGATTTATTGGCGTTTTACTTGAACATTACTCTGGCGATCTTCCATTGTGGCTATCCCCTGTTCAAATATGGACTATCCCAATATCGGAAAAACACGAAAAGTACGCAAAGGAAATAAATGTTAAACTGCTTGAAAATGAAATCCGAGCAGAAATTAGAAACGACAACGAAACAATTTCTAAAAAAATAAGAGAAGGTGAAATACAAAAAATTCCATACCTTTTAGTTGTTGGCGACAAAGAAATAAAAGCAAAATCAGTCAGTATTAGAAAACGAAAACAAGGGAATATCGGAGAAATGAAATTAGACCAATTCATTGAAAAGATTAAAAAAGAGATAGAGACTAAATAATCATTGATTACTTATTATTATAGAGGTCAGACCTCCACGTGGTCGTGGAGGTCTGACCTCGGGAGGGGGAAAAATATGTCTGAATTATCAGAATCAACTCAAAAATTAATTAACGAATACCAAGTTTGGCAAGAATCTATTGAGCCAAAACAAGGAATAGCAACAATTCATGCAGATGAAGTAGCCTCAAGGGTTGCTGCTTTTTACGAGAGAATAAGAGGGATTATAGATTGGAAAGAAGAACATCTTCTGAAAAGAAGAGCCATTGAAAGGATACTCAAAAGAAGACTTTTTTCTCAAATGGACATTGCTAATGGGAATTTTTCCCAAATTTCTATTGCCGGTCCTTTGGTTTTAGAATTAATTCGCGGAGGACACTTTCCAAATGATAAAATAGCAGAAACCAAAATTAATGCTGTTCAAAAGATAATTAAAAAATATGTTTTCATCCTAAACGATAAAAAGAAAATCCAAAAGAAAAGTAAAATCCAGCTTTATTCTTGGTTGTCCTCAGTCGCAGCTTGCGAGATAGAGGAAGCAATCAATCCGCCGATTAGAGAAATGGCTTTGATAAATTATATGTTCGAGTTAATGAAAGAGAAAATTAAGTTAAACGAAGAAACATTAAAAAGCAAAAAGATAAACGAAAAGCAAAAAGATATCCAAATATACATTGCTGTTCATCAAGCGTTGTTCAGGCTTGATTCCCCAATAATTAGTTATCATTTGTTAGTATATCAGCACCCTGAATGGAGAAATCCCTCAGAAAAGAATCTTAGTGAAATTTCTGAAAATATTTCACTAATATATGAAGCAATAGAAAAAAATTTGAATAATCCTTTTTTAGATAAATTTTATAAAATATGCGAAAAATATAATACGCCCTATTCGCTTTTAGGAGACATCTTGTCTGAAGACCCAGCGCTGATAAAGACAAAAATCTCTGAACCAGAAACTTTAGAAAATTTAGCTATAAAAGCATATAAAAAAAGGCTAAAAACTCTTAAGTCTAGATTGGGTAGAGCAGCTTTCTATGCCACTCTGTCTATTTTTTTGACTAATATTATTTCTCTGCTCCTTATAGAAATTCCTTTTAACAAATATGTGACTGGTTATTACTTTAATTTTTTCGCAATAATGGTGGACATCTTAGTGCCTACTTTTCTGATGTTTGTTCTCGTCTATACCATAAAACCACCGAAAAAAGGAAATCTTGAAGCAACCGTAATGGAAGTTATGAAAATCGCCTACACGAGAGAAAAAAGTGATATCTATGAAGTCAAGCCATTTCCAAAAAGAAATTTTACATTTACCGTAATAATGAGATTTTTATATCTTATAAGTTTTTCTATTATCATCGGAATAATAGGTTTGTTCCTTTATGCAATAAACTTCCCTCCACTTTCCTATTTAATTTTTATAATTTTCTTTTCTTTAATAGCTTTCGCAGGCGTAAAGATAAGAAAAAGGTCAAAAGAATTAGAAGTAATCGAAAGAAAAGAAACTTTTTTTCCTTTTTTGGTCGATTTGTTCGCAGTACCCATAATCCAACTTGGAAATTGGCTCACTGGTCGCTGGAAAAAATATAATGTTATAACTATGTTTTTCACAGCCCTAATAGATATGCCATTTTTAGTTTTTGTGGAATTTATTGAACAATGGAGATATTTCCTTAAAGAGAAAAAAGAAAAAATACATTAAAAACTTAATATCTTAACATATATGTAGCAACCAATGTTTTCAGATAACTTTCGCAAGCGACTAAGCATGGTTCTTGACGTAAGGCAAGATTAGTCGCTGAGAATGTAGATAGTCAAACCTCGTAGGGGTTTGAACTATCGGTAGCTGAAAACATTGGTTGCTACATATATACTTAAATAATTATAATTATGCAAAAAACAATACGATTCATTTCTAAATCTTTGTTTGTTTCTATGATAATAATTGCAGGCATGGCTTTTTGCCTAGGCACGCAAGCAGAAGAAATACAGGTTTCTGAAGAAATAGCTCTTGACCAAGAAGTTTCTGCTCAAGACCTAGAGGTCAAAGACCCTTGGCTTTTACCAGATAGTAGTTTCTATTTTGCAAAAGATTGGAGTAGAGGAATTAGGTCTTTTTTTACATTTGACTCTGTCAAAAAAGCAGAATTGAAATCGAAATTTGCCAACGAAAGATTGATAGAAATCCAGAAAATGACAACAGAAAACAAAAGCGCTGAAATTATAGAAAAAGCAACCGAGAATTATAAAAGAGAAGTTGAGAGAATTAGAGAAATGGCTGGAAAGATTAAAGAAAAAGCCAAAGACAGCCCAGCAGTAAGTAGTTTCTTGGACAAATTATCCAGACATCAAATTTTGCATCACAAAATACTTGAAAAACTTGAGACTCAAGTTCCGGAAAGAGCTATGCAGAAAATAAGAGAAGCTCGAGAAGAACATTTGGAAAAATTTGGTGAAATAATGATAAACCTTGAAGACAGAAAGGACAAAATCAGAGAAAGATTAGAAAGGAGTATTCAAGAAATAAAAGGAAGTGAATTTAAAGACTTTAAAAATTTAGAGATTCTTCAGGAAATAGAAGAAAAATTTCCAGGAATTTCTGGTAATCTTCAGCTGAGAAACCAGTTAAAAGAGATTAAAGCTTCTCCGAAAATGAATGGAAATAAATAATTCTTATTATATTACGACTTTTGGATGCCAGATGAATCATTCAGATTCTGAACGAATCTCATCCTCTTTAGAAAAACAAGGCTATAAACCGGCTTCAAAAATAGACGAAGCCGGTTTAATTGTTGTTAATATGTGTTCAATAAGACAATCTGCAGTTGACCGCGTTTATGGTTTAGCGTTTAATCTTAAAAAGCTAAAACCAGGCGTTAAGACAATTTTGACTGGATGCATTCTAAATAAAGATAAAAATAAATTTCTTAAAAATTTCAATTTCGTTTTAGACATTAATGATTTTCTAAAAACAGAAAATTACCTTAGAATTCGGCCAAAATATTCAAATAATTTTTCGGCCTTAGTTCCTATTTCTGATGGTTGTAATAATTTCTGTTCTTATTGTGTAGTTCCTTTTACTCGCGGACCACTGGTTTGTCGTGACCATGAAGAAATCTTAAAAGAAATAGAGAATATTATAAAAAAAGGATTTAAAGAAATTTGGCTTCTAGGGCAAAATGTAAACGACTATGTATCTCCTTCAGATGCAAATATAAATTTTGCTAAACTTTTAAAACTAACTGACGATTTATCAGAAAATATTTGGATTAGATTTACATCGCCTCATCCGCAATATTTTTCTAATGAATTAATTGAAGTAATAGCAAGAAGCAAAAATATTACCCCATATCTAAATTTACCTGTTCAATCAGGAGATGATAAAATTTTGAAAAAGATGAAACGCCCCTATTCTGTTTCTGACTATAAGAGATTAGTTAAAAAAATTAGAAACAAGATTCCCTCTATCGTTTTATCTACTGATGTAATCGTTGGCTTTCCCGGAGAAACAAAACAAGAATTTCAAAATACTGTAAAACTTTTTGAGGAAATAAAATTTGATATGGCTTATATCTCTAAATATTCTCCACGTTCAGGAACATCTGCTGAAAAAATGCAAGACAATGTTTCGCAGGAAGAAAAAGACAAAAGAAGAGAAATCTTAACTGAAATTTTGAGAAAGACAGCTTTGGCAAGCAATAAAAAATATATTGGGAAAATAATAGATGTCTTAATAATGAAACACAAGGAGGGTGTTCTAATGGGCAAATCTCGTGACTACAAAACAGTAAAATTTCAAGGAACAGAAAATCAAATAGGAAAATTGGTTAAAGTAGAAATTATAGACGCATTATCTTGGGGGTTAAAGGGAAAATCTTCAACAGAAAAATAGATAGCCATAATCTTATGCAAAAAGAATCGAAGAAAAAATTGGTTGTGATATTGGGTCAAACTGCATCTGGAAAAACCGATTTAGCGATTAAGCTTGCCAAGCAATTTAACGCTGAAATTGTTTCAGCCGACTCGAGGCAAGTATATCGAGGAATGGACATCGGGACAGGCAAAGTAACTAAAAAAGAAATGGAAGGTATTCCCCATCATCTCTTGGATGTTGCTTCGCCCAAAAGAAAATTCACGGTTGTTCAATATAAAAAATTAGCGTTAAAAACAATTCACGCGATACACAAAAAAGGCAAAATTCCTTTTTTGGTTGGAGGCACTGGTTTTTACATCCAATCCATAGTTGAAGGGATAATTATGCCAGAAGTAAAACCTAATTGGAAATTAAGAAAAGAACTTGAAGGTAAAAATATAGAGGAACTCTTTAGGATATTAAAAAAAATTGACATTGAGAAAAGCAAGACGGTAGAACAAAAGAACAAAAGAAGATTAATCCGCGCTATTGAAATTGCAAAAACTATTGGCAAATCGCCAAAACTTATAAAAAAACCAGAATTCAATGTCTTCACTATTGGAATTAAGCAAAAACCACAGAGCTTAAACGAATTGATTGAAAAGAGATTGTTAAAAAGATTTAAACAAGGAATGATTCAGGAAATAAAAAAACTCCATAAAAATGGAGTAAGCTGGAAAAGATTGGAAGAGCTTGGGTTAGAGTATAGGTTTGTTGCGCAACACCTGCAGGGAAAAATAGAATACAATGAAATGGTAGAAAAACTCAAAAAAGAAATTGAGCATTTTGCCAAGCGTCAAATGACTTGGTTTAAAAGGGACAAAAAAATTCAATGGATAACAGATTGCAAACAAGCAGAAAGACTTTTAAAGAATTTTTTGAAAACAATCAATTGATAAAAAATACGCTATTCCTCTATAGTATTTTTTAATAAACGTTTAGCTATGTCTGGATTCGCCCTTCCCTTACTTTTAGCCATAACTTGCCCTATCAAAAACTGAAGGGCATTTTCTTTTCCTTTTCTATAATCTTCAACTGGCTTTTGGTTTTTTGAAACTATTTCTTTTACGATTTCTTGGATTTCTTTTTCGTTAGATAATTGGCCCAATCCTTTTTCTTCAATAATATG
>Ga0307992_1002185_pt1 | contig 11266 bp, 10 predicted proteins | sample EllFjometagen133_FD_203162 | JGI IMG/M metagenome (GOLD analysis project Ga0307992, IMG submission 203162) | Marine microbial communities from Ellis Fjord, Antarctic Ocean - #133 | ecosystem: Environmental > Aquatic > Marine > Unclassified | place: Southern Ocean | collected 2014-10-08
TAAAATTTTTCTTGCTTGTTCGTTATAAACAATTCCTCCATATTTTTTTATATTAATTTCAATCCATCCAATTCCTTTATTCATGATAATTTTTGAACACCAAACCAATGGACTGTCTTTTTTAGTCCATCGATTAGGTCGTATTTTGTTTTCCAATTAAATGCCCGTTTGATATTATTGCAATCAAGACAACTTCTCTTCTGCTCTCCAATACTCTCCAGTCCATGAACTTCTTGACATTTTGATTTTGTAAATTTCTTGAGATCAAAAAAAATATCATTTATGCTTGTTTCCTTAGATGTGCCCACATTAAAAATACCAAACTCAGTTCCTTGGGCAGATAAAAGTATTGCACTCACAACGTCCTCTACAAAAACGAAATCTCGTGTTTTTTTTCCGTTTCCGTGGATAATTGGTTGTATGCCTGAGAACATTTTCTCGCAAAAAATCGCTATAACTCCTGCCTCTCCCTTGGAACTTTGGCGAGGACCATAAACATTAGAAAATCTTAAAGAGATAAAAGGCAAGCCAAAAATTTTAGAATAATAAGTCAAATATTTTTCTGACGAAAGCTTCGCAACGCCGTAAGGAGAAAGAGGATTGGTTGGATAATCCTCTGAAGTAGGAATAATATCCGCTTCGCCATAAATTGCACCACCGCTGGAAGCAAAAATAATTTTTTTTATCCCAAATTTTCTGCAATTTTCTAAAATATTTATAAATCCTAAAATATTAATTTTAGCATCTTCCATGGGGCTTTCTACTGATTTTCTGACATTAACTTGAGCAGCTAAATGAAAAACTATTTCAGGTTTTTCCTTTTTAAAAATTTGACAAATTTTGGAATCGCAAATATCAATTTTATAAAAATTTGCTTTTTTGTTTAAATTCTCCTTTTTGCCAGTTGAAAGGTTGTCAAGTATTGCTATTTTATGGCCATCTTTAACCAATCTATCCGCTAAATGACTTCCTATAAAACCAGCTCCGCCGGTAATTAAACATTTCATAAATTTTAAATTAATTTTTTATTAATATCTTAATGAATATACTTTTTAAGTTAAAGTTTTTTGCTTTCGTCTACTAAAAAATCCCATTTTTTTATAGTATTTTTAATGTCGAAATCATCCACTCTTTCTTTAGATTTCTTGGCCAAGTTCTCTAACAATTTTTTGTTTGTCAATGTTTGGATTATCGCTTCGCTTAACTTATGTTCACTTTTCGTTAAAGAATCTTTTGCTTTATGAAACTTTTTACCAAAAACTGGCGTCAAAACTCCGTAATCAACATACTCAACATCTTCTATTCGATGATTTATGTCCATGTTAGGAGCCAATATCTCTTTTGGTCCAGAGTCGCAATCGGTTGATATTATCGGAAGACCACACGCCATTGCTTCTAAAATCGCATACGGTAATCCCTCGTATAAGGAAGACAGTACAAATACATCTGCCATTCTTAAAAATTTAAATGGATTTTTCTGCCATCCTAATAAATAAATATCTTTTTCTAAATTTAAATTCTTGGATAATTCTTTTAAATATGGCTCTAATTCTCCATTGCCCAAAATCACAAGTTTCGCTTCTTTGATTTCATCTTTTACGGCTCTAAATGCTTTTATTAAGTGCCATTGACCTTTTTGCTCTGTAAGCCTTCCTGCGTTAATAATCGTTGGGTTCTCAAATATTTCTCGATACTCTAACCCTACAGGTTCTTTAGATAACTGTCTAATAGCATGAACTTTTAAAGGATTGTAGATTATTTTTATTTTTTCTTTTCTAATCCCAAAATCTTCCACTAAATTATTGGCTATTTTTTGGGAAACAACGATAATCTTATATGATTTGCTAAATAGGATTTTTATTAAAATTTTATATATTTTTATCCAAAAACCGTTAATCGCCGGCATAAATTGCTCAATTCTTGTTAATGCTTTTTTATTAGATAAAATATTTATAATATTCGCTGAATTCCCAAAACTAATTACATAATCAGGCTTTTGCTTTGCAACGATCTTTTTAAACTTGAAGAAACCAATAAAAAAATAAGATAGTTTTGAAAAAAAATTATTAGAAATCGAGAGATTTAAAGATATCAATTCGCCGTCATAAGGATAAGCGATTTTATTTTCGAACAAAACAATTATTTTATGAATATGCTTTGGTAAATTTATAGATAATTCCGATACTACTCTTTCTCCTCCTCCTTCGTTTAATGTAGGAATTAAAAAAATTATTTTTTTATTTCTCATTTTTTAATTCAATTAACATAATTCCGTTTTTGCGCTTAAGTATTTTACTTAAAACCCATAAAAAAATAGCTGGAATTTTACCAATTAATAAATATTTCAAATAACCTATACAATGAACAACTTTAGGTAAAATAAAAAATTTTTTTCTGTTTTCTGAAAAATTTAAAGATTTGTTAACAAAACCTGATTTAAATTTTCCATTAATCGATTCCGCGAGAATTTTAAATTGTTCTATATAACTAATATCGGTTATCTCAAAATTATATACTCTAAATAAATTAGCTAATGCTTTTTCGTTCCAGCGCGTAAGATGATTTGGCGGAAAATCCCAATTATTTAAATTTGGCAACATTCTTTCTCGATATGGAGTGCTCAAAAAAAATTTACCGTTTGTTTTCAATAAATCTTTAACGCTCCGAATAAAAGCTAATGGATTATCTAAATGTTCAATAATTTCAAAAAAGCAAATAATATCGAATTCGGGTAAATTTTCTTTTTTGAAAAAATCTTCGAAATTCATTGCAAAAATATTTTCTAATTTAAAATATTCTTTAGCGGTTTTGATCGCTCCCCTGTCAAAATCTACTCCCCAAACCAAACAACCTCTTTCTTTAAGTTCATTAATAAATTCGCCTGTTCCGCAACCTAAATCTAAAACTTTTGTGTTTTTGGGAAAATCCTTATGTGTTTCCAAAAATTTCTTATGATATCCTCTATAAATTTTTGGCTTAATAATATTTCTTATTTTATAACCACCGCTTTCTTCATACCACTCGTTACCAGGATTTTTTAAAGGCAACCAGAATTGAATTTGGCATTTAGAACATTCATATAGAGAAAATTTATTCTCTTCCTTTTTGAAATCTCTGATAAATTTAAAGTCTTTTCCTTGTTTACAAATTGGACAAATATTTGGCTTTTTTTGAAATGGCATAGTTTTTTACAAATTTACAAAAAATTAAGGTTTCTGGAAATATACTCCGGTATAATCTATTTTAATTAAATCTAGGTTTAAATTTCTATCTTTGAGAAATTCCTGAACCGCCCGTTTGCTCCCTTCCCAATGCCCATAATCATCAATAACAACATATCCCTTGCTAATTACTTTGTCATATAAATTGTCGAGGCAACATTTTGTAGATTCATACCAATCGCCATCTAGGCGCAGAATTGAAATTTGCCCTATTTCTGCTTTGGCTTTTGGCAAGGTTTCTTGAAACCAACCTTTTCTAATTTTAATATTACTTTTGTCAATTTTCAATTTTGAGAAAAATATTTCTTTAACATCCTCTAAAGGACCGACGCATTCATTAATAGTTGCAAGTTTGCCTGAATTTTTGTCAGAGGCATAAGTTTTAGCCAAAAAACCATCTTTATCTGTTGGTTCAGGCAAACCTTCAAAAGAGTCAAATAGCCATATTTTACGATTAGATTTTGCTTTGTGGGCGATAAAAGCCATTACCGCAGAACAACCACCTCTCCAAACTCCACATTCAACAAAAGCTCCTGTTCTATTTTCGTTTTCTACCAATTTTGACAAATCATAAATATTTGACAATCTTTTGTAGCTAACCATTGTATAAGGGTAAACTTTTTTAAACAAAATTAATTTTTTAAAATTTAAGATGTCTTTTGGAAAAAAATCTTTGAAAAAAATTAATTTTTTAACTATTTTCAAAAGAATTTGGTTTTTTTTAATTGTTTTTTTAATAAATTTTATCATTGTTTTGCTTTTTTACTTTTTTCTCCAACATTTTTCTTACATTATCATATATATAGCTGTAATCATTTATATCATGGTCAGTAGACCCACTCACGATGTTTCCAATAATAGTGTTTCTTAAATATGAAGTAATAAAACGTAAATTTATATCTTCAAGATTAACAATATTTGGTTTGCGAACAAGGTCAATCAATAGCTTATTTTTTAAATCATCGAAATTTTCTATTTTTCTACACAAAGGATGGTAGGTGTAAAAAATTTTTCCTAATACATAAACAGGTTTGCCAACAAGAATAGCTTCTATCCCAATTGTTCCAGTAAGAGTTATAACTCCGGATGATTTTTCTATTAAATCTGCGGTATTTTCTTTTGGAGAAATTAAAACAACATTGGGAATTTTTTTTAATTGTTCATAAAAACTTTTTGATCTACAACCGATAGACATTGGATGCTCTTTCACATACAGCTTATAGGGAAAAGGTAGCGTAAACGCTATGTTCTTTATAGTATTTAATTGATCGCAAAGATAATTAGCCAAAACAGAAGTAGAAGATTCTGGTTGGAAATGCAAAGGAAATAAAAAAAATTGTTTATTGTCTTTCAGGTCGCTCAAAAAATTAAAAATATTTTTTTGGGCCAAGATTCTAAATTTATGTTTTTCGGTCTCGAATAGCACATAGAAAGCATTTTTAAAAATATTTTCGCTTTCATAGTCGAATTCCTTAAAATATTTTCTATTTAGAAAATATTTAAAATAGTAGTGACCAAGTTCTTTAATTCTTCTTGCATAGCGTTTAAAGATTTTAAATTGACTAAAGTCATTTTTTTCAACCCCCATGTAAGAAGGCAACTCTTTGTGTGAAACAAATTTATGAATAAAGTTTTTAGCGAATTTCTTTTCTTTACTGGAAATATTGTTATTATTTAATTTTGCAAAAGTCTTTATGTATTCAGAATAAGTTTCTTCTGAATCATAAGCGTCTATTCTGTTTTGAAATCTTGAACCTGAAAAACCAAAATAAGGCACTCGATTTAACGCACAAAAGTAATCCGCGATTCCATTAAACAAGCCAGAAACGGGTTCGCTAATTATTATACTAGGCTTTTCCGTTTTAAACAAAAATTCAAAAAATTGATAAAGTTGCGAAACCATTTCAACAGAATTATTATAAGTAAAATTTAATCGTTCAAATCTATCGAAGATAAAAGAAACTTTTCTCCATGACAACCCATTAAATCTTATTTTATCTCTTTGATAGTTCTCGGTACACCAATCGATTTTAGAAATAAATTTCATTTCACTTGGGAAAAAATTCTTTTTCTCGTATTCGGCAAATTTGCTATTAATAATCCCAACACACTCGTCGCCTTGATCTATTGCTTCTTTTGCAAGTTTCCCAAAAAACTCCATTAGAAATGAAGCATTATTTATTAAAAAAAACCATTTAGTTTTAATAGGGGGGCTATTGTATAAAAGTTTATGTTTTTCTTTATTCTCTTCAAGCATATTTGTTCTAGTAATATTTGTTCTAGTAATATTTGTTATTTTTAAAGAATTTACTTATTATTTTTCAACTGGATTTGTATTTTCTTGCGACTATTTCTTTTATTAAAGATAACTCTGATCTATCATAAAATTTCAAAAACAAGAGCATTCCTGCATAGATAAATGTTCCTATCAAAATTGTCGAAATCAAGCCAACTAATGAATCAACAGGAATTAACCTAATAACAAGTCCCATAATTATAGACGAAATAAGTATTTTTACAATCCAAGATTTTAAGAAAATAACATCAAAATAAAAATTAGAAAAAAATATAATTGCCGTCATCCCAAACAAAAAACTAATTAAAGTAGAATAAGCAGCACCCATTGTGCCAAATTTAGGAATAAGTAAAATATTTAGAAATATATTCGTAAAAGCCATAAAAACCCATAATAAATTTAAAGCTTTTACTTTTTTTAGTACATTCAATAAAATAGAAAAATGTGTAAAAACTCCATAGAAAAACATTGCAATTGATATAATTATTAAAATTCTATAACTATCTGTAAATTCGCCCGAACTAAAGATCTTAACAATAGGCTTGGCAAGCACGAAAATCCCTAAAACGCTTGGTAGGCTGATAGCAACGCCATATTTCAATATCCTTGTAAATCTTTTTTCTAGTTCTTTTTTTTTGTTTAAATCATAAAGGGCTGAGAGGTCTGGGAAAATTATATTATCCAGTACAAGCCAAAATACTGCCAAGATACTAGCAATTCCATAACCTAAAGAATAAATTCCGACCTCTGAGATGCCATTGAAATAATTAATTAAATATCTATCGCTTAATTGCGTAAACCAATAACCCAAAGAAGCAATTAGTAAGGGAGGACCAAATTTCAAAAGAGGAAAAAATAACTTGGGGGACGGTTTCATGGGCCTAACCCCTTGTTTGAAAACAACAAAAATAGTAACAAGTAAAGTTATTGTCTCTACCAAAACAATAGACCCAACAATCCAAAAAATGTTTTTAGTCAACGTGGAAAGGGTAACAATCATTATCGTCATTGAAATAAAATACATTGAGTCGATTAAACTCAAAATTTTAATTTTTCTTCTAGCTTTTAAAAATGCCTGATTTTCAGACCTTAAGCTTTTAATTATTAATATAATTGCCAAGAATATGACTATTAGCACATAGTCATGACTTCCAAAAAGAAAATTCGAGAGAAAAAGTCTAAAAATTACAATTCCGAAGCCAACTAAGAAAGAGATAAAAAGAACAACCAAATAGATAGATGAAAAAACATTTGAGATATAATTCATGCTTCTCTTTCCTACGAAAAAACGACTCATTGAATGACCTAGGTTTAAGCAGATCAGGACAGAAGCTAAAGATAGCGTTGTGTTGAATTGTGAGTATATTCCGTAACCAAAAGCTTTAAGATTTCTAACAATAAAAATCATTATTACGAAAACGCTAAGATATTGGAAAATTAAAGAAATAGACGAAAAAAATGTATCTATTATAAATTTTTCTCTTTTATTCTTATCTGTCATAAAATAAAAATATAAAACTATTTAAGTAATTTTAACATCAATCCCAAGGCTCTTTACTCTTTCGAGAATACCTTTAAACCAAAAAACCCCAAGTAAGTGTTGTATGTTAAAAGGATTGTAAGAATTCTTGATTCTTTTTGTAAAATCCGGAAAGGAGTTCAGACCGTCTGTTTCGTATTTTAATTCTTGTCCAAATTTTGTCTCTTGGATTACTTTCTTTTGCCAATCGCTATATATCAAAAAAATTTCTGAATTTTCTTGATATTCCCTTTTTTGCAATGAATATATTTCTTTATATTGTTTCTTACCGTAAAGTTCTTTTAAATAACGATGTATAAATTTCTTGGGCTTTAAAACATCGCTCAAATCCATATCTAACTCTCTAAAAAAAGATATCATATTAACCGCCGCATAGGGTAAAATAGATTTAATTCCATATTCTCGAGAAGAGGCATGAACGACTCTTGAGTCTCTTCCTGTAATGTAAGACTGAAGTTGCCTGTCAAAAAACATTCTCCTCGCTTCAAAATAACCCAAGTGTCTTTCTGGTATATTTTTATCTACTGTTTTACTATTTTTAAAAGGTAATACTAAATACTCTTCTGAATTTTCATAAGCACTCAAAAATTCTCTAAAACTTTTCGGTTGTCTTATTTTTAATCCTCTTTTTACCGTAAAAGCCAATCTGCCTAATTCTCCAATCGATCGCCATAAAATTGCCAAACGTGCTTTCTCTTTAATGCCCGAAAGCGAAGTAATATATTCTTTTGTAAGATAAAATCTTTTAATTGGGCCCCCTAAGCTTTTTTCCGTAGGTCCAAAGTTATATAAATTATCTGAATTTTCACCACACCATATTTTTTTTGCGCCCATCTCAGATGCTCTCTGACTTAATCTTAAAAACGGCAAAGACCAATGAGACGATAACGGCATACTCTCTATTACCGGAGCGAGAGAATTAAGCCGTTCTTTGTTGAGATCCATGTTTGCTACCGAATGTTCTATCTCTAAGATATTAGCAATCTTTTTAGACAAAGCCTGGTCCATTCTATTACATTTCAGGGATTGGTCGTAGCGTATAGTAACTGCCATAGGATGTTTTAAAAACTTTAAAACGCTTAAAGCTGTTATAAGATTAGAGTCAACTCCGCCACTTAAAAGAATTGCATCATTGTCTTCTACTCCAATCGTTTCTAAAACAGAAGAAAAGGCTTTTTTGAAACCTTCGTAATCAACCGTAGCTTTATTTTTCCTTGAGGCTAGATCTTTAATTTCTAAAAAATCATTTTCAAGTTTTAATTTATTCCCAAATCTTAAACGCGATACCTCTTTGAAAAAAGTTTTTCCTGGTGGAAAATACCCATGATGTACAAAATAAATAATATCTTCTTTATTTAATGTAAGAAAAGAAAATTCAGACAATATCTCTAAAAAATTATCTCCAACTATATATTCTCCTTTATTATTCTTGCCGTAAAAAATATCTGAAATTGCCGAAAAATCAGCCGAAGCCCATTCGAAAAAAGATTTATTTTTAAAAAAAATAAAAACAGCGCTTCCGTTCATTTGATTAGGGGAAAATTGTGAAATATCTAGGTTATCCGTTTTTTCATCTATAGGGCGAAGCAAAAAGGTATTCGGAGAGACTATTCCGTTAACATCGCCAATAATGTTTATCCCGCTTTTTAGATAGATAGAGCTATATTTTATTTCGTTTTTTTCTCCGATTATAATTTTCATAAAAACATAATAATTTTCATTGCTTGTTCGCTTATAACAAACTTTAAACAATTATTTTTTAAATAATTTTTATTAAATATTTAGAATTTTAACTTTTCTTTTTCAGCCCAATCTTGGTAGGCTAAATTGCCATATCCTATATTTGATTCCATAGCATTATAGTGTCTTCAGAAATATCCTCTTGGGCAGTTCTTCCAACGATTATGCTTATAAATTTAGGTGCTATGCCTATTCCAGGTCTTTTACAGATAAGCATTTCCCTGGTTATTTCTGTTCCTTTTTTAATATCTATATTGGCGATTATACTTCTTTTGTCGTATTTTCTTGTTTGTGCTTCGCATTCAAACACTTTCTTTTCACTTGAACCAATCATATCTTCGGCATCTCTTATACCTTCTATCATTTGTTTGGCTTCAACTGGGTCAACTGACAACCAATGGTCTGCACTTTCTAACAAAGTCTTATTAACTGTATAGTGTTTTTCTATTAGTTTTGCTCCAAGCGTTGTAGCCACTATTGGTGCGTTAATTCCACGAGTATGGTCTGAGAACCCCACAATCGCTTCCGGGAACACTTTGCTCAAAGTTGGAATGACCCCCAAATTTGCGTCTTTCGTTGCCGTAGGATACTTTAAAGTACACTGTAAGACGACTATTTGATTATTTCCCTCTCCTTTAATAATATCTATTGCTTCTTGAATCTCTCCTATTGTAGAAGCGCCAGTAGAAAGGATAATTGGTTTTCCAAACTTGGCAATATGTTGTAAAAATGGCAAGTAAGTAATATCAGATGATGCTATCTTAAATGCTTTCATTCCTATTTTGTTTAAAAAGTCAGCACTTTCAAAGTCAAAAGGAGTGGACAAAAATTCAATACCCTTTTCTTCACAATGTTTTATTAATAATGGGTAATTATCCCAAGAAAATCCGTCTAATTTGCTATATGCTTCGTATTGGGTAGTTTTATCGTCATCTCCTTCCCAGTCCCAAAACTTTAAAGCATCTCTGGTAACCAAAGTATCTGCTCTATAGGTCTGAAACTTAATAGCATCAGCACCTGCTTCGGCTGCCTTGTCTATTAGTTCTATTGCTCTATCAAAGCTACCATTGTGATTTACACCAGCTTCCAACACGACATAAGTTTTTTCTCCTATTATTTCATTTCCTATTTTTATCATTTGATTTTTGTTCCCATTTACCCCTATCTTGCTTACTTAAAGAATTTTTAACCTCCCGATAGCGATATAATGGAAGCTTAAGATAATAACCGTCAAAGTTTTTTAAATACCTTGTTAATAAATCATGGTCTTCTGCATTTATAAAGTCAGTATTGTATAATCCTATGGCTTCTAGATTGGACTTTCTAAACATTATTCCTGCTCCGTGCCGATATAGTTTGTCAATAGTGTTTAATTGAACTCTATTTATCTTTTCTTCTCTATCATTAACCACAAAGTGGTCTGAATATACAAATCCTATATCCAAGTTTGCCAATAATATCTCACTCATAAATAAAAGTGTATTCTCGTTTATATAATCGTCAGCATCTACCCTAATAATAAAAGAGCCAAGTGCCTTTTTAATACCTATGTTGGATGCTTCGGCAACCCCTACGTTCTTTTTCAAGTAAATAGGAATTACTTTATTTCCAAACCCCTCAATTATCTCTCGGCTGTTATCAGTAGAGGCATCGTTAACCACTATAATTTCATAGAAATTAACTGATTGCTTAATACAACTACGAATACATCGTGATAAAAACTTTCCCTTATTATAGTTCGTAATAATTATGGTCGTATTTATAGACATTGCTCTGCTTTTTTAAAATCTTCTTCTGTATGTATATCTATTGACGGGTCAAATAAAAGGACTTGTGGTTTTGGTTCGTAAGGATTTCCATAATGTTTCAAGTAAGATACTCTTAATGCCCAGATAGAACCGTAAATTGAATTATCTTCGTGGCAAGTAATCAACTCTCTGTATCCATATTCCATAAGGTATTTAGCATCTTCTATCAGTTGCTCGTCTATATTTGGTGAGTTCCCCTGAATAGCAATCATAATATCTGGATTATCCATAAATTGTATGGCGTGTTGATAAACTGGTATATTCGGCGTATCCCCACATAAGTCTGCTGTTCTTTTAATTGGTATTCCCCCTTTCTCTTTAGCTATTTTTAAAATCCTATCATCATCAGAACTTACATATACTTTGTCAAATATATTTAATGCTTTTTCCAAATTCCAAACGAACATTGGTTTCCCTTTCATTATCTTTGAATTCTTATTATGTAAACGACTACTATGTCTTTTAATTAACATTAAACCTGCAATTTTCATAAGATTTTTATATTTAGTTTAATGGACTTTAGTTTCCCCTTTTTGTAGCTCCATATAAATTAAATATTGTAATTTGTAATAATATGTTTTATAAAAAATTTACCATTTATCAATAACCTTTTTGGTTTTGCCCTTTAAGCGGTAATATAGATGTTCAGCTTTAGTTTTCT
>Ga0307992_1002186_pt1 | contig 11262 bp, 8 predicted proteins | sample EllFjometagen133_FD_203162 | JGI IMG/M metagenome (GOLD analysis project Ga0307992, IMG submission 203162) | Marine microbial communities from Ellis Fjord, Antarctic Ocean - #133 | ecosystem: Environmental > Aquatic > Marine > Unclassified | place: Southern Ocean | collected 2014-10-08
ACCAATGCAGGCAAGATCCAAGACAACAAAATGAACATCCTAAATCGATACCGAAAGATTCCCCGCACTTGAATATTGAAGAAAGGTCACCCCTTCTTTTACGCTATATTAAATCCCCCCAAGCCCTTGGGATCTTCGGATCCTGGGGGTTTATCTTTTATATAACAGGCCCTCAGACTACATTCACGCAAGTTCAATTAATAAATCTGGGGGTAAACCTGAGTACTGCATCAAAGTATAAATGTCATTCCTGTGGATATTCTGCTGAAGTACTAGATCAGCCAGAGACTGATATGTATTACACAGTCGAAACAAAGCATTGCCTGGGATGTAAATCTCTGGTGACTGTTGCTATAAAAGCGCATGCTGCCTCTATGATAGGTGGAGATGGTGGTGGATTTAGCCATCATTATCGATATTTAGATGAATGTCCGGACTGTTCTTCCAAGAATACTCAAGACTGGGATGCTAAGCATTCTTGTCCGAAGTGTGGTGAGCATATGACTATAGCTCAAGCTTAGCGTTAGGTACACCAATCAAGGGGAATGATGATGAAAATAGAAAAGAATGGAATACCAATTAACACCATTAGTGATTGGAAAAAACATGCGCCTCCAAAGCATGAAAACCATTGGGTAGAAGGCCGAAGTGCATTCGAACTTGCTCGAGACTGGTGCGGTACTGGCAGACCGCTATTCCCAGATTCTCTAAGAAATCTTCTAGAAACATCAAGAGTTACAAGAGGTTTCATACCAGAAGTATGTTTTCCAGAACATCGAATCAAATTTGATGATTTTGGTGGGGAACCAAGAAATGCTGATCTGGCAATAATTGGCGCAATAGATTCTCGAAAAGTCGCAATTACGGTTGAAGCAAAATCTGATGAACCGTTCGGGGACACAGTTTCAAAAACATTTGAGAAAGCAGTCGAAAGATTTATCAAAAACCCAAGTGAGAGCAAGGGGGTTGATAGAATTATGGCATTGGGCCAAGCTTTCATGAGACCCAAAAATAAGGGCGAAAAATTATACGGGTCTTTAATGTATCAATTGTTCACAGCTGTAGCAGGTACAATAGCGTTTGGTATCGATACGAATGCATCAATATCGGTTCTAATCATAAATGAATATATTACTGACATGACAAATGATTCAAAAATTTCAAGAAATGGGCAAGATTACTTAAGGTTCCTTCATCGGTTGGGGAACGATATGGATTCAGATCTATCAGCTGATCAAATTATCGGTCCAATTCAAATCCCAGGAGAACCACTATTTCCAAGAAATTCGGAGTTCTACATTGGGAAGATCCAAACGGTATCTAGATCATCAGGTACCTAACAAAGGTACTGTAGTTAAAATCAAGTGGATGAGCCTGCATAAGCAGGGGTACGACCCGGAGGATTTAAAAGTGAGTCGAAGCTGTGAGTGAAGACTGGACACAAATAGAAGCTGAGGCAATAGTTGCTGACTATTTTGAAATGCTCACCAAAGAGCTAAAGGGTGAATTGTATTCAAAAACGGAGCACAATAGAAACCTACAAGCTTTGATAAGTAGAAGTAGAGGATCTATTGAGTTCAAGCACGCTAATATTAGTGCCATACTTATCGAAAATGGGCATGTGCCAATTGACGGTTATAAACCCAGGTCAAACTACCAGCAACTTCTAAAAGAAATTGTTCTAGAGAGACTTCATAATTCAACTGAAGTCGATTCTCTAACAGCAGAAATTGTAAATAAACCTGTTATTAATAAGCCCAAAAAGATCGATTTCTCAAGAATCCTCGTCCCCGTGCCAACTGAAATTATGAAGGTTAACGATCATCCGGGAGCGTCATATATCAGGGACACCCGAAAACCTAATTATCTGGAGATGGAAGCTAGAAATAGGTCTTTGGGTTTACACGGCGAGCAATTGATTATGGAATATGAGCACCGAAGATTGTGGGGGTTGGGGGAGAAAAATCTTGCAGAAAGGGTCGAACATATCTCCCAGACTCAAGGTGATTACGTTGGCTATGATATCCAATCTTTTGACAGCGGTGGTAAACCACGAAGAATTGAGGTCAAAACGACTAGACTGGGGCCTCTAACCCCTTTCTTTGCTTCTAAAAATGAAGTTGAAACCTCTTCCGATTTTGAGGCAGAGTATCACTTATATCGATTGTTCAAATTCGAGAAGAATCCAAAATTATTTGTAGTGCAAGGATCTCTTGAAGAAAACTTTCAATTAGAGGCTACAAATTATAGAGCTCGGTTAGCTTAGTACTAGTCAGAATAATGAATAAGAGCACACATTGAATTTTAAGCAACTCCAACATTTCATCACAAAAAGAATGCGTATGTCGCATATCTATCAACCTGTGATGATAAAGCGATTGCTAGAAGCTGGTGGAATTTCACACCAGAATGACATCGCAAGAGCCATCCTGCAATATGACGAAGCCCAACTTGAATATTACATCAAGATCACAAACAATATGGTTGGAAGGGTTCTTCGGAATCATGGCATTGTCCAGAAAGAGGAAAAGCGCTATACCCTACCTACTTATGATGAACTTACGAAAAGTCAAATATCCGAACTAATTGCACTTTGTGACCAAAAAATTGGTGAATATATCTCCAAACGAGGCGAGAAAATCTGGGCTCATCGCAATCATGCTGAAGGATACATAAGTGGTACAGTACGGTATGAAGTCTTAAAACGAGCAAAGTATCGATGTGAGTTATGCGGTATCTCCGCTCACCTGAAGGCTTTAGAAGTTGACCATATCATTCCGAGGAGCAAGGGTGGGTCTGACGATATAAGCAACTTTCAAGCGCTATGTTACAGCTGCAATGCAATGAAGAGGGATAGAGATGATACAGATTTTAGGGGCTTGAAAGAATCCTATGAAAATCGCGAAGCTGGTTGCCTCTTTTGTGAGATAGACAAGAAACGAATTATCGCTGAAAATGAATTGGCATTTGCAATTCGAGATGGATTCCCTGTCACAGATCTACATACTTTGATTGTCCCGAAGCGACACGTGCATGACTACTTTGGACTTGCCCAGCCAGAAGTTAATTCCACAAATCAATTGATAAGTGAGCTGAAATCTAGTATTGAATATAAAGACAATCTAGTTACTGGTTTCAATATTGGTATGAATAGTGGGCAATCAGCAGGTCAGACCATTTTTCACTGCCATATTCACTTAATTCCAAGGCGAGATGGTGATGTTGAGAAACCAAGGGGCGGTGTAAGGCATACAATTCCTGGACGAGGTGAATATTAGTTCTGATGACCTACGGAAGGTTTTAATGCCCATTTTCGCGCAGGTTGGGAGCAATTCATGAGCCCAATATTTTTACATGATCGTTGTACACAAGCCGAACATGGTTATGATGAAAATAGCATAGTAGGTTTTGTCAAAATAAAATCTTATTTTGGTTATATTAAGATTGAAGAAAAAATAGATTGAAGAAAAAATAATGACAGATTTGACAGTAATCGACTTCTTCTGTGGAGCAGGTGGGTTTTCAGAAGGTTTTAGACAGCAAGATTTTAAGATCATCAAAGGTGTAGATCATTGGATGCCAGCGGTCCAAACCTTTAATCGTAATTTTAATTTAGCTGATAAGCCACGTAACATATTAGACTATTGGGAATCTATTGATTTAATAAATGATCTTCCCAACACAGATGTAATCATCGGTAGTCCTCCATGTGTAAGTTTTTCAATTTCCAATATTTCGGGGAAAGCGGATAAGTCACTTGGACTGAGGCTAACAGAAGTTTTCTTAAAGATTATCGCCGTTAAGAAATTTCAACATGACTCTGTACTGAAAGCCTGGTTTATGGAGAATGTTACAAACTCCTTAAACTACATAGCGAGGCAATATACATTTCGTGATCTCAACCTCGATGAATGGGCCAGGCAGAACGGTTTTAGCCCCGATAAAATAGTTATCCATATTGAGAGTAAAAGTATGATCATTAACTCGGCGGAGTTTGGTTCTGCTCAGGCGAGAAAAAGGGCTGTCACTGGTGAATTGATTGGAAAGGAAATATTCATATCTCCTCAGAGAACACATAATATTAATCCAAAAGAGAAATCTGATTTACCTCCAGCAAAAACACTTAGATTGATCAAAGGGAAACTCCCTAAACCTAATGTCCATAAAAGTTCCAGACATATTCAAGATCCATTATATTCAGATATCAAAATACCTCTAAGCCAAATTACAGATCATTTTTACGATCCGGGACTATATAAGCCGCATTGGAAAAACTCATATTTTATGAAACGAAATCACCCATATATGGGACGGATGTCATTTCCTGAGAATGAGAACAAACCAAGTAGAACGATTACAGCAACAAATATTGGTACCTCAAGAGAAGCAATCATATATAGGTCTGAATATTCACGGAAAGGGGATGGTGAATATAGAGTACCTACAATTCGCGAGATGGCCAGTCTAATGGGCTTTCCGATAACCTATCAATTTGAGGGAGGAAGTGAAACCTCCAAAAGTCGACTAGTGGGTAATGCGGTTTGCCCCTCTGTTAGTCGAGCATTAGCGACTACTGTTAGGGCAGAGCTTGGATTTATTCCAATCGAGAAACCTATTGTTCAGAGTAAGCCGAATTCAAAAGGCATTATTAACCTTAACACTTTTGCAGAAAAGATATTCGATAGTCCACCAATAAAAAAAAGTGGCTCAAGGTTTAGACGACATCCATTCAAGTATGGCAATATTACTGTGACATTATCTAATTATGATATCACAAATTCCAAACCTTTCGATAGATGGATGACTTCTGTTCAGTATGGGAATGGTAAGGGATATCCATCTGAAAATTATCCTGATAACTATTATAAAAAGATCGAATTGATTGTTCAAGATTCAAAATGTGGAAAAGAATTTGCTGAAATTATAAGTAATGGATTTTCTGAAAAAGTAGCTGGTGGTAAAACTCTACAAATCATGTATGAATTGCAGAAAGCAGAGCCCCCATTTTTAGAGCCTACTGAACTTATTGATGAATTAAGACAAATAATTGATTCGTTAGAATTAATAGATAGAGAACATTATTTTATGGGTTCTCAAGTATTTATTCACAAAGCAAAAGTTCCAATAAGGCAGCTGTTTGCCCTATATGGAATTAACAAAATAGCCTCAATAGCAAACAAGGGTTAAAAATGAAAAAAGAATTGCGCATTAAAAAGATTCAGGAGTTAGTTGACCGGGATAAAGATAATCCATTCAATAGGATCGAAATTCCTTGGGAAGATGATTTGAAGACAATGAGTGTATATAAAGTACCACTCAATTTATTGGTTTATAATAAATATAATGGGAGGATATTAAGTAGGACCAAGTCTTTGGAGAAGCAAAAGCAATCACTTGATGAATATTCTGAAGAAGGAAAAGCAATAATCGAGCGATTGCTATGGGACTCCAAACAAGACAGAAATAAAAAGACTCAAAAAAGTATTGCAGACTTTGGCCAACAAAAAGTAGGTATAATTACAAAGGATGGAATTATCATTGATGGAAATAGACGCGCAATGCTTCTCAATGATATTCAAAGTGAAGGAAAACTATCTGGTCGAAAGTTTGAAAAAAAGTATGATTACTTTAAGGCTGTTGTACTACCAGTTACCCTTAATGAAAATCCGCTAGAAATAGAAAAACTTGAGACTTCTTTCCAAATGGGAGAAGATCAGAAGCTGGGTTATAATGCAACAGAAAAGTATTTAAAAGCAAAAGCATTATATCAGAGATTAACATCAGGAAAAGAATTTAAGGCTGATGATTATGATGAAAATGCTATTACAAAGATTTCAGATTGGATGGGAGAAAAAAAAACTGAGATAAAAAAATACCTTAGCACACTGCGGATTATGGATGAATATCTTTTCTATGTTAACTATGATGGTATTTATACTCAGTTAGATAATAGAGAAGATCAGTTTCTATATCTTACTAAGTGGTTGGATACATTTTATGGTGAAAATAGCAAAAGAGCATTTGATGGATATACGGACTATGACGTAGATGAACTTCGTGATATTGCCTTTGATTACTTGAAAATTAGGAACGAATATGATGGAAAGGAATTTAGAAATTTAGCAGATGGTCAAAAGGAAAACCATTTTTTTGGGAATAAGGATATTTGGGATAGATTTTCAAAAAATCATCAAATTATACTAGATAAACTAGAAAATGAACCCGAGATTGATTTTAATTCTAATGATCTAAAACGGCATTTAGACGAGAGAGATAAACTATATTTTGAAAGCTCAAAATTCGATGGGGAGTCAAGTGATTTTCTAGAGAATTTAAGAGACAACAAACAGAATATTTATTACAATAAAGAAGCTGAAGCTCCTGAGAAATTAATTAAAAAATCATCACAAGCATTCACAGCAATTAAGAAAAACCACAAGGCGTACTCTCAGCCCGCTGTTCAGACGCTTGTAGAAGAGTTGGCAAATCAAGTAACTACTGCACTCAAAGACAAATCCCCGGTTCGACTTTTGAATCATATAATTCGGCTTTTTGAATCTGTTGAAGTGGAAAATATTCCAGAAGCTGAAATTGAAGCGGTTGAGAGGCAAGCAAAAATTATTCAAAAAATTGCTTATAAGATAACTAAGAATATTTGATGCATATCACAATTGATGTAAATCCACTAGACAATACATTTGTTCTAAGTGGAGATGTAAATATAATATTTAGTAACCGAAAGTTGTCACTACGATTTAAAAGACTCGGGCTTGAGCATACAGAGGAAGGTATCAAGATACCATTCCGAAATGAGAGTCAAATTAAAACTCTTGAAGATATTAAACGTATGCTCACTAAGTTTCAGGTCCAAATTGAGTATACCAGGAATATAGACACTGAACTCAAAAGCTTTAATAGGGAAGAGGAACAATTTGAGATATTTTCTGAAAATGCAAGAAGCATTCGAAATGATGAGTTTGAAAACAATCCAAAATTAGTTGAGAAGTTTAATAGTTTTCAGAAAGTACTTAATCAAGAGTTAACCAGAACCCTATATCCGCTACAACTTCTTTCTTCTTTCCACATGGCTTTCAGTCAGAACTCCTGTAACTTTTCAGTACCTGGAGCAGGTAAGACCTCAATCGTTTATGGTGCGTATCAATACTTAACGTCTTTACCAAAGGATGACCCAAAACATGTTGATAAACTTTTGGTCATTGGGCCCCTATCTTCATTTGCACCGTGGGAAAAAGAGTATAAAGCATGTTTTGGCAAATCACCCCACTCATTTAGAATGTCAGGGGATTTGGAAATAACCAAAGAATTGAAAGAGCAACATTTATACTCTCCACGCCCAGCTGAATTAACTTTAATATTTCATGGTGGTGTCCCTCGATATGAAAACCACATAATTGACTTTTTGAAACGGCACAAAACTCTAGTAGTCGTTGACGAAGCACATCGTATTAAGAATTATGAAGGGATATGGGGAAAAAGTGTTACTGAAATATCGAAAGAAGCAAAAGCAAGGGTTGTCTTAACAGGTACACCAATCCCAAATGGATACCAAGATATTTTTAACCTCTATAAGTTTATTTATCCGTTTAAATTCAAAAATATACTCGGTGTTCACTATCATAATTTGGAAGACATGACTACCAATAGTGATCTCGAATCTAATAGAGTTCAAAATTTAAAGCATAACCTTGCTCCATATTTCATAAGGATCAAAAAGGATGATTTGAACCTACCAAAAATTGATGAAGATATTATCTCTTTAAATATGGGAAAATTCCAAAGAGAGATTTATGATTTTATCGAGAGCAAATATATTCCCGATTTTAGAAAGAATGTATCTGCCACTATTAAGGACACTCTAAATAAAGCAAAACTTATTAGGCTGAGGCAAGCCTCCACAAATCCGGCATTATTAAATAAGCCACTAAAAGAGGCTCTAGAAAGTGGCGAATACCATTATGATCCGAATAGTGAATTTACTACTGATGCTGATGTTATAATCAATGATTCAGAGTTCTTTGAAAAAATATCTCAATATCACTTCAATGAAATACCTGTTAAATTTATAAAGATAAAAGAATTACTAAAAGATAAAATTCTGTTCAATAATGGAAAGGCAATCATATGGACAATATTTATTCAGAATGCCAAGGATCTTAAATATCACTTAAAGACTAGCGGCATAGAGTCTAGATTGTTGATTGGTGAAATCCCTCAGTCAGAGAGAGAAGAAACCATTGAGAAATTTAATAATCCAGTTGATTCCGATTTTCAAGTTGTGATAGCAAACCCTTTTTCCGTAGCAGAATCTATCTCACTACATGAGGGATGTCACAACGCTATTTATATGGAGAGAGACTACAATTGCTCCAATTTTGTACAATCCAAAGATAGAATTCACCGAGTTGGTCTTGATAAAAACCAGACAACAAATTATTACTATATTATCTCCAAAGATTCAATAGATGAAATTATTGACCACAGGTTGAATGAAAAGATTCGAAGAATGGAAGAAATTATAAATGATGATATTCCATTGTTTTCTAGAATTAACGATTCTGATGAAACTGATATAATCAAAGACTTAATTGAGCACTATGCTAGACGATCTTAGAAAATATACTTGCCTAGGAACCCCAAAATATTATTACGAGCTTTTAACAACATTAAATGACAGCTCAAGTAATCGCTGGAATATTTCTGATATAGAACAATTGTTATATAATAGAGTATTTGACGACAGACCAATAATTGATGGAGGAATTGACTTAGGTCTAAGATTAAATGTTTTGCAGCTAAACGATGAAGCTATTTCAATGAATTCCGACTTTGAGAATCATTTGAATAGTATTAATCAGATGATTGATATGTTCAATCATTATTTATTTAATTCTTTAAAAACCGACACATCCTTTTTAAATATCTTCAGTTCGAAGAATTTATCCTATGATATTATCTATAAGTCCCTTCAATTGGATAATTCAGCATTTGGATTCAAGTATTCCAATTTTAAACAACTGCTTATTGACTTTAATTCAATAAGCAAGCACCCTACCCCACAATTCAATAGTTACATTATTAATCAGCGATATAAGAAGCTTTTTGACAAAGCAGTTTTACCCGAAATAAAGAAAAGAAAAATTGGAGTTGATGAATTCAAAAGATCAATGGAACAAAAGCAGATATATGGAGAAGAAGCTGAAAAGTTCATCCTTGAATATGAGAAACAAAGACTTGAAGGTCAAAAAGAGATTGATTGGATAGCTGAGTATATAGTAAATGAAGGTTATGATATTGCATCCTACAACAATGTAGTAGATAAGATACCAAATCGTTTTATAGAGGTTAAATCGTATGAAGGAAAAGCTCCATACTTCTATTGGTCAAAAAATGAATATCGAGTTGCTCGAAAAAAAGGAGTAGAGTATTGGATATACTTAGTAAACAGAAATGAAATTAAGAATGTTGACTATTCACCAATTAAAATCCAAAACCCATACGAGAGTATACTAAACAACGATCAATGGGTAAAAGTAGTTGACAAGTATTGGATTAAAGCAAATGTTTAGGACTATACTCTTTTGTAAATCAAAAAAAACAGTCAGTATCCCGTTATTGTGATCATTTATGAATGGGTATGACTACAATTGATTACTTCTACTTGTAATACATGATTGTAGTCCTAAGACGAAAAAACCCTCACAAGCGTTATCCAGTAAGGGTTTCATGTGTGTACACCGCCCAGGACTCGAACCTGGAATTAGGGGTATAGTATAATCGCCCTACTTGGTTTCAACCTTGCTCCGTGGGTTGTGTGAGGGTGAAATGATGCTGTTTTCGTAGAATATGTTGGATGCCCGGAAAGTGTCTCTTATTTTTTGAGCGATCTTGTCCAGATTACTTTGACGACTTACAATTTGATGATTCATTACAAGGATACGGTAAATTCTGCTAACTCGAGACGGTGGTTATGGAAAAACCTTTTATTCATCAGATGTAGCACGTCTATACAATTATATTTCAATGCATTTTCCCAGGAATTCACATTGATTTCATCAGCCCTTTTTATTTAGCCATACTGACATAAAAGTCTTGTTGATGTCCTTAATATCTTCTTCAAATTCCATTTTAAAGCGATCTTGAACATGATCAAGTAGAGTGATTAGTAATAGGTGTGCTTGTGATATTGCATGCTTGGCTTCCTGCCTTCTAGCGCCCGCATCAAATGAAACATCTTCACCAATTGCAGTCATGCGAGTCTCAAAGGCCAGCGGATTTGAGTGAATATGCATTGTGGGTATAAAAGATGCCAGTACATAGAGTTTGTCTAATTCAGCAACCTTTGCACGTTCTAATAGACCATGTTTGCACCATTTATCCTTACTATACAGATATGTCTTAGCTTCTTCATATTTCTGCATAATCTCGTCAATTATTGCTTTCTCAGGCAGGAACGATGATCCCGCCAACCGTAAATGATCAAGACTCTTTTTACGGTTTACCCAGGAGAATTGAAGGTATGCTTCGGCCTCAGAAGGATTCTTGTTAAGGTAGGCACAGTCCACAACTCGCTCATACATCCCACGGAGAATTTTTAGTGCACCAATTCCATATCCATGTGTCGCCAGTAAGAGTATCTCATTGAAGTCCTCTAGACAACAACGCCCCATAAAGTAAATAGCTTTGTCTGCATCATTATTGAGTATTGGTTCCTGGTCATAGATTGTGTTGGCAACACGAAGTAGTTCTTCCAAGCTATCAAAAAAGGATTCATAGGTTTCTATGAAATACTTTTCCTCCGATTTTCTTCCAACACCCTCTACTATCATTTTGGCACACATTGATTAAACCCCCATTCTGTTCCTGTTTATGTGGAACTCTTGAATTTAGTCAATCTAGAACTTAAGAGTATTGCCAAATCATATAATTCAAAGAATCATGGCTCGTGACTGTCTCAATCCACGAGTTGCGAAAGGGGTATTCTATCCAATCTCTGCATGCCCGATATACCCCTATTTTCCACACAACGGTATATTAACAGTATATTTTGGTTTTCAGACTAGCAAACCCTAAAACGACAAAACCCTTACAAGCGTTAGCCAGTAAGGGTTTAAGTGGTGTACACCGCCCAGGACTCGAACCTGGAACCAATTGATTAAGAGTCAACTGCTCTACCAATTGAGCCAGCGGTGCAGTCAATCGGTACTCTCCTATGCGCCTATTTCATCTTGCGATGAAAAGCTC
>Ga0307992_1002187_pt1 | contig 11255 bp, 12 predicted proteins | sample EllFjometagen133_FD_203162 | JGI IMG/M metagenome (GOLD analysis project Ga0307992, IMG submission 203162) | Marine microbial communities from Ellis Fjord, Antarctic Ocean - #133 | ecosystem: Environmental > Aquatic > Marine > Unclassified | place: Southern Ocean | collected 2014-10-08
CTGGTATCCGGTGAAGAAGCAACTATTGCTCTTAAGGTAGCGTTGGATATTGTAAAAAAAATTCACAAATAACATGTCAAAAAAATTATTTTTTATTGCAGGTGAATCCTCAGGTGATCTCCACGGAGCTCACTTAATTAACAGCATATTATCATTAGATCCAACTATCAAGACCTACGGCATAGGTGGATCTCAAATGAAAAAAGCAGGAGCTGAAATATTTGAGGACTTAACTGACAAAGCTATTATAGGCTTTATTGAAGTCATTAAAAATATTAGATTTTTTAAAACTACTTTTGATCTAACCCTTCAAAAAATTGATCAAATTAAACCTACTGCAGTTATCCTAATTGATTATCCTGGATTCAATCTTAAAATAGCGGCTGAAATAAAAAAAAGAAATATTCCTGTAATATATTATATTAGTCCTCAGATCTGGGCTTGGGGAAGAAAAAGAATTAAGTTAATTAGAAAAGTTGTTGATATAATGATTGTTGTTTTCCAATTTGAGGAAGTTCTATATAAACAAGAGGGCGTTAAAGTGGTCTTCTATGGCCATCCACTAATTGATATAGTAAAATCTACTGATTATAACGAAGGTATTTTGCAAAATCACAATATTGATAAATCAAAAAAAATAGTTTCACTACTTCCGGGATCAAGAATCAATGAAGTCCAACGCATTTTACCAGTTATGCTAGAAAGCGTTTCCATAATACACAATAACAACAAAAACATTCAATTTCTAATTATAAAATCACCCAATATAAATAATAAAATTTATGAAGATATTATGGATATTAAAAATTTACCCGTAAGGTTAATTGAGTCTGATACATACAACCTTCTGAGCATTTCTGACTTTGCTATGGTTTGTTCTGGAACAGCAACTCTCGAAACTGCAATCTTACAAATACCCATGCTCATAATCTATAAAGTTAGTTTTCTAAGCTGGTTGGTAATTAAAAATTTGATCAAAATACCATTTGTAAGTTTAGTTAATATTGTAGCAGGAAAAGAGATTGTACAAGAATTTTTGCAATTTAATGCTAAAAGCAAAATGATAGCAGCTTATACATTAGATGTCTTAAATGATGAGAAGAAAATTAATAAAATTAAATATGACTTACGAGAGGTAACAAAGACATTGGGCAATCCAGGAGCTTGCAAACGTACGGCAGAATATATTTTAAATTTTTTATCAAATCTATAAAGCTAATATAGTAATTCCTAATTTATTAGCTTGATCTATCAATGTTTTTTTATCAATCAAAAGTGTCTTTTGTGCTTCAATTGCAATTACTTTAACTTTTGATTTTTTTAAAATTTTAAGTGTTTTTAAACCTATTACAGGGATATCAAAACGCATATCATGATTTGGTTTTGAAACTTTAACTACAACAGCCTGAGGACCACCTAATTTAGCTGCCCTTCTAATGGCTGCATCAGTACCTTCGATTGACTCTACTGCTAAAATTGCCCTATTTTTCACTACAATAGTTTGGCCAATGGCCAGTCGAGCAATCTCTTTCGCAATCTTTTTTGCAAATTCAATATCATCTAATTCGCTATCAGTCGGCCGTCTATTTGTTAGGAGACCCTTAGGAGCTAAGCATTCCTTAAGTAAAAATGATGAGTCAAGAAGCTTTATATTTCTCTTTTCTAGCTCCCGCGCTAAAGCAATTAACAAAGAATCGCCGCGCTTATCCTTTACTTTTTTTAATATATCATTAAGAACTTTATCTTTTTTTAGCCATGGTTTAAATAGATGTATTGGTCTAATTTGACCAGCCATTATTGCTTCGGAAATACATTCTTTTTTAAAAATATCAAATAACTTACCAAGCTCTCCAATTTTTATCCAATAAACTTTTGTTGCATGTTTAACAATTTCCATGGATGTCTCACCAATAAAAGCTATAGCAATAATTTCTACATCTTGTTGCTTGGCAGATATTGCCGCCATAATTGGAAACTTACCATTACCCGCAATAAGACCTAGGCGATTCATTAACTACAGAATCCTCTTTTTGATTTTTTAATAAAATTTGCAAGATAAGCTAACTCAGGAGATTTCTTAATATCATTTTGGATGAGTTTTACTGCATGAGATGTTCTAAGTTGAGATTTTGTTAAAATTTGTATAGCCTTTTTTAAATCATTTCTTATGGTAGAGGGAATATTGCCTCTTCTTAAGCCAACAACATTGAGCCCTTTTGTTTTAGCGGGATGTCCATCCACCAATGAATATGGCAAAACGTCCTGCACTACTTTTGAACAACCACCGATCATAGCAAAAGTACCTACGCGCGTAAACTGATGCACAGCTGCTAAACCACCAACAACTACCCTATCTTCTATCTCAACGAAACCAGCTAAAGTTCCACAATTAGCGATTATAATATTATTACCTAAAATGCATTCATGAGCAACATGACAATAAGCCATCAAAAGATTATTATTACCAATGACTGTTTTGTTACCCTCTTCTGTAGCAGAATTAATAGTCACGTATTCTCTAAAAGTATTATTATTACCTATTTCAAGATAAGTAACCCTGTTCTTGTATTTTAAATCTTGAGGAACTGAACCGATTACACCACCCGTATAAAAAGCACAATCTTTACCTATAGATGTATAACCCGTAACATAGCAGTTGGCTCCGACAATAGTGTTATCATCTATTTTAACGTTTTCTTCTATAATACTGTAAGGTCCTACTTTAACTCCCTTACCTAATTTAGCTTTTGGATGAACTAATGCTGTTGAATGAATATTCATTTTTTTATGCCTTAACTAAACTAAATCTTAGGTCAGCTTCAGAAACTATATTTCCATCTACTGATGCTTTAGTGCGAACTTCACCTGTCTTTGATTTAATTTTAACAATTTCTACTTCAAATACTAACTGATCTCCAGGGACAACTGTCCTTCTAAATTTAACATTATTCATACTCATAAAATATGCAATTTTTCCTGCACTAGACGATTTACTTAAAAGTAAAACCCCAGCAACTTGAGCCATAGCCTCGACGATTAAAACTCCAGGCATAATCGGTTTTCCTGGAAAATGTCCCTCAAAGAAATATTCATTCATGGTTACATTCTTTATGCCTACCGCCCTTTTGTCTTCCTCTAATTCAATTATTTTATCGATTAGTAGAAATGGGTAACGATGAGGCAAAATATTCTGAATATCGGTTATATTAAGTGGTGGCATACCTGAAAATACTGCTGGTGATTTTATACCTGCTTCTTTAACCTTTTTAATATAACTAAACATTTTTTCAGTTAGTTTTATATTTAAAGAATGCCCACTTTTTAAGGCAATAATTTTTCCCTTAATGGGTTTTCCTAGAAGATATAAATCTCCAATCAAATCCGCAATCTTATGACGCACGAATTCATTGCTAAATCTCAATTTATTATTTATAATACCCTCTTTGCCAATAACAATGGTATTCTCATAATTTGCCCCTTTTCCCAAACCCATCTTTTTTAAAGCTTCTACTTCTTCATTAAGACAAAACGTTCTGGCTGGAGCAATTTCTTTTTCAAAAACATTTTTATCTATATTAATACTCATAAATTGGGAACTTAAAAGAGGGTTTTCGTAACTCAAAGTATAAGAAACCTCAAATGAATCATAGGGCAATATAATCAAGGAGCGGTCATTTTCTTCAAGCCAAATAGGTATTCTGGGTGTAAAATATTCTTTTTCAGCTTCCTGTTCCTTTGTGCCTGCTTTTTTTACCAAATCCACAAAACCTTGAGTACTACCGTCTAATCCTGGAAGTTCTTCGGAATCTAGTTCAACGACAATATTATCGATGCCTGTACCACATAAAGCGGACATTATATGTTCGATTGTATGTATCTCAACGCTCATGCCATCTTTTTTTATCCCGATTGACGTTCTTCTCAATCTTTTTTTTGGATCAATAATATTTGAAATATGTGCCTTAACTACAGGCTTTCCTGGTAAATCTACTCTTATGAAATTTATACCACTATCTGCTAAAGCAGGTTTAAATCTCCCATTAACCTCTTTACCAGTATGTATACCAAATCCACTAAAACTTACTTCTTTTTCAATAGTTTTTTGTTTTTCCATCCTCATTAAACCTTTAGAATATTTTATCTTATGGAGATGTTAGTTTATTTACGTTTTTCCAATTCCTCAATACGATTTTGAAGTTCCTTAATAGTCTTCATCATTTCAGGCAGTCTCTGAACGCAAGCATTGACTCTTTTGGCAATATTGTGGGGCTTAGCGGGATAACCGGAAACTTTTGTGTTAGGTGGGACTGACTTAGTTACTCCAGCTTGAGCAGCAACGATAGAGCCATCTCCAATACTAATATGGCCCACTACGCCAGATTGACCTGCTAAAATAACCTCTCTACCAATAACGGTACTACCAGAAATGCCAGCTTGAGCAACAACTATTGAATTTTCTCCGATTACTACATTATGAGCTATCTGGACTAAATTATCTATTTTTGTACCTCTACCAACAACAGTTTTATCAAATCTAGCCCTATCAATAGTAACATTGGCACCTATTTCAACATCATCTTCAATAGCCACAGTCCCAATCTGTGGTATCTTATGATGTACACCTTTAACCGTAGCAAATCCAAAACCATCACTTCCTATAACACTTCCCGAGTGAATAATTACCCTGTCACCTATGGTAACTCTCTCTCTAATAGACACACTGGGATAAATAATGCAATTCTTACCTATCTTAGCATGATGCCCAAGATATACGCCACTATACAAAACAGCATTGTCATCTATCTCTGCATAATCTTCAACAACTACATAAGGTTGAATAGCTACATTTTTACCCAACTTTACACTATTACCAATAATAGCTGTTGAATGTATTCCTTCAGGATGTTTATCTTCATTGGGAGCCAAAAGGGAAACCAATCGAGAGAAAGCTAACGATGGGTTATCAGTTTTAATAATTGTTTTAGGTCCACTATTTACATCACTTGAGGTAATTATAGCTGAGGCATTTGTAGCATCCATTAAATTCATATACTTTGAATTAGCTATAAAAGTAATATCTCCTTTTTTAGCCTCTTTTATTCCTGAAACACCAGTAATATGAATGTTTTCATCACCTACAACAGTGCCATCAATTAATTTAGCAATTTCTTTTAGTGTAGTTTTCATATATATACCTTATTTTACTTACACCTTTTATTAAGTTCATTTAAAACATTTTCAGTTAAATCATAACTATCTTGCCCATAAAGTATCATGCGTTCATTAAAAATTAGTGTGTAACCTTCTTTTTTACCAATTTCCTTTACTAATTTATCAAACTCTTTAATGATTTCTTTAGCTGCATCATCTTTTTCTTTGAGCAATTCTTTACTAGCTCCCCGATCAAAAGCTTGTAGTTCTCTAATTTTTTCATTTATTTGATTTTGTATTTTATCCTTTTCAGCATCACTAGCCAACTCAAATTTATCTTTGAGCTTTCTTACTTGTGTTACCATTTTATCGTGCTCTTTTTGCTTTTTTTCACCTTTTTTTTCTAAGTCTTTCTCTGTTGAAATTGTCTTTTTATAATTATTAAAAACTTTTACAAAATCAACATAGCCAAATTTCATTTCCGCATAAGACACACTTGTTAATAGAAGCGTGAACATGATTAATATAATAAAGCTAGTTCCTAATATTCTGCCTATCTTGCCCATCAAGCTACCTCCGTCTAGTATTAGATAAAGTTTAAAAGCCCCTGCTCATACTAAAGTGAAATCTACCTTTTTTGTCTCCTGGATCATAGTCAAGTCCATAACCATAATCAACTTTGACAGGACCAATAGGAGTTTTGACTCTGACACCCAAACCAACTGCAGATTTAAAATCCTTACCCACATCTCCAATGTCAGACCAAACATTTCCTATATCATAAAAAACAGCACCTTTAATGTTTTTCACAACCGGAAAAGTATATTCCAAATTACCTATTAACATTGAATCTCCGCCTATTGGTTCACCGCTTATTTTTGGACCTACGTGTCTTTCTTTATAACCACGAATAGTATTTGCACCACCAGCATAAAACCTTTCATAAATTGGAACCATATTCGTGTCACCATATTCACCAGATAGACCAGCTCTCAATTTAGTTTCAAATGTGAAATTTTCAAAATGCGTGAAGTACCAATCAAGCTCACCCATATATTTAACAAAATCTCTATCACCGGCAAGAGGACCACCGGCTATTTCAAGAGTATTATCAATAATACCACCAGATTTAGGATTATAGCTACTATCTCTCGTGTCTCTTACAAGGCTAAGCTGGAGTGAACTTATTGTATGTTCACCCTCTTCTTCCCAAACATCAGGAAGATTCTCAGGCGTAGCCCAATAAGGAATATCGCCAAGTTTAACCTGCTCTAGTTTATACATAGCACCAACACGAATATTATCATTTATTCTTTTCCCTAAACGTAAATCTCCACCCAAGCGTTGTAATTCGTATAAATTCCTTGATCGATACCTATTATAAAAATCAAATCCAAATGATATCGGTTTATTAAAAATCCAAGGTTCTGTAAAGCTTAACTCATAATATTCTTTCTCGCTACCAAATTCTGCTCTTATAGATAATTTTTGACCGTCACCCGTAAAGGTGGGCCAATTTCTCCAGTCAAAATTACGTTGCTGTAATTCAACAAAACCAATAAACTTATCTACAGAACTATAACCAGCCCCAAAACTAACTTGTCCAGTTTTAGTTTCCTTCACATTTATGATTAAATCCTTCTTATTAGGAGCTGAACCTGGAGCCGTATCATATGTAATCTCTTCAAAATAACCTAAATTATTTAGATTTTGCTTGCTTCTTTTAAGCTGAGCCCCATCAAAAACTCCTCCTGGCTTAATTTTTAATTCTCTTCTTATAACAATATCTTTTGTTTTATCATTACCCCGAATTATAACTTTTTCAATATAAGCTAATTCATTCTCAGTGATATTATAAGTAATATCCATTTGTTGTTTCTGCTTATTAAAAACCACCTCAGGAATAGTTCTTGCTGATATATAACCCTTTTCAAAGTAGAGTTCATTGATTCCAGCAACATCATTTTCGAGTTTATATGGTGTAAATGTTGAATTAGGATGCATTTTCAAGGATTTTTCTATGGTCGCTGCGTCAATAACATCATTACCTTTTATATTAATTATACCAACTGTATATTTATCGCCTTCATATATATCCAATATTATAGTCATAGTATTCTTGTTTTTATCATACTCAACATCATGGGTAATTTCTGCATCGGCATAACCCTTATCAGCATAAAATTGCTTAATAGTTCTAATATCACTCTTAAATTTAGCATCATCAAAAAACCCTGAAGTAAACAATGAATCTCTTTTAGTCTGTATTGACTTTAATATAACCTTTGTAGCTACAGCCTTATTGCCTTTAACCTTAATATTAGAAATTCTATATTTACCGCCTTCATCTGCCAAAATAAAAACTCTAGCTTCATTCGTATCTTTATCAACAAGTATCTCTTCTTCAACTATAGCTAGATGATAACCCTCTTTAATATAAAAGTTTTTTATCTTATCAATATCTTGATGAAGTTGGACATAGTCTAAAGGCTGATCAATCTGAGAATCCATCAGTCTACGAAGTCTCTCATCTTTTATTTGCTGATTACCTCTAAAGATAATTTCTTTCAGAAGGGGCTTTTCAGTAACTATGAAAGTGACTAAAACACCTCCATCTTCATCCTGAAGGTCAGCATTAATATCAGTAAAATACCCAGACGCATACAGGTTCTTTATGTCCTCATTCAATTTATCCTGTGAGAACTCAGAACCTATTTGAGTTTTTACTTTCGAAAGTATTGTAGGCGTGCTGATTAATTTATTGTTTACAACCTTAACTTCAACAACTAATTTGCCAGTCAGGTCCTCTTCGGCAAATAAATCAGCCCTCATCCCCACTAATACTAGCATCACCACTATTATAAAAAAAAATTTCTTCCGCATTATCATATAATATATCATAGTATAGGTTAATTGTAAACTGTATATTGAAAGTTTTTTATCACTTAAATTCCTTACAAAATTATGTGTGCTCACCTTCAGCATAATTTTCAAATCTTGCAAATTCTTTTATAAACGTAAGATAAAAATTACCGACGGGTCCATTTCTTTGCTTAGCCATTATTACTTCTGCTCGCCCTTTATTTTCCGGAGAAGGGCTGTAATACTCTTCTCTTAAAAGAAGAGCAACTACATCAGCATCTTGTTCAATGGCACCAGATTCCCTCAAATCCGAAAGTTGGGGCCTTCTATCTGTTCTTGACTCTACAGCTCTTGATAGCTGACTAACAGCTATAACTGGCACTTCTAGCTCTCTAGCTAACGCCTTCAGAGAACGCGAAATATCAGAGATTTCCTGCTGCCTACCATCTGAACGAGCAGATCCTTGCATAAGCTGCAAATAATCAACCATAATTAGTTGAATATCATGTTGAGACTTAAGTCTTCTAGCTTTTGCTCTCAATTGCAAAGCAGAAATACTAGGGGTATCATCAATATATATAGGTGCGTCTGCTAAAATACTTGCCGCACTTGTAAGCTTAGGCCATTCATTCTTTTCCGAAAGATAACCTGTTCTCACTTTTTGAATATCAACCCTAGCATGCGAGCAAAGCAATCTTTGCACCAATTGCTCTTTAGACATTTCAAGACTGAATATAGCTACAGGTACAGAATCTCTAACTGCAGCATGCTCAAGCATCCTCAAAGCTAAAGAAGTTTTTCCCATTGAAGGACGTCCGGCCACTACCACTAAGTCTGATTTTTGTAAACCAGCGGTCATAATATCAAAATCGGTTAAACCAGTAGCAACTCCCGTTACATGAGTTTTGTTCTGATATAACTTATCAATAGTTTCAATGCTATCTTTAATGATATCCTTCAACGAAATAAAACCAGCCTCCACTTTATGACTGGTTATATCAAAAATAAGTTTTTCAGCTTTATCAAGAAGTTCATCCACATCCTCAAACTCGTCACCATAACCATCGCTTACAATCTGAGTTGAGGCATTAATTAATTTACGTAGAACACTTTTCTCTTTTACTATTCTAGCATAATGTTCCACATTGGCCGCAGTCGGAACCTCTGACGCTAAAGATGTTAAATAAGCTGGCCCACCTACTTCGTTTAAAAAACCCTGCTTTTTTAGAATTTCCGTTACTATTAAAACATCGGCCGCTTTATTTTCAGAAAATAGATCGCACATCACAGAAAAAACTCTTCTATTAGCACTGTTGTAAAAATCATCTTCATGCAACAGTTCAATAGAAGCTGATATTGCAGATTCCTCAATAAGCATCGAGCCTAAGACAGCTCTCTCCGCTTCAACACTTTGAGGAGGTACTCTTTCTAAAATACTATCCTTAGTTTTTAACCCGCTCATCATTCCTTAACTACCCAGACTTTAATATTGGCAATAATATCTGGGTAAATTTTTATTGGAATTTGATATATGCCTAATTTTTTAATTGGCTCATCAAGTTGAATTTTCTTCTTATCAATTTCAGCAACTTCCTGCTTTATACAATCAGATATATCTTGCGCTGTTACTGCTCCGTAAAGTTTGTCATCTACTCCTGCTTTACAAGAAATAGTGTAGGAATGATTTTCAAGTTCACTAACAAAAACCTTTGCTTCTTCTTTATTCTTTGCTTCTTTTGCCACTAATTTAACTTGCTCTTGCTCTAAATTTTTCAAATTTGACTTATTCGACTCAACAGCTAAACCTTTAGGAATCAAAAAGTTTCTAGCAAAACCATCTTTAACTTCCTTAACTTCACCTCTTAAGCCAATTTTATCAATATTAGATTTAAGGATAACCTTCATATACAAACCTTTCGGTTAAAAAATTAACGTGCTCTGCCCAAATAAGGTACTAGAGCCATAAACCTAGCTCTTTTAACAGCTGTAGCCAACATTCGCTGGTGCTTAGCACAAGTGCCTGTTATTCTTGATGGTACAATTTTACCTCTGTCAGTCATAAAGCTCTGAAGCACATTTAAATCCTTATAATCCAGAGTGTTGACTTTATCTTTGCAAAATCTGCAAACTTTTTTCCTGCCAAAACTTTTTCTAAATTCTTTTTTAATCATTCTTCAAACTCTCCTCAGTAAATATCACTAATTAAATTAAAACGGTACTTCTTCATCAGCTGGAGCTGCATCATTATCATGATTTTGCATATTATCTAAATCATGACTTTCATTATCCTGATTTTTATTTGGTCCTTTACCTAAGAACTGAACACGTCTAGCTTTAACTTCAAGAACGTTTCTTTTTTGACCATCTTGGGCCTGCCAAGATCGGCTCTGAAGAGTTCCTTCTACAAACAAAGGACTACCTTTACTCAAATACTGACTGCAACTTTCCGCTATCTTTCCCCAAACAACAACGGTTAAAAAACAAGCAACATCTTTCATTTCACCATTAGAATCTTTGTAACGTTCATTTACAGCTAAGCGTAAATTAGTAACTGCTGTTCCACCTGGAACAAATTTAAGTTCAGGATCTCTAGTTAAATTACCTATCAAAAAAACACTGTTCAAACTAGCCATTTATGCCTCCTTTTTTAAAATAAAATGTCTAAGGAGCGTATCGTTTAATCTATATATAGTGTTTACTTCAGCGATGGCTTTTGGAGGAGCAGAAAAATTTAGTAAATAATAAAAACCTTCACTATATTTTTTTATCGCATAAGCCATTTGCTTTTTATCTGGTCCTTGAGCACTCTCTATTTGACCTTCGCATTTAACAATCTCACCTTTGATAAATTCAACAGTCTTATCTTGAGATTCTTTATCAAGATCAGGCCTTATTATAAATAAACCTTCATAAGTCACTTAAAAATCCTCCTTTTTTATTACAATCTAATATTAATCTTTTACTTTTTCATTGAATAAATTCATACAAACATCTATATCTTTCTCAAGCCACGTATAAACAGCATTTTTAGCCTTATTAATAGCTGATTCTAGTTCTATATGTATCTTTTTATTTGGCTTAGACAATACGAAAGAAACTAAATTACGTCTGTTAGCTACTACATCATTACCTATGCCAACTCTTAAACGTGGATAATCCTTAGTACCCAAAATCCCTGATATAGATTTTAAACCGTTATGGCCACCTTCACTGCCACTAGACCTTAAACGAATATTACCTAC